>Ga0172381_10005660_pt1 | contig 12631 bp, 24 predicted proteins | sample Leawel6488metaG_FD_119754 | JGI IMG/M metagenome (GOLD analysis project Ga0172381, IMG submission 119754) | Leachate microbial communities from a municipal landfill in Southern Ontario, Canada - Leachate well 64-88 metaG | ecosystem: Engineered > Solid waste > Landfill > Unclassified | place...
TAAATTCTACCCTATTTCGGATCATTGCCATATCTATCTATGTAACCAACAACAAGGAATAGAAACATGAGAGCCAAGATTCATAACTGCGAAACCGGAAAATTCTACATCGTGAACAACGTGGATGAATGCAAGGACGATACCGCCAAAAGTGCATACAAATCTGCGGTGGAAATCGGGGACGTTATCACGATGGGCAAAACCATTGTGGAACCCGAATGTTTCTGGAAACATCAGTAAAAAGGGGTATTACATGCAAGGCTCAATCGTAAGTGCAACAGCGACAAAAAACATGGCTGGTGTGGTATCCATAGGGGATACCATTGAGGTTGAAAGTGTTCTTTATGATAAGGACACTATCATTGTGAATGAAATGTGGAGATACCCCTCCAGAGAGTCTGGACTTCCTAACAAGCCTGTAAAGGTAGCCGATGCAGTAATTGCACATAAAGGTTCTTACAAGTGCTGTTATATCCATAACAGAACCACTGGAAAATCCTATCCCCGTATTACGTTTGGCTATGCCCACCTGCATACATGGCTGAATAAAAATTAATTTTTTTCTTTACCTGTTTGGGGATCATGGCCATATATATCTATGTAACCAACAAGGAGAAAATCATGAAACCTACTTCCCGCTGTGAAATCCCTGTCATCCTGCATGGAATGAAAGCAACCATGAAAGGTGTGAAACACATCAAGGGTGAACGCTGTGCCGAAATCTGGCAAGGCTCTTCCCAATACTTCATCCCCATGAGTGAGGTCAAGTATGCGTAAGATCGGCAACGCAAAGTCTGCACTATTCTACAAGCAGGTTAGCAATTACCTGACAGAACTGGGTGCAATCGAAATGACTACCAAGCCTGAGAATATCGGTGGTCGTCCTCTCTATTTCGGCAATGGTGCATTGGGTATGACCAGAACCGAACCGAATGAGTTCATCATGGAAACCAAAGCGGGTCTGCTCTGGTTGCATCTGGATGCCAAGCCTGAAAGCAGTCTGTACACCGTATTCGCACGGTTTGACAATGTGGACAAGGCCAATGAAGTTCTGGGGAAAGACCATCGTCTGAATCCGTATAGTGGAAAATATAATTTTTATTATTCCAATCTGGACAATCTGTTGCATTTCCTTCAAGTGGATCTGAAATGGTTGGTTCCTGAAAATCGCAAGGTTCTTACTACTTTTACAGAACTGGAAAAGCTGGGCGATGAATCCTACGAAGCAGAAAAAATAATTTTTGTTTTCGATGGCAAGTACACCACCAATACCCGCCTGTGCATTGATCCTGCAAAGCACTGGGATGTGAAGAACCACAAGGGCAAGAAGTGTGTTATGGTGGATGCTGTGGGTCGTATCCTTTCCAAGTCCAGCAAGTTCCAAATCATCATTGATGGCGAACTGAAAAAGATTGATTGAGTGTTCCCCTTGTTGTTGGAAGCTCCCTAGAAATAGGGAGCTTTTTTTATTTTTTTATTTACCTGATTTCGGATCATGGTCATATCTATCCATGTAATCAATGAGGTCAATATGAAACTAGCTATTATCAATCACGGTGTCCCCGGATCTGGAATGAGCACAATGGCAGCAGCTATTCAGAGAGCTTGTCACTTGGCTAACAGAACCTGTGAAATCTTCTCTGCTGATGACCTGTTTATGGTCAATGGAGAATACAAATTCGTGGGTAGCAAACTACCTGAGTATCACAAAAATACGCTGGGTCGTTATGTCCATTCGATGCAACGCCATACTGAATGTGTCATCTCGGACAACACCAATATCAAGCCTGAACACGCCCAGCAGTATCGTGATATGGCTATGCATGGTGGCTACAAAGTTATCGTCCTGAACTTCATCCCCTCGACTGTCAAGAAACACAGGGAACGGGATATACATTCAGTCCCACGTTCCACCATTCACAGACTGATTCATGAATGTAGAACGGTTCCTGTGCTCCCTGATGAATTGTCGTTCAACATTACAGAAGGCAATTTCATGGAACGACTGGAATACATTCCCGAAATTGTGTGTGCATTTCTTTCACGATAATTTCTACCTGATTTCGGATCATGGTCATATCTATCCATGTAACCAACAAACAAGGAGTTCAGCATGAACAAAACATTCTGGGTAATCGGAAACGAAATCGAACTATCACCTGAAGGTCTGAGACCTGTCATGGACATCATTGACAAAGCTGGCCTGAACGATGCCAGACAGATCGCCTATGTCCTGTTACTTCAACTGATGACTCAGGTAGCCAAGCCCGAAGTCAAGGAAGAACTTCCTGCCCCACAGGTTCCCGCTGAACCTCCTACGAAGAACTTCACCCAGTACGCCACTCTGCGTCCTGATCTGGTGGAAGCTGGTGAACTGCCTCCCCTCAATGACATTGACAGGGATGAAACACTCTATCTGCCTCGTGAACTGATGACCACCAAGTTCCCCTGTTGCCAGCCTGATGAGCTGGAGTATCAGGAATACAACCTGCTCATCGTTCTGCCCAATGGCAAGCTCTATGGAGCCAAGACCATTGATTTCGAATTCGAACCCATTGCATAAGGTTTCCTTGTTGGTTAAAGGCTCCCTAGAAATAGGGAGCTTTTTTATTTTTTATTTACCTGATTTCGGATCATGGTCATATCTATCAATGTAACCAACAACAAGGAGACTATCATGAAACTTTCTATCTACAACATCGCTACTCACGGTTCTGCTATCGATGCAATGGCCTGTGGTGCAATCTATGACATTGCCCAGCTCGATGAAAGCGAAGTCACTCAGGAAATGATGGATGACGCTGGGTGCAGAATGAGTCCGTGGTTCTGGAACATGATCGACGCTTCCCTGAAAACGCTGGTATGTGTTGGCAACCGTGACGATTTCCGCTACCTGATCTGCACGGATGATGGCATTCCCCAATTCGAGTGCGACTATGACGGTGGCAACGAAGCATGGGTCAAGCTGGACGCATTGGAAATCAAAAACAATGTGGACATCAAACGTCTGGAAGACAGCGGGTTCACTGTTACTGCTTTTCCTATCGACTGTGGCGACCATACCAAGATTCGGGTTATTATCAAGGATTCAAACGGTCAGGTACTCACTGATGTAACTGGAAATGACCATGATGAGTTCGATGTGGTTATCAATGGTCATACCTTCGATTTCCGCATCCATGACGATTCGCTGGAAAATCGGGTCTATCTGGATTTCTACAATCTGGTGAACAATCGCACCAACTACGAGTTCGAGTATTCTCGCAGTGCAGAAATGGTGGATGCAACATTCATTCTGTGCCATGACATCCACAATGAACTTCTCAACATCGAAAAATGGGCTGGTGAAGCATACTGTGGTCCCAACGTGAACGGTGCGGGTCCCGAAGGTGATGAAATCTATAAGGCCCTTCATGCGATTCGCAAACGGATTGGCATCGGATACAAAGAGTATGACGAATCTGTAAAAAATGCAGAATAGTTTTACCTGATTTCGGATCATGGTCATATCTATTTATGTAACCAACAAACAATCAAGGAGTTCAACATGAATACTATGACCAAAGCTCAGAAAGACTACATCAACCACGTCATCCGCCCTGTCCTCATTCAGATGGCAATCGACGATGAACTGCCGAGTGACATGAACGAAATCGGCTACCACCACTTCGAGAAGGCCACCGAAGAATACAACGCTTCTCCCGAACCGCAACGCCAGAAACGAATCGACAATCTGGCTCAGTATGTTTCCGTTCATGAGCTTTCGGTGGAAGAACAACTGGAAGCCCTTGAGAAAGCGGACGATGGCCAGTGTATCTCTGGTGTAATCGACCTCTGCGAACACTGCGAAGATATGGGGTCGCTGACTGTCGATAAGTTCTACAGAGATTATCTCTAAGGCAAGGATGCCACACACCACAGGGAAGTGGAAAGGGTCAGTAGAAATACTGGCCTTTTTTCTACCTGATTTCGGATCATGGCTATATATAATATTGGGAAGAAGCATTAACATATACTTGTAAAAATTCACATAAAAAATCCACCTGATTCAAGATCATGGTCATATGTATCAATGTAAGCAACAAGGAGAACAACATGCTTAGAAATTATATCATCGAACATCGTGGCTCTGTCATTCTGAACACAGTTAATACCGTGTCTTTAATGGGAGAATCTCCGATTGCATTCAACTTGTATCACATCCTGAATCCTATCACTGGATACTGGCATAAATATCGCACTGAGTATCTCGCTGACGATGATGCGGGTGCAATTGCTATGCTGGATAGTATTCTGGATCTCAAGTACATCCCCGCTCCCACCACCGCCACCTATGAAAAGAACATTCGGGACGAGTACCTTCCTGCTGTGTACAACGAGAATTTCCAGATCATCGAATACAAGGGCTACGGTATCTGGTCTGGATTCAATGATTCCAGCAATACTGGATACTACTGGGTTTCCGCTCCCGAAGACGGTGCAGACATCGGTACGTCCTATACTTCGATCAAAGAAGCGATGGAACACATCGACAAGATGGAGGCCGACAATGGCTAAGAAAAAATTTTTTATTATCTGGGTAGATGGTCTCGGTCGTGGCCGTGAGTTTATCAAGGAGATTGTACCCGATAGGGGATACACGTTTACGACATTGCTTACAGAAGCTATGCGTATCGAAGAAAAGGACATCGAAGCCATGAAAAGCTGGATGAAACAGTTCAGTTTCGCAGATTGGTGCATCGACTCTCCCGATACTTTTGTGCGTACCAGCTATGCACCCAAGGGAACACTTTTCAGGTTTTAATTAGTCAGCGATGCACACTCGGAAGCCTCTCCTAATCAGGGAGTAACTTGTGCGAGAAAAACGTGGGGTAACTCCCATGTGGTGTGTGTTAAAAACTAATTACCCCCATCGGTCATGAACGGTGGGGGATTTTTTATTTTTTATTTTTACCCTGTTTCGGATCATTGTCATATGTAGATATGTAACCAACAACAAGGAGTTGAACATGCTATGAGGACAAACCATCGGCTTGAATCTGGAAATCGACAAGGGCTTAGCTCGTGAATATGTGGATGCAATCTACAATGCATTCAGCGAATCTGGTAACGAAATTCCCAAACACCTTGGGGATGCCCTGTGTTCCATCGAATTGCAGTTGAATGACGCAAACGAACAACAATAGACAAGGAGCAACCTATGCAAATCACCTTCTACATTCTCATCGGAATCTTCGCCCTGTACTCGCTGGTCACCAACTTCATACTGTGCTGGTCAGTGTTCAAGCTGAGCAAGGTTCACTACACCTTTATCAAGCTGGAAGCCATTCTCAATCATGGAACCGTCATTAATGAATCCCTATCTGGTCTCAAGAAAAAGGTGTACATTGCATCCGCCAAGTCACTGTTCATTCGTGTAGTAATTGTGTCGGTGCTGGTGTACTTCGTATCGAAAATGGGATAAAAGTTTTACCTGATTTGGGATCATTGTCATATCTATCTATGTAACCACCAACAAGGAGACTCACATGCAAAAGTATCGGTTCAATGAAAAGATCCGACTGCTCATTCCTAAATGGGTATGGGCACTTGGAGCTTTCGCCTACATGATTGGGTTCTATATTGGAATGCCTATCATGGCTCTCTACGGTCTTTACAAACTCATTTCCAAGGGGTAACACATGGAAAATCTGGTCAGTCAAGTACCCGAACTGAAACTGCGGAAGCGTACCGAAACCAAAGTACTGCACCGCAATGACCTGAGCAACCCTGAGTACAAAGGGAAAAAGGCTGGTGATGTGATTACGCTGGTCTGGTACACCGATGAAAATGGCAAGCAATGGTTCAAAGCTGATGTCCAGTATTACATCAAGCTTCAAGGCATCATCGACCGTGAAAAAGCTCTGGTCGAAGAACCTGAAATGGAATTAGTGTAAAACCCTCTTGACATTCCCAGTGTAATTACTATACTCGGGAAATCCGGGCGATTAGCTCAGTTGGTAGAGAGCACCGATGAACCTTAGTCGGTGAGGTCACTGGTTCGAGTCCAGTATCGCCCATAACCGAGATTCTTGGGGAGAAAGAAGAATCTCAAAAAAGTAGAAGAAAATTCTACCTGCATTGAGATCATGGTGATATGTAACCATGTAACCAAAAACAACAAAGGAGATGACCATGAAATTTGTAAGTAATAAGTTGCAAGTGTGTCATTTTGCTCAAGTTCCGTGCAAACCATTCATTGTAGATGTAACCGATGAACAAGATGCATACCGAATCATGAATATCCTTGCTCGTCAACATCTGTTTCTCGAAGAAGAAGGTATTATTCCTGACTACTCCAATGTAATCTGTGTACGTATGTGGGATGATACCCTTGAACCAGATGAAAATGGCGAAAAATGGAGTGATTATTGGAATGAAGAAGAATGTATGGACTGGGATGAATTTGAAGTAACCTATTTACATATTCCCGGAAACATGAACTAATTTTTACCTGCATTGGGATCATAGCAATATGTATCCATGTAAGTAACAAACAACAAAGGAGATGACTATGAGCCAGTTTGATGTGAACATGTTCAAAAAAGAAATAATGGCACAATATAAGCCCTTGGACTCAGACACCGAGCGTGAACTGATTATCAAGGCCCAGCGTGGCTGTAGTCTCTCCAAACAGAGACTTGTATGTGCACAGTACCCGCAAATCTTGAAGATCGCTGGTTGGTATCTGAAAACGAATACTCGCAATGAGTTGCAAGATTTATTCAATGAAGGTGTGATCGGCTACTATAATTCCATTGATCCGTTTGACGTGTCTTTGGGCAATCGTCATATCACAATGGCTGTAAACTTCATTCGCAGTGCTATCCGTGACTACAGTCAGGACAACGATTTGGTTCGCAACTCTCGCCAGAAAAGCAAGTCTCGTGAAAACGATCCTATTCATATGGCTAATCTGGAATATGATGCCGAACTCATGGGAATGACGGTGACAGAATATATCGCATTCCAGAATGCAAAGGGACATAAGATCAGCACCCGCAACAAGGCTGAAAAGTTCGGCACTGTGAGCTTCGATGCTCCTCTGGGTGGTGACAAAGGTGATTCCGAAGCTACCCTGCTGGACATCCTTGCTGATGCCGATGCACAGACCGATTCTGGTACTGTGACCAGCGACATCAAGCGTATGATCTCCATTCTGAACAAGGATGAACTGGAACTCGTGGATCAATTCTTTGGTCTGAATTGTGACAAGATGACTCTGGCCGAAATCGGTCAGATCAATGGTGGAATCAGCCGTCAGGCTGTGAGCAACCGTCTGGGCAAGTGTCTGGAAAAGATGCGGACTCATCATAAGTGCAACAAGTAAGGGAAACCTTACTTTTCACTTCACAAAAACATATGTTAAACCCTGTATCAAACGAGGTCACAATGAGCGAACTGAAATGCACCGTGGAAAAGAATGCAATCCCCCTGAGCCGTCTGATCGGTAAGGCCAAGCTGGAAGCACTGGCAAACAGCCACAAGCTTTCCACCGCTGGTAAGGTAAGTAAGAAGGGGCTGAACTCGCTGGTTCAGCTTGCCAGCAAACGCCAGAAGGCCAGTCAGAAACGTGCTGAAGAGCAGTATGCTGAATACAAGGCCAAGAAGGAAGCTGAGAAAGACAAGAAGGAGGCCAAAGCCTCCCAGCATTCTGCTTAACATTCGCATCTCCACTCAATCAAGACTCACTCAAAAAGTGGGTCTTTTCTTTTACCCTATTCAGGATCATGGCCATATGTATCTATGTAAACAACAACAAGGAGTTGACCATGTCCCTTTTCACCAAACATTACTACAAAGCTAAAGAGCTGGGCGAGAAAATCGGATGGACTCATGAGCAGATCAATGAGCATGCAGTTACTGAAGCAAAAGAAGAACTCACCAACTTGATGCGTGAAGTGGTTGATGCATTCAACTGTACTGCATACAAAACCGAAGCAGCCGCTGCAATTCTGGATGGTATCAATACTTCTCACCGCCAGTTACAAGCTGAATTCTGGGAAGGAATGATTAAGGTAATGGACAAATACAGTCAACAGGACGAACATCAATTCTTCGATGGTCGCAATGCCAATTACAGGGAACTCATCGGGCGGATGGCTAAGGTTGCATACTGGCCTCGGTAGTTCCGATATCAACAGGGGAAACAATAAACAAGGTAGGCATACAACAAACAACGAGGATATCAACATGATCTTTGACGGAACTGATCTGGAAACCGCTTCGCTGAACGAAGTAAAAGAAATCGAACTGGCACACATCGCAAACCAGTTGTTCTCACTGGCACAGACCAAACGTCTGTGTTCGATCACTGGAAAAGAAGTTCTGGCTGAATTCAGATTCAAGGGCAATTTCGATGAAGTTGTTCAGCAATTGAATCTTATGTCTGCCCTGACTGAAGACTGTGCAATGACCGAAGAAGGTCGTACTCTCATCATCAAGCGAAAGAAGCGTTTACTGGCACACATGGAAAGTTGTGACAGTGATGTGCAAACGACTGCCATGTTGGAAGCTGTTCGAAGCAACGATCCTATGCTGGTAATCGATCTGGCATCTCAGAAGCACATGCTCAATGACATCCTGCATGAGCAAGGAATGTGTGAATGTTTTACCAATTAATTTTACCTGATCTCGGATCATGGTCATATGTAGATATGTAACCAGCAACCGAGGAACTCAACATGAAAAAGACACCATTCCAAGTAATCGAAAAAGCTATCAAGAATAGCTCCATGACCGTTACCAATGTGATTGATCCTGTTACCAATGATCGTGTTTGCCTGTACGCCAGTGATGGTGCTGGTCTAACAGTAAATGTGGAGCTTGGATTACATAATAATGATTGGTTATTGACTATTGATGATGTTTGCAATGAAGATAACTTTGCAATCATGTATCCCACCAAGGGCAATATGCGTTCCATTGCTCGGTGCATGAGAATGTGCATGGATAACATCATTAAAAATGCAGATGCCTAATTTTACCTGATCTCGGATCATGGTCATATCTATCAATGTAACCAAGAACCCACCACTCACACCAAACGAAGGAGCTACCATGAGTGAAACCATCAACCCCAACAAGAAGAAAGACCTCCACCTCATCGACCCCCGTTCGATCATCGTGGACTTCTCCACCAATCCTCGTGTCTACTACGGCACTCCCGAAGAGCAGAAGAAGCTCAAGGAATCCATCCGTGTCAACGGTGTGAAAGATCCGCTTCTCGTGACCAACACCAAGGAAGGCCCTGTTCTGAACCACGGTTTCTGTCGCATGAAGGCCGTGCTGGAACTGCTGGAAGAAGGTGTGGACATCGCCTACGTTCCCGCCATCGCTACCGCTCGTGGCTACAACGAAGAACAGGCTTTGCTGGATCATGTCATCCTGAATTCTGGTCGCCCTCTGACCCCGATGGAAAAGGCTGGGTTGTACAAGAAGCTCATCAACCTCCAATGGACTCAGAAGCAGATCGCTGAAGCGACTGGTGAAACTCAGGGTGCGATCTCCAACATCCTGAAGCTGGCCGACCTGCCCATGCGGATTCAGAACTACATCAATGAAGGGCTGGTTTCCGGCACTCTGGTGATGCACCTCCTGAAGACCCACAAGAACGACTATCAGGCCGTGGCTCTCCGTCTCATCAGCTCCATCGAACACAATGATGGCACCAAGCAGAAGGTGACCGAGAAGACCGTGACCGTCCAACGTGTCTCCAAGTACCACAAGCGTTTCAGCGGTTCCATCGAAGTTCTGCGTGAACGCAATGTGGATGCCCAGAAGATTTCCAAGGTGGAAGCCATCATGGAAGCTCTGGAAACCGAGACTGCTGAAGAACTGGCTGACAAGCTGTTGGCTATCCTCTAAGTTCCCTCACTGCCAGCGGAAAGTGATGTCCAATAGGGCATCACTTTTTTGATTGACAAATCCCAGCATTTTCCTATATTACTGGTATGGTGAAATAAAAGGCTCCCCCCTTTTCCCCTCCACTCGTGTTAGTCCTTTGTTAACGAGTGGAGGGGTTTTTTATTTACCCTCTTTCGGATCATGGTTATATGTAATATTGAGAAGAAGTGTTAACAGCTTCATCATAAAATACCAAAATAATTCTACCCTATTTAGGATCACGGTCATATTTATCCATGTAAGAAGGAGTTGATTATGATCTCAAGAACCCACCAACAATGCGGACACATCCTAATGTTTTGCACCAACTGTCATTCGACTGGCTGTGATGTATCTCATTGCGAGAATTGTATTGGTAATGGCAACTATCACATTTGCAAAGTGTGTGGTGCTCGTGCGGTGATTACTAATTTCCGTAGGAATGAAGTTCTTCGCTATCGTGGTCGTGAAAATGTGCAACTTAATAGTGATGTGGAATATCGTCTGAACACACTTGAAAAACACAACCAGCTACAGTTCCAATCCCATGACCGTAGAACCCACTATACAGGGACTTACAGTTGGTGGAAATGGATTGGGTTCTTTGCTATCTGCTGGGCTATCAGTCAGGTACTGGATCACAAAGATTTTACTGGTATCTTGGGATTCATCTTGAGCATTGTCAATATCGCTGGGGCAATTGCTGAAATTCCTGTGGCTATCATTAAAACATATTTCCTGTAATAATTTCTACCCGATTTGGGATCATGGTCATATCTATCCATGTAACCAACAACAAGGAGTCAACATGAAAATACAGATCACTGCGAAAGTCGAAACCTTTGTCACTATGGAAGTGGAAGTAGCCAATACTGATACTGACACTCTGGAAAATGCCATGAATGAAGTGCTGGAAAATACCGACTATTCATTCAATCATGAATCCATCGTGGAAACTGAAATGGTAGAACAGGAACTTTCATCTCATACCATACTGGAGGACTGAATCATGGCACATAACAAGACGTTCAGAGCTGGAGAGGTTGCCTATGGTGGCCTGATCCATGTAATCCTCAACAACCGTGTGATCTGGGTATCGTTCCTCGACTGGAACACGAAAGAACCCGTGGTGAAGAAAGATTTCAGCACCAAAGGTTCCAGAGCCAACATCATTCGGTTCGTGGAAGAAAACGCAACCTATTACTGGGCTTGCAAAGTGGTTGAATGGCTCGACCAGAAGGTGCTGGATGCAAACGCATTCAACATGAAAGCTGGAAGATGGATTTAGATAGGGGAGAGAAATCTCCCTTTTTTATTTACCCTACTTCGGATCATGGTTATATCTAATATTGTAGAGGTCTGTCCATTCACATCACAAAAATCTACATGAAAAAAATGCATAAAAAGTTTACCCGCTTCGGGATCATGGCCATATCTATCTATGTAACCAACAAACAACAAAGGAGATCATCATGATCGTTAACAACCTGCCCGTCAACAACGAAAACTTCGAAACCTTCCTCGCCATGACCCACATGAACTTCGATGTGGACACTCGCATCACTCCTGTCCATCCCGACATCCTCGCCATCAATCCCGATGCCAAGTCTGGCCAGTACCAGATCTTCCGCACCGACAACGGCGAAGTGTTCCACAGTGGTATGAGCAAGCAGTATCACCCCATTCAGAACCGTGAAGCTCTGAGCTTCATCAAGGATCTGGCAGCAACCTCCAACAAGCCTATGGAATTCGTGTCCGGTGGCATCTGGAAGCATGGTGCTCAGACCTTCGCTCAGATCAAGATGGGTGAAGCTTTCGTGGGCAACCGTAGAGACATCGTGGAACAGAACATCACCTTCGGGAATTCCCATAACGGAACCTACTCCCTGAAGATCGTGCTGACTCCTCTTCGTGTGCACTGTGCCAACCAGATCGGTGTCATCAATCGCATCATGGCGAAGGGTGGGGCAGAAATTTCTTTTAATATTCGCCATAAAGCGGGTGCAATCATCCAAATGGAAGAACTGCGTCAGCAGATCCGCATCATTGACCAAGAATTCGTCAATGCAGTGGAAGACTACAACAAGCTGGCTGGTATCAAGACCGATGAAGAATATGTCGAAGCCATCCTCAACGACATCTTCCCCAGCAAGGGCGAACGCACTGGCATCGCAAAAGAAAATTTTGAATTGCGGGTTGCTGATGTGAAGCGTGCTTTCCGCCATGCTGACGGTGGTCGCCTCGAACGTGACACCGCTTGGAACCTGTACAACTCCATTCAGGGTTCCATCCAGCACCGTCCGACTGCTGTCCTGCGTCACATGAAGAACGTGTCCAACGCTGGCTCCCTTGACATCATGGAGGTGGCAGAACAGCGTCTTCAGGCGGCTATGATGGTTGACCGCTCCCAGTCGATCCTGATGGGTAAAATCGCTCAAGACTCTCGTCTGGCTCTGGAATCCGTCATGCGTATCGCTTCCTCTCAGGCGATCATCTAACCAACTGAGGAGTGGTGCTCGAATGGGCACTACTCCTCAATTTTATTTTTTTCTTTTCAATATTTGACGAAACAAAATAATTTTCTATATTATAAGAATTAGTACACTGGGTAGTCAACCAACCGATGGGCATTACTTTGTTGGTGCGTAAGTCAAGCCCTTTACCCAGTGTACTTTTAGTGATTTAATAACCCCCAATCCCAATAAAA
>Ga0172381_10005661_pt1 | contig 12627 bp, 22 predicted proteins | sample Leawel6488metaG_FD_119754 | JGI IMG/M metagenome (GOLD analysis project Ga0172381, IMG submission 119754) | Leachate microbial communities from a municipal landfill in Southern Ontario, Canada - Leachate well 64-88 metaG | ecosystem: Engineered > Solid waste > Landfill > Unclassified | place...
GCGGATATCGAGCGGGATGCCGAACACTTGGGCCGTAAATTCCCAGCCAAGGCATGGCACCAAGCGATGAAACTCGATTTCCTACCAGACGAGAATGCTCCTGGTTTTGATCCGGCATGGGTCATGGAGGGTTATCACAAATGGTCAGAAATCCCAGGGCGAGAGGAACCTGTATTGATTGGGAGCACTACACAACTGACGGACGCGGGCATGAGGCGGTATGTATTGGCCGTTGAATCTCACATGTCCCAGGAATACGGGGTCACATTCACGACAAAACTTGAACCACCACGAGGTAAAAAGTGACGAGGAACGAGTCTAAGGAAAACCCATGAACACTAAAGATCTCGAGCGTTGGTTCCGTAGCCCCTCCGACTTGGAAGTGTGGGAGGACATTGCCACTTGGTTCCACCAGGAGACGGGACACCTCCGACCCGGCAAAGATAAACCCATCGGATTTCACCAGACCAATGAGGGCGATCCGGATTGCTGCCACGACGCATGGCTCTTGTGGGTCGATGCAAAGCGGATAGACGCCCAGCGGAGCCTACTTGACGAGCGTCGGCGACACCTTGAAGCCTTCGACCGAATCCGCCTTGAGGATTTGAGCGCCTTCGACTGTAAACTGATCGCCGCCAGGGCTCAGGGACTCATCTCCTAATCCTGCCCATCGAAGAACCCAACCATGACGAGAAGCACCAAATCTAAGGAGAGCCCAACCATGACCGAGAAACCCCCGATTTTCTGTGACATAGGAACGATGATCCGCCAAAACCTCCCACGGGCACTCTGCAACATCGGGTATCACGTCGATTCTGGACTACCCCCCGGAACCCTCGAGATCTGGCAGGATGGGAAGCGGCTCTGTCGGGTCATAAATATTGGGATTAAATGCACCTGCCATTCAGAACCCGGAGAGGACGGACGCCTGCACTTGATACAGTGTCCCAAGTGCGGATCACAACCGCTAGATGAGTATGCCTAGAAGGAGTGCACAAGCATGACAAGAAACTACCGAATCCTGGGGAACGGTCTTGGATGCCTGAAAGAGCTGCTCCCGAAACCCACAAAGCCGGGACGCCAGGAAGTCGACCACTACCTGAAAATCTACGGACTGACCCAAGCCCCGCACGAAAAGGAGGAAGAAAGTGCCGATTTACCAGTATCGCTGCCCTGACTGTTGCCTGAAATTCGAGCGGATCCAGATCATGGACGCCCCTGAGATCACAGACTGCCCAGGGTGTGATGGAGAACTGGCCAAGCGGATTCCGAGCGTTGTAAACTTTGAGATCGGGGGAGAGTGATGGCATGGCACTTCGTGAGATGCACCTCTTCGCCGGCGCTGGAGGTGGGATCCTCGGAGGGATCCTTTGTGGACATGTGCCAGTATGCGCCGTTGAGTTGGAGGAATACCCTAGGTCTATCCTGCTCCAACGCCAACGAGATGGGATCCTGCCTTGGTTCCCCATCTGGGACGATGTCCGAACCTTCGACGGTAAACCCTGGCGTGGACACGTCGATATCATATGTGGTGGATTCCCGTGCCAAGACATCAGCAGCGCAGGAAAACACGCTGGAATCGACGGGGAACGTTCGGGCTTATGGTCTGAATTTGCCCGAATCATTGGCGAGGTGGGACCAAGTTACGCATTCGTGGAAAACTCCCCAATGTTGGTTAATAGAGGGCTTGGACGAGTTCTCGGCGCCTTGGCCTCGATGGGGTATAATGCGGAATGGGGAGTGCTGGGAGCAAGGCACGTTGGCGCCGACCATCATAGGGACCGAATCTGGATATGTGCCCACTCCAACCGCATCAGATTACAAGGGCGGGTCCGCGAACGATGCGAGATACAAAAAGCGGGGGGCGAGGACCAATTTAAGAGACTGGTGCAGTTTTTATTGCAACGCGGCGTATCCTCCGGTTCTCGCGGTCGAATCGCTGATGGTGTGGCCAATCGGATGGACCGACTTAAGGCCGTTGGGAATGGACAAGTTCCAGCAGTGGCAGCACTTGCATGGACAAAACTACACAATCAGGGGGATTGAATGTCATTAGCCTGCACCCATCCAGTGAAATATTGGGCGCCAGATGGAACGATGAAATGCCGGGTTTGCGAGGAAGTGCTGCCGCAGTATGCAGAAAAGATTGGGCTGGCATCTCAACATTGCCCCTTGACAGATCCACTACATGAAACAACAATATAATGGATGGAGAAGCCATGGAAATAATCGACTCTAGTTTCCGAGATGAACTTGAAAGTATCATCAATAGGCACAACATAGAGGATGGATCTAATACGCCTGATTTCATTCTCGCGGATTATCTCCGTGATTGTCTCCGCGCCTTCAACGCGGCGACCAAGGAACGATCCCGCTGGTATGAACACGAGCCGCGCGAGAATGCTGTGTTGACCGGTGAGGCTTCGCCTAATCCGCTTTCCAAATAATTGATGTCCTCCGGCCAAACGGGCCTCTACTGTAGGGAGTGACTATGGCTTACCCTAATAGCCCTATCGATGATGATGATTATGGGCAAACTCGGTGGCATTTAGTCCGAGAGAAGAGAGCGTTTATCCCTGATTGGATGTGGAGGATTGTGGCTCCGATTGCAGATACCTATCCGTTAGTCTGGATGTTGACGAAGAAAACCCGCGATGAAGAGTGACGATAGGCCGGTTCATGAGATTCTAAAAGCGATGCCATCCGCCCAAAGGGAAGGAGCTATCCGAAACGCATCTGCAGAAATAATCGAACTCTTGCATACGGTATACGTATCGGTAGGATTCCCAAAAACAGATGGAAGGTGGAGCCCCTATATGGCACACTGCCTAGAGGATATTAGGCAAAAAGTCTCGAATCCGCCTTCCATCCGGCCAGAACCTTAAAGTTCGCTTGCGCGCGCCTAAATATTGCCTATACTGATGGTCGTGGGGCTCACCGCTAGTCGGGCACAAATGGGCTAGACCATTGTGAATCCAAGCCCCACAACTACTTTCATGCCTCTGTCAACCCTGGATATCGCACACGTATGCAAGGCAAAATTGGCCAATATTGAGGACAACTGGCCATGTATCGTTGATGCACTGGACGGCCTAGGTATCAGGTCTGACCTTGTGGAAATTGCAGCAGCGGCCACGGTGGCGGTTGAAACCGCGCATACATTCAGGCCGATTGATGAGTTCGGAGGCGCGTCCTACTGGACCCGGATGTATGAGCATCGGAAGGATCTTGGGAACATTATGCCTGGGGACGGAGCATTGTTTCATGGCCGTGGATACATCCAGATCACGGGACGTTCAAACTACCGAAAATATGGGATTGAAAACGATCCAGACAAAGCGCTTGAGCCCGCGAAAGCGGCTGAGATTTTAGCCAAGTATTCCCAGGATCGCGGAGTAGATAAGGCTGCCAACAGATCGAGGTGGCGTGACGTAAGACGCCTAGTCAATGGTGGATACAATGGGTGGGATGAGTTCAAGCGCATCGTTGACGAGTTGCTTCCTACTGTTATGGAGGTCATCCATTGATACCTCAGATCCCTACGACTGGCCCGAAAGCATGGGTTACACGCCTACTGGAGCGAGGCGGCCCCCAGATCAAGAAAGTTGCCTATGGGTCGGTGGTGTTAGCGTCGATCGCATGGCTTTCTATCGACCTGAGGCATGGGATATCAACTAACTGGATAGCGGCCTATGCGATTTTGACAAGCGCGGTATCGACTGGATACCTAGTTGGTAAGAAAATCGGGCTCGCGGGCTCGGTCTCCCCCGGTGGCGTATCTCCTGGGAATGATCCCAGTGGGTGTGCTCGCGCCGAAAAAGCCGGGGTTGACTTGTGACATTGCGTTATTGGCTTCTCGCCTGCCTCGCCTCATGCCTAATAGGTGCATGGGCAGGATGGTATTCCGAGCATTCACGCGGCGTGGCCCAAGCCGTGAAAGTCCTGGCCGAAAACGAAAAACTGAAGGGACAAGAGGATGCGCTCAAGCACTCAGAGGCGACAGCTCGGCAGGATGCGGCGGACGCGGACGCTCGCGGCGTGGACAAGGATAGGATGGTCAAAGATCTCCAATCTGAGTTGGCAAAACTCCGAGCCCAGGCCAATCCCATGGTGTCCGGGGGTCCTGAGCAATATCCCGATACCGGATCCATCGGAGCGCTGGCCGATGTGGTTGGACAAACGGAATTGATGCAGCAAATAATCACGGCGCAGGACGCAAGGCACGAAACGGATGAAGAGCGGATCAAGGCCCGGGATAGGCAGATCGACGCCCAAGGCAAGGCGCTGATCCTGGCTGACCTGCGGGCGGATATCCTAGAAAGTCAAATCAGAAGCGTGACCAAGCCGCGAACCTGGGCGGCTGGCGTTGCGTATGGATCGGATGGTCAGATGGGCGTTTCAGTGGAACGCGATCTGGGGCCAGTCAGAATCGGAGCTGATGTCGTTAGGCATAAGTTGCCCGGTAACAACACAACCCTGGAGGCCGTGGGCCGATTGCTCTGGAGATTCTGATGGTCGCTGAAGTTTCGTTCAACGGATTCCTGGGAGCGCTACTTGTGGCTATCCCGAACTGGTATTTTTTAAAGCGGTGGATTGATTCTGTCGACGCTCGTTTTGATAAGCAGGACCAGAAAATAGATGCGATGGGGCAGAAGGCGGAATCAGCCAAGCGCCGAGTGGTTGACCTAGAGCGGGTCCACCAATTCAAGGGGTGTCTCGATATGGACACTCACCCATCAGTAGACCCTGAAGACCGAGATTCGACGCCACCTATCCGAGCGACAGGAAGGCATGCTGTAGGGCAGCCTAGTTGATATGAGCCCAATCCTATCAATATGCATTCCAACCTTTAACCGTTTGGAATGGCTGGTAAAGTGCTTATGCGCAGTCTTCGCCCAGGTAGATCTATTACCTCTTGGGACTGTTGAAGTGGTGGTGAGCAATAACGCCAGCACGGACGGAACGCGGGAGTATTTGGATAGTATTATCCGTCCATATTTCGTCGTGAACCACAATCCTGAGAACAATCACGGGCGTAATTTCTGGACTGTTGTAGAAAAGGCGAGTGGTGAGCACGTCTGGCTTCTCGGTGATGATGATGAGCCGCTCCCTGGTGCAGTCCAAAAAGTGTTGGAAACGTTAAAAGATGTGTGCGATTGGGTTATCCCATTCCTGACAGTAGAGCACAAAGATCTAACGACCACCCCGCTGCGGATCGTGGATGGTAGTTTCCCGCTGCGGTGGGACCTGAGCGCTGAAAGCGATTTTGCGAATTTAGCAAGTAGGTCCCGCTCATTGGCAGCATTTGGCGGGCTCATCAGCGTGTTGATTGGCAGACGGCAATTACTCCTGGATGGGTATGAGGCCACTTGGGGATGGAGCCATGATACAGGGTTCGCCCATGTCGCCGCCCTGCTGCATGCGTCCTCTGAACCAGGAAGCGTCCTGGCGGTTATCCCTGAGCCCATGGTGCTGTTCCGCGAATATAACGATGCCGTGGGCCAAACAGATCCATGGACTAGGATCATGATTGACCTGCGGGCCTGGGTAAAATTCGGTGAAATGCAGGTTGCGGGAAGACCACGAATGACCGATATTGAGAGAGCCGCATGGTATGGCGTCTTGCGCCGTCACCACGGGCTGAAACCAATGCGGACACTATCAACATTTCGAGATGAGGCACATCCATGGGAAGAGGCAAGGGCACTGCTGTTAAAAGTGGGCTACCGAAAGGAACATGTAGCACTGGCGGGGGCGATGCCTCAGAGGTATCGGATCAAAAGATAGTAGGTCTGGAATGGATTGAGGGCCAACTGCGCTACAACCGTAGATGTAGATCATATTGGTGGCAACTATGGTGGTCTATTTGTAGGTTGTTGGATGCTATTCTGGGGAGACTGTGATGAGCATACACGAGCCAGACGCATGCGATGGGCTGCCCCCAATTGAATGGAAAGCCATTGGCGAGACTCCAGAGCAAACAGAGGCGCGTCGTGCGGACCAGGCAGCATGGAATAAGGCGCGGGAAGAAGAATGGAAGTTGAAGTTGGCCAAAGAAGATGAGGATATTGAGACGGTATTAGGATGGGCCGCATGCGCCATCAGGGAAATGGAAGGGACAAATAACGCGACGACAGATGTGGATTTGGCCACTATTGAACGCGTCCGGGCCATCCTAGAGCAAAGAGACCGGGAGATGTAAGAATGTTCCACTGGATAACAGAATGGTTCGCAGACCGAATGATACCATATGATCGCAGGTTCACCGCGAGAGAGCGGTATGAGTATGAAAAGCTCGCAGAGTATAACGCAGAGGTTAGTCGTGGGATTGCCCACACTCCTGAGTGGAAGCAGAAGATGAAAGAATTGCAGGCCATCTTCGACAGTGACCAGAGATTTAACCCCTGTTTTGATTGCAGAAAGAAGCCAGGAGAAGTAACACTAATCCAAGGAGACGATCTGAAATGACAGACAAATATTGCAAGGACTGCAATAATTACACACCTAATGGAATGTGCTCTAGATTCAGGACGGTTGACGCTGTGACAGGAGAGCGGCAATGGATAATTACGTCTGCAAAGAGGGAACGGGAAGGGCCGTGGACTATTGATTGTGGTCCTGAGGCTAAGTATTTCGACCCCAAGGCGAAGACATACGTTGGAGTTGACCCCGCGTTCCCGGGCGGAATAAACATAATCAAACTAGAGCAATCTCGTGCTGGATGCCCCCACAAAAACAAGGCCGCCACAGTAAAGTCGGATTGGGAACGAAATAGGGATGAACTCAACAACCCGCCACCGTTCAAAAACTATCGACTTCGCGGTCATGTGGAAGAAGATTGGAGGCGTAAGCCAGATCGCCAAGTCCGGGTTGAAGGTGATCAACTTGAATTGGTCCTCATCATGGAGCGGGAAGCTATCTTCGCGAAAGATCAAGTGGCAGAGATGGTGAAACGAGAAAAAGCACTGCAAGATACCATTGGTAATCTGCGTGAAGCTATTGAAAAACAAAGCAATGCGCTAGTAGAAACGATGGAAGAACGCGACCACTGGAAGGCATCGGCAAAGAAGACGGAAGGGCTGCCTGAGGTGTTGAGGGACCTCAATCGTGCGTTACAAGAAAAAACTAATCGCATCTCATATTTATTGGAACAGATAGGCATGTGGGAGGGGTCCGTTAAACTTGCGCGCCAAGACGAGCGCCGTAAGTGTTGGGAGACAGTCATGGGCCTAGTTAAGTCTTATCCCAATGACGAATCGCCTACCGGATACAACAGCCTCTTAGATGCAGCTAACGCCATTTGTCCAGAAGGGGAGGAGATGATATGACAAAGAGATCTTTCAAGCGTCCACATGGACCACAAGTCGCAATCCATATTGGAATAATCCACCCTGAATACGGCATGTCTTTTGTGGATGGAGAAGTTGACCCAGAATTGATTGATCTCATCCTAAAAGACATAAATAGAGATACACTTAACAGGATTGGATTTCTTTTTGAGCCATTCTTGGAGTGCGCCTGTACAGGGATGGTTGACCATATTCTAGGGGAGAGTTTTCATAGCATCCGTATTAGACAAATGGAGGCGGAAACGCGCAAGCGTCTAGAAAACTACGCAAAGCGTATGCTGGAGGAAGACCAAAGACCATGAATCTCGATCCGTGGGTCCAACACGAGGGGTGCAATTGGACATCTGGCCGGTCAGCCGTGGAGTCTCCCCAGACCGGGAACAACTGGAGACCTCGGCCCCTCACTTTTTCGTTGAAATTCCACCAAAATAACGTATACTAGTAGAGAGGTGAATAGATGCCAGGGTATGTCCAGCCAACCAAACGATGTGGAATATGTGGCGGGGAATTTGTCCTAGTAATGGATCCCATTCGTGTCGTCCATCTTCAGGTGTGTGGGCGATGCGGGGCGGATCTATTTGATCCCCGTCATGGACATCATAAAAACAAACCCAATAGCATAGGACCAGAGATAGACGTATTGATGGCCAACTACCGGAGCCGAGTTGACGAGTTAAATAGTCAGATAGCCGAGGAAAACGAGAAGCTTTCCGCAAAATTGGTTGAACTGTATAATAATCGAGCGAGGTGAATGGATGAGATGGCCATGGAGCAAGAAAGAGCCGAAGGAAACCCCCAAAGTTCAACCACCTGAGCGTATAAGGAAAGCCAGGGTTGAACCATGGTATGAGGCCTGTCAATGCCACTGTGGATATACAATCCCGAAAGGCACATACATGCCAGTGATCTGCCCAAGGTGTGGGTGTAAATGGATCGCCGAAGATGTCGTTGTCCGTGAGGAGTGGGAAGAGACACGAGGAGAATATACAGGCATCGAACGTAATCACAGGCAAGTTACGTGGACAGAATGCACACACCGAGGAGGCTAGCCATGGGCTGCAAAGGTAAAGGTAAGGGCGGTCGGAAGTAACACGAGAATGGAGAGGTGATATATGGCAGGACCAGGTAAGCGCGGACCAGCCAAGGGCACTAGGCCAAAACCGCCCACTGTAGGCGCCAATAGAGGGAATGCGGGCAAAGGGAGGCCTAAAGGTCAGCCCAACAAGGTCACGAAGGCGCTCAAAGACATGATCCTCGGCGCGCTGGACTCAAAAGGCGGACAAGATTGGCTCATTGAACAGATGGATGAGAACCCTGCGGCGTTTCTCACATTGCTAGGGAAAGTGCTCCCAACCACATTGACGGGTGATTTGACCATCAATGGCGCACTTGGCGAAGCAATACAGAAGGCTCGCCAGAGATTGGCGGAGGACAAAGTCCCACCTAAATAAGGAATTCGTGCTAACACTCGCGGAGAAGGAATCTATGGTTTTTATAAAATGAGTGATCCCGAGAGCCTCCTACGTGAGGACATTGGAGCCCTGGCCTATGACCCGCTGGGGTTTGTGCGTTACGCATACCGATGGGGCGAGGGAGAGCTTTTGGATTCGGCTAGACCTAGGGTATGGCAAGAGGAGGCATTTCGGACCATAGGCAAGCGACTCCAGGACCCATTAACAAGGCACAAGCCGATTCTGCTGGCCAGGGTGAGCGGCCACGGGATCGGCAAATCTGCGTTTATCTCCCAGCTCGTCCATTGGGGCATGAGCACATCAGTCGATTGCCGAGTAGTGATCACGGCCAACACTGAGGGCCAGCTGAGAACCAAGACATGGCCAGAGGTGCGGAAATGGTTCCGGCTGGGGATCAATGCCCATTGGTTCCGGCCAACAGCCACCAGTGTATTTGTAGAGGACCCGAGCCATCCTGACTGGCGGGCTGATGCCATCCCGTGGTCAGAGCACAACACGGAGGCATTCCAGGGGCTCCACAACAAAGGCAAGCGGATCATCCTAATCATGGATGAGGCATCGGCCATCCCTGATACCGTGTGGGAGGCCGCTGAAGGGTCTTTAACAGACGAAAACACAGAGATCATATGGGTAGTGTTTGGTAATGGAACACGCGCAACAGGCCGATTCCGTGAGATCTTCCGCAACCTAAACAACCGTTGGGACCAGGCACAGATCGACTCCCGAGATGTAGAGGGCACGAACAAGGCCCTGATTGAGGAGTGGATTAAGGAATTCGGGATTGATTCGGACTTCTGCAAGGTCCGCATTCGCGGTATGTTCCCCAATGTGTCAGCCAAGCAGTTTTTCCCTGAGTCGCTGGTGGATGCTGCTTGGGGTAGGCATCTTAGGCCTGAGCAATACGAGTGGGCACCAAAGATCATTGGTGTAGATAATGCCTGGGAAGGCGACGATGAAATCGCTATCGTCATGAGGCAAGGGTTGCTCTTCAAGATCCTTACAGTTATCCCAAAGAATGACAACGATATAGAGATCGCAAACATCATCGCGCGGTTCGAGAACCAGGAACAGGCGGATGCCGTCTGGATTGATGCTGGTTATGGAACAGGGTTGGTGTCAGTTGGCAGGACTCAGGGTAGAACGAATTGGCAGTTGGTATGGTTCGGGGGGGCATCGGCTGACCCTGGGTGTCTGAACAAGCGGGCAGAAATGCACCAAAACATGAAGAAGCTACTCATGGAAGGGGCATCAATTCCCCAGGACCAACGCCTCAGGAATGATCTGCTAGGCATAGAAACCGCACCGCGTGTTGATGGGATCCTACAGATGGAGCCAAAGAGCGCCATGAAGGCCCGCAAGTTGAAGAGTCCGAACATTCTGGATGCTTGCGCGATCACCACCGCGTTCCCGGATCCACCCCGTAAAATAAATCTTTTGCCGGGTCTTGAAAAAAAAGCGAATATGTGCGATCTTGAGTATGACGTTCTTGCCTAGGAGGGCGACCGATGTGTTTTAGCACTCCAGATGCTCCAAAGGCCAGTGCGGCTCCACCGACGGAGACGAGCGATCCCGCTATTGCTGCGGCTAATCTCAGGGCAAGAAAGAAGCAGCAAGCGATGCTTGGGTATCAAAGCACCGTCATGTCAAGTCCAACCGGCGTGATGGCGGCACCTAATCTCCAACCCAAGACGCTGATCGGAGTGTGACGTGGAAGAGACCGATCTCCAGCGTAGGAATCGAAGAGTGGCTTCGCTGAAACAGGACCGCATTTCATTCGATACTGAATGGAAAGACCTTGCCCGGCAAGTAGCACCTCATGCTGGTAGGTTCCTGCCCTCTACTGACCCAAACCGAGATCGGAATAGCCTACGAGGCAGCATCATCAACCCAGCCGCTGGTATCGCATTGCGGGCCCTGAGCGCTGGATTCATGTCTGGTGTGACTAACCCAGCGATGCCTTGGGTCATGTTCAAAATGGCGGACCCAGATCTCAACCGATACAAACCGGTAAAGGAGTGGCTGGACGTCGCGAAGATCACGATGATGGAGTGGAAGTTGAAGTCAAACATCTACGCCATTTATCCAAAGGTCTATCGTGATATCGGGCTGTTCGCCACGGGTGGGATGGGGATCATGGAATCCAGTGGAGGCGACGGCATCAGAGCCACGCATTTCCCTATCGGGTCGTTCTGTATTGGGACAGACCAAGACGGACGGGTGAATACCGCAGTTCGTGAATACAAGATGACGGCTGAGCAAATGGTAGGCGAATTTGGCCTTGACAGAGTTTCAAGCCAAGTGAAGACCGCCTACAATCGAGGCAATTATGACCAGTGGTTCGATGTAATCTGGATGGTGGAACCCAACCCTAAGCGGCGTGACGGTGCATTGCTAAGCAAGGATCTGCCGTTTGTGTCTGTGAAGTGGGAACCTTCTGAGCATGGCGAACCCCTGTCATTGAAGGGATACCACGAATTCCCCTTGATGTTCCCCCGTTGGGACGTTGAGGGAGAATCCGCTTGGGGCACTGACTGCCCTGGGATGATGGCATTTGGGTCCACGAAGAGCCTCCAGAGCCGAGAGAAGGAGGGGTTGAACGCGCTGCACATGTCAATCAAGCCCCCAATGGTGGGGCCAACAGGCATGGAGCGCCCATCGCTTATCCCGGCAAGTGTGACAATCGAGCCCCAAGGGCCAGGGAATGGGTTCCGCGCTGCGGTCCAAATCAATCCTCACTTTGCTGAGATGCAGGCATCCTGTGACAGTGTAAAGGGAGACATCCGGTCCATCTTCTTTTCTGACTTGTTCCTGATGCTCACGAATAGCCCAGACCACAACAAGACCGCGTATGAAGTCGCCCAACTCCAGCAGGAGAAGCTCCAGCAGTTGGGGCCTGTGTCTATTCGCGTGAATGACGAGCTCCTAGACCAAGATGTGATGCGAACCTTTGGGATCATGCAACGAGCCGGTGCGCTCCCCCCACCTCCTCCTGAGATGCAGGGTGCACTCATGACCATCGAATACATCACGACCATGAGCCAAGCCCTGAAGTCTGTCGGAATCACTGGGATTGAACGGCTCTATCAGTTCGCCGGGTCCCTTGTGCCGGTCTTTGGTCAGGGCATCATTGATAAGTTCAACACTGATGAATCAATCGACCAGTATGCAGAGCGGATCGGAACGCCTCCTTCTATCGTGCGCGACAAGATCGAGGTTTCCACCATTCGCCAGGACCGTGCTCAACAGGTCCAGATGGCTCAAATGGCTCAGAGTATTGGGACCGCTGCCCAGATAGGCAAAACTCTGTCTGAAACCAATGTGACAGACCCCAGCGCTTTGACCCAGATCCAAGCCGCGATGCAGGGAGGCGGGGCACTGCCCGGCGCTGCCGGTGTGATGGCTTCACCAATGCAAGGAGGCGTCCCCAATGGATGAGGAAGTCTACATCGAACCCGAGAAGCAGCTCGAGAAGATCTCCAAGTCAGAGAGGGCCCTCCTTCAAAAGCGGCTTTCTTGGTTGGATAAGGTCCTCTCGATTCCGGGTGGTGATGGCATGCGCTACATCAATTGGATCAGCAACGAGGAGGAACGATGGAATGAAACCCCGATGAACAGTAATTCAAACTGGGCATCGTTCTTCAAGGGCAAGGCCGAACACGCGATTTCCATCATGAAGTTCATTCGAACGCATCGACCTGAGAAGTATCTGGAGATGCAGGCCCTATTGCTTTCAGACCAAAAGGAGAAAGAGCATGAGCGACGAAACAACGGTTAATGCGGCAACCCAAACGACCGCCACGACCGAA
>Ga0172381_10005663_pt1 | contig 12627 bp, 13 predicted proteins | sample Leawel6488metaG_FD_119754 | JGI IMG/M metagenome (GOLD analysis project Ga0172381, IMG submission 119754) | Leachate microbial communities from a municipal landfill in Southern Ontario, Canada - Leachate well 64-88 metaG | ecosystem: Engineered > Solid waste > Landfill > Unclassified | place...
ATTGATTCAGCGCTACTTTGGTCGGGGCGGGGCAGCGCCGCGTGGTACGGACACCATTCCGGCTATGCTTTCGCCCGGCGAATTTGTGGTGAATGCCCGCTCAACGCAGCGATTCTACAGCCAGCTTTTGGCAATGAATGCGGGCCACGCGCCGGTTTACCGGGCCGCGGGCGGCGGTGTTTCAAACGTGACAGTCGGTGACATTAACATCAACGGTTCGGCCAAGCCACACGACACTGCGCGCGAAGTCGTGAAGTCGATCAAACGTGAGTTTCGGCGTGGGACAAGCCGTTGGTAAACAGCTTGCAGCACTTTCGAGGAGTTATGATGCAGGATATGGCTCTACAGGATCGGGCAAAAGGTGGTGTGCGGCGTCCGAGTCTTCAGCTTGCGGGTCGCTACGACGCGAAGCTCGTGCGGAATGGGGTTGTGGTCGGTGAGTATTCAATACCCAACGCGATTGTGGATGTTGGTATCAACCACATTCTTGAGACGGCGTTTAACGGCGGAACGCCCATTGCTGCTTGGTACACGGGGCTAGTGGACAACTCAGGGTTCACTGCCTATGCCAATGCTGACACGATGGCGAGCCACGCTGGATGGACGGAGCTGACCTCATACTCTGAGGCTGCGCGTCCCGAGTGGACTGCGGGGACGGCTTCGGCGCGTCAGATCACTAACGCGACGACCGTCGACTTTACGATGAGCGCCGCGGGCACAGTCAAGGGTCTGTTCATTACCAGCAATACGACAAAGGCAGACACGACAGGGACACTCTGGTCCACTGCTTCGTTTACTTCAGCGATTGCTGTCAGCATTGGCGATGTGCTTATGGTGACGTACACGGTGACCGGGTAGTTGATTCTTCTTTGCCAATCGTCCGAGCAGATGGAAGTCTGCTCGGACGTTCTTTCAGCCCACGGTGTCATATGGCTCTGCTTTGGATTGATGGTTTTGACACCTACGGGACGACAACGGGCAGTGCGCCGTCGCCCGCGGGGATCGTGGGCCGCAAGTATGCGGCAACAACGGGTGAAAACTATTTTCGGGTCGGGAGTGGCCGTTTAGGAGGCTACTCATTAAATCTGCCGAATGATAGTATCTACTTCGGGGCAGCCAGCTTGACAGCAACGGACACGGTTGTCGCTGGCTTCGCTGTACGTTTTGCAGCGATTGGCACACGCCTGTTCTTTGCTCTCTACGACGGGGCTACGCTCGGTGTGAATCTTACGCTGACCCCCGCGGGGGAGATAGTCATCAAGTGTGGATCGACCACCCTTGCAACATCCAGTAACGCTGCGATTGCAATTAACACATGGTACTATGTGGAACTGAAGGTCAAGTGTCATTCAACCACGGGAACTTTTGAGCTGCGTGTGGGTGGAATAGCTGTGTCTTCGGGCTCCGGTGTAGACACACAGGCCGGCGCCAATTCTTATCATGATGGTTTTCGTTTCCTCGGGCAGGTTACGTCGTCGTCGATGTATCTTGATGACTTCTATTTTCTGGATAGCAGTGGCAGTGTGAATAATGATTTTCTTGGGAATCGGCGGATTGTTACGTTGTACCCAGACGCCGCCGGGGACTCAACGGATTTTACACCGGACAGCGGCAGTAATTATGCCCGGGTCAATGAAGCAGTCTCCGGGGATGATGCAGACTATGTCGAGGATTCAACAGCCGGCCACAAAGACTTGTATGGCTATGCTGCCTTGAGTGGTGTCGAAAGCGATATTGCGGGTGTTCAGGTGACAACGGACTGCCGCGAAACGGACGCCACCAATTTCACCCTAATTACCGTCTGCAAATCAGCTACGACCGAAAGCGACGACGCCGGGCAGGCGATTGGAACTACGTCTTACACGTCGAAACGACGGATCATTGAAACTGATCCCGACACGGCTGCGGCGTGGACTACGGCAGGTGTCGACGCCGCGCAGTTTGGTATCAAGGTAGGTTGACATGTCTCTCCGTTCAACACGTCAATATGCGGAAGTGCTAGGCGCTGGTGACGGAAAAGCGCGCGTCGGGCGTCAATATATTGAGGTTCTTCTTGAGCTTGGCTTGGCCGCAGTTTCGATAACTGATACACTTGGGTTAGTTCAGTCAACAGAAGTGGCGGGCCCGCTCCGGGAGGCGTTGCAGCAGGTTGTCTTCTTTCGGTCAACAGCCGTCGGGCATCTGGGGGTCATTAACCGTGGTGTTACCGATACGCTGACGTTTGTCGACTATGCGCCAAGTAACATACCTGCGACTGTAGTGGATACAATGACACTTGGCAACGTCGGTGTCCGACGGGCCATTGTCAGCGATACAATTGCTCTTGTTGACACTGCAAACGGGGGGAAGGCGGGCACAGTTGAGGACACGGCGTCCTTTACGCAGGTCGTGACCACCCGTGCGGTCTACAGGCGCAGCATAGCGGATGCGCTAACACTTCTACATGCGGGAACCTATCAATCCGATAATCTTGCGTGCGTGACACGGCAGTACAGTCCTTTTGTTGGTTTCAGTACGGATACTGAGACAACGCCACCTACAACTGTGCCGGCAACTCTTGGGGTGGGCGTCTTGACGCTGACTTATCCTTTTGTGTCACCGACGACGACAGTTGTGCTGCGTAACCCAGAGTTTGCTAACAAGGACTCGTTGACATTCAACCGCGTCAATCGGGAGACGCGTGGCGGCACGCTGGTTATTTACGCAGACCCCAATTGGCCCAAGATTGAGACGCTACAAGTGGAGATCCAGTGCATTTCAACGGGTCAGAAGGCAGACTTGGCGGCGTTTCTAGTGGCGTCATTGGGTCAGGAAATTGGTCTGTTGGACTATGAGAACCGGCAGTGGAAGGGGATTATTCTTGATCCCGACACTGCAATTGCTTGTCCCGAGCGGGGTGACTACACTGTGTCTTTTGAGTTTGAGGGCGAGTTATGCTAGTGCTCCAAGCTCCTTTGCCGGGGCTGACAACAACAACTGTCTTGCCAAGTCCACAGTTCAACGATGCACAGGCGGGGCAACACAAGGTCACAGTCCTGCGTGCTATGGACGGGACTCGCTATACCCATGTGCGTACCACAGCCCTACGGCAGAAGCTTACGTACCAGTTTGCGTTGACACGCATGAAGGCACTTGAATTATGTGCGTTTATACGTGCCTACTACCGTTCACAGATTCGTTTGACCAATCATCTTGGCGAAGTGTGGCGTGTGTGGTTGGTCAACAATCCCTTTGAGTTCGAGGCTGTGGAGCGTGCATCCGGTCAGCCTGGTAATGAGATTGTGTCGGTGACATTGGAGTGTGAAGGCTTCTTGGAGTCTTAAGTTATGGCTCGCGTGATTCCTGCGGCGGCTTTGGCGAAGCTCAATACTCAGTATGGCACCGAGCCAGTGGTGATTGTCGAGATCCAGTGGGTTGAGGGTGGGCAGCGATGCGCCTACGCCGACCGAGACATCGCCGGTGGCGTGCGTGGACAGATTGTGGACTTGGGTACGATTGATTCTACGGTTCAGACGGACGGGACAACAGACTCGACACAGGTGTCTCTGACGCTAGACGACACCGACGGAGCGATTAAGGGCATCTATGACAGCTTGGATTTGCATAAGCGCCCTGTCTGGGTGTACCAATGGTTTGAGGGACTGGCGCTGGCTGACAAGTTCTTGTTGTTTAAGGGCGAGATCAATACTCCCGTGGCGTGGAATGAGGGTGATCGGACGATTGCCCTTGACGTGACAACGAGGGTTGAAGACGTTGAGGCGGGTTTTGCGATGGAGGAGGGGGACTTCCCCTTGATTCCAGAGGATGCGCTTGGAAAAGCATGGCCGCTGGTATTTGGTTCAGCGTGTGACGTTAAGGCGGTCCAAGTGAGGGCCCCTCGCCGCGGGACGCTGCAATCCGGCGAAGGTATCCATGACTATACACTTGAGTCACGCATTTGTCAGGCACGTTTTATTCAATGTCCAAATGTGCCTCTGGGGGAGTACGACGTTGTTACTCCAACAACTCCTATTACTGTCGAATCGGAGGGAACTGTTGTATTTTCGGCAACAACATACCAAGCTGAGGGGCCCGAGCAGTCGTGTGTTGAATCCAGGTTTTTTACGATCTGTGATTTGATGCATCAACTCGAACAGCAGTGGGCGTACGAGCACCCTACAATGACTGTCGTTGATGGCGCCCGGCTGTTTCCTCAAAACGAGCGTGTTGTGCTCAATATCAACGGCGGCAAGTTTCTGGGCACTTTCTCGGGCGATGTCTTTACTATTGCGTCCCGTGAGCATCCCGACTACGAGTTGAATCCTCCGTCGGTGTGTGTGCCCATTGAGGACCGGACGTACACTATAGATGGTGTTCTCGATCAGACCAATTGGGAGAAGGCAGCTTCCGGCACTGCGTGGTATGACGCAAGCTGTGTGGCGGGGAGCAGTGGCGGGACGGACATCAGTCCCCAAGACATAAGCACCTTTTGTGACACTGAGGTTCAAACGGAGTCAGGGTATACTGTGTCCGGCGGGCCTGTCACGTCTCAAAAAACCTATGATGACATGGCTACAAGTTCCTTCTTCTGGGCGCGGGCTGGTAGCAGCGTGTACCTTGAAGCGGAGTCTGAGGTTCTATACATCGTTAGCCTGCTGCCGTGTACAATTACGCGCGTCGCGGCCATGAAAACGACCAATTCGGTCGCGAAGTTGACGACCGTTCCGCCCGAGTATTACACCATCTACGAGACGGATTATGACGGGTACACTGTGGCGGAAATCGGGATGGAGAAGCTGCTGAGTACGCGGACGACGATTATTGAGGAGCTAGACGGGGTTAAGCACACAATTGCGTCCGGGTGGGACGATGACATCTATGTGACTGTCGTTTCGTCTGTTGGTCCAAATCCTGTCGACATCATATCTTGGTTGATTGGTAAATACACATCCTTGACTGTGGACGCCACGTCATTTGCTCATGTGCATACGCGGCTTGCCAACTATCCGTGCAACTTTGCGTTGACGGGACGGAAGAATGTGTTGCAGCTAATTACCGACGTTGCGACTCAGAGTCGATGCATCTTCTACGCACGCGACGGGGTTGCTTATTTGAAGTATGCCTCAGAGGAGCCGGCGTCACTTGTGACGTTGACAGAAAGCGATGTCTTAGCAAATAGCTTGGTACTTGGTCTGACAGAAACAGAGGACATTGCTACCAAGCACACTGTGACGTGGTCCCGCAGCCAGGAGGAGGGAGACCTGAAGCTGCTGCTCAAGTATAATGTGGCTAAGTACGGGACACACGAGAAGTTGCATGACTATTATACGCAGAACATTTTTGACAATGTTCTGAAGAGTGCAACTTTCTGGATGATTCGGGATGCGAATGTCTGGAAAACTGTGGAGTTCAAGACGCCGCTTAAGCATTTGGGCTTGGAGGTCTTTGACTGCATTACGCTTGATCTGGACGCGTTAGCTACACCTAGTCCCGTGAAGGCAACTGTGAAAAGTGTTCAGTACGATGTGGCCAATCAGCAAATTATGCTGACTTGCTGGACGCCTCTTCGAGCGGGCGAAATTGCCCCATACATTCATGCGTGGCCGGCAGACTTGCCGGTCGGAACTGTTTTCCCCACCGCAGAAGAGACCGCCGCCGGGCTGGGATACACTTTTACTGTGGCACCCCCGGTTGACCATTTACTTTACACGGAGCCCGAAGACACCGGTCAGCCTACACTTGTTTTAAGTTCAGGCGACCCGAGTCCCTCCGATCTGGATGACACGTTGTCTACGTGCTTCTGTCCGACGGCAGCAGACGCAGTAATTGACGAGCAAGACCCCGTCTTCGACGCTTTGAAGAGGGCCCAGTTGGCGGCACAAGAAGCAGAACAAGCCGAGATGGATGAGTCTTCAAACGTGTCGGCAAATTTGGATAGCGACCAGAAGGAAAAGAAGAAAGGGGCGTGCGGGAAGGCGCCATCGTCGGGATGTAGGTATGAAGTGAAGGTGCAGTATCTACAATCTGCCACTGCTGTAACGTGTGCTGGGCCATGCAATTGCGACAAGCTTGGTGGCCCTTGCATGGGTCAAGGCTGGGCCACGATGTGTCACACGTTTGGTGCAATGTTTTCAGCTAATGCCTTCTACAATCAGATTAAGGGGTGGATGGAAGCAAATAAGTGTAGTTGGTACTGTGGTATGTCAGGTCCCTATATTGTGTCAAAGCCCGCGGCGCGCGCAGCCCAGGACGCCGAATGCGAAGATGCCCCGGGGGATTCGACAAAGAACACAGGGGAAGTTACAAAACCAGCATTGGACGCATGATGATCTGTGATAAGCATTATACGATTCATGCCCGCGGTAAGAGTGGTACATCACAAGTGATCCGTTGTGTGGACCCGGGCAGCGTTCATTTTACACACAATGTAACGGATGAACAGTGCAAAATGTGCCCTCGCCATGTGGCACTGGTGGAAGCTGCCAAGGCAGCGGAGGCGGCTACCCGGGGCGTACCTGTGCCAAATGTTCCTAGTCTTCCTTATCGTCTCATGACGTATACCGAAGCCGTGGCGGGTTGGGCAGCCGCGGGGATGCCCGAGCGAAGCAAGGAAGAGGTGCAGCGAATCTTCAATGAGTTCTGTTCGCCGTGCGATTGGTATGATGGCACACGTCAACTGTGCCGGGGCTGCGGCTGTAAAGTGACCCAGTATGGTCAGGCGATTGTCAACAAGATTAAGATGGCAACCCAGCGGTGCCCCCGCGGGCTGTGGTAACTGGAGGCGTAATGGCTCGATTTATTCCGGTTGAAGGCACAATGTTATCCGAAGAGACGTTTTCCACTGTGATGGAAGACCGGCTCGGGATTCGGATGGGTCCTGTGAGCATCATCCGGCTGCCTTCGGACAATATTGTGATAAGTTACTTGGACGACACGCGAGTCAATCGCTTGGCAACAGAGCTTGCTGGTCAGACGGTGTACGGGGACGCAATCTTCTTTCGCGATCAAGAGAGGTACGGGTAAGCGGCATGGGCGAGAAATGGATTCAGAAAGCAATTAAGCATCCTGGGGCGTTGACGATGCGCGCGAAGGCCGCCGGGATGACGCTTGCGCAGTATATGGCTGCACCACACAGGAGTTTGGCGATTAAGCGACAGGTCAACTTGGCTAAGACACTGCAACGGCTTGCTCGAAGATAGTTGCTGTCGGCGCAATACAAAAGCCGTCCAGGAGTCCTGGGCGGCTTATTTTGTTGGTAGGAGAGGACTATGGAGTCAGCTTTTGCGTGGCTAAATCAGTTAATTGAAGCCTTCTACAGGTTGTTTCCCCGGGTGCTGATTGTGCGGGCTACCCACGGGGGAGTGAAATGGGTACGTGGAAAGAAGATTAAGCCACTGTTGCCGGGGCTCCATCTCTATTGGCCACTGGTCACCGAGGTGGAGATCGTGGTGACGGCTCGGCAGACGCTTGCAATTCCTGACCAGGTACTTGCGACGAGAGACGACAAGGGGATTGTTGTCAAAACACTTGTTGTTTACCGGATACCTGACCCCGTGCGGGCCATCGGGAAAATGAATTGGGATGTTGACACAACAATCAATGATATGACGCAGGCAGCCGTTGTGCGGGTAATTGCCACGCACACTTACGATGAGATTATGCACGGAATGGCTGATGAGACGTTGACCACGACATTGACGCGTGAGGTTCGGAAGGAGCTGCGACAGTTCGGGGTGCATGTTACCCGCTGCAAGCTGGTCGATTTTGCCAAGTGCCGAGTCTACAAGCTGATGACGTCACAGTCCGATAAGGCTGGGATGTCGACTCATCAGTTTTACGGTTAGTATAGGCGGAGAAGCGTGCGATACACCTCCGCGCTTGCAAGGCAATCTGCCAAGGCGTCGTGTGGATTAGAATTGGTCACCTTGAGCTTGGTACAGAGTGCGCCCAAGCCCACGCTGTTGAAGGGAACAGGTTCGCCCGCGAAAAGCGCGTGGTCGTTGAGACCGACGGCATATAGCATGCTATCCCGTGCATGGGCATGGAACAGGCTATCGACCATTGGCGTTCCCAGCCACGCTTTCAGAAAGCTGGATTCAAATGCCCAGTTGTGGGCCAGCGGGACTAGGCACCGCTTGAACGGGAGGTCGAGCTTCTCAAACCATTCAACAAGCCAGTCTGCAACCCGATCTGGTTCGGGGGCGTGGAGTAACAAGTCTTCCATTGGGATCTTGTGCTTGTGCTTAGCCCCCACAGATTCGTGTTTCGGGTGCAAGGGCTTGATATGGGTGTAGAAAGGATGCACCCCTTCCAAGGGCTTAATATCGGCGTCTAAAGGCACGATCGCGATTTGGATGATTTCATGGTAGCCCGGCTGCGTACCGGTGGTTTCTAAGTCAATGGCAACAAGCAAGTGACCATTGATGTTGACCATGCCCGAATAGGTTCTAATCATGCGATACTCCAGCGGGTGGCAGGTAATGGGGCATATCGTTTAGCTCCGCCGGCAGCATCCCCCGCTCGATCATCTCCTCATAGTGGATTAGGGCCATTGCGTTGAACATGATTGCCGCCAGGTGGTCCTCATCTTTGAGCCCCTGCTGGTACTTCATTAGGTGCCGCTTCAGGGAAGCCACGCATCTGGAGAATGGCATCCCATTCTCCCAGTTCCGTTCAGCGTACTTCTTCGCCCCCATCCGAAGCCAGTGACCCTGACGCTCCTCCGCAAAAGGGGAGATCAGATCGGGTCGTGGTTTATCTGTGGCCGTGTCACGCACTGCGCGCCCTTCGCCAAAGGATTGCTGCTGGCCGCCATCACACATACTGTAGTTACTCATCATTGCCTCCCGGGTTCACTGTAGTCTGCTTCCAGACTAGGTTTGCGACACAGCGACGATTGCCAGCGCCGCATGCTGTTGTGCATCCTAGCGGCAGTTCCCGCTGAACGCGTTGCTTGTTCCATACGTGCTTTTCGTTGGCGGGTACCCATTCGTAGAAGCGTGCGTAGAAATCTTTGAAGGTGATTTCCTTGGCGTCTGGTTGTTTGGTGCAAAATTCGTCAACGAACAGCTCCAGCGCATTCCGGTTGTCTTCTTCTGCCCGCGTCTTGCTGGCTGTCGTGACAACAGGGATGCGTAATCGCCCCGTGGCGGGCGGCAGTTCCAAATGCATGAGGGTGTAGAGGAAGTGTGGCGCCTCTTCTTCCAGCCGCACCAGCAGCTTGTCTTTTGGAATCTCTGCCTCAGCCAGCAGGTCCGGTACACAGATCACAGTGATTCGTGTGTCACCGGGGAACACAGGGCAATTCGACATTCGGTTTGCAGTTTGCACCCAGTGGGTTGAATTGGGTTGTTCGTAGCTGTCGTGCCGCATCTTGCGAATCGAGATTGTACGGCCCGTGACCCACTCTTTGATTCGGGCATGGGCGCCAGCGCACTTGGAAATGTCTTTCTCTTCGATGGCGCAGATGACAGCCCCGGCCAACTCGCCATTGAAATCATTGGCACATGTCAGGGCACGGTCAGCTTTGACAACACCCTTAGTCACCAAGAGTTGTAAGCTTTCGTAGAAAATGGACTTGCCGCAATTCTCACTCCCGAAGAGGAAGAGGTAGGGCGTCGGTTGAAATGGGCAGCGGAAGGTGCAGGCAATCCACGCCCGCAGGTAGTCGGCCCCCGTCTTGATCCCCGCCTGCTGGGCCCACGGCAAGACTTTGAGAGCGGGTGTTAGTTCTGTGCCGATGTGATCGCAAATCTTATCCCAGTGCGGGTGATGCGGTACATCGTCGTCAGTGAGTTCGGCAGGTTGAAAGCGGAATTGTGCTGCGTCTGCATTCCATAGCCGGCCGCCCGGATACTCTTCGCGAAAAGGCAAATTGACCAACCGCCAGCCTTGGACGATGGCTCCACCCATGATTTCCTCGGCGTCATTCTTAGGGTGCTTGAGGTGTTGTAGCGTCATCTTGATGTTGCTGGCTGGCTGGTGAACCCATTCCGAGCCTCGTTTGATTACCCAGCCCGCGTGCTCCCGGGCGGCTGTCTCCAGACAGCGAAAGATGTTGTCGAATTCGTTGAGGCTCTGTTCATCATCCTTTGACGTATCAGTGACGATTTCAAAGATGCGCGTCCATTTGGTCTTCTTGTCGGCCCACTCCGGTTTATCGTCGTCATCCCGCCTTCGTTCAATTTGGACTGTGAGGCGTCCATCCTTGTGGGCTTTGAGCGTGACTTTCCGATCGACCTCGAATCCTTTGAGGTCGAGTTCTTGGCCAATCGCGGCAGCAGCTTTGATTGCTGCCTCGTGGTTGCTAAAGATGAATCCTCCGTCAGTGTCTTCGACGCCTCCCGACAGCTTGCAAGCTGTGGCAAGGCTGGGGTAGCGGTTGAAGTAGCAGGTGGTCCAGCCGTTTTTGTCTTGGTCCCAGGTGTTTGCCTCGTTGATCCCGGGAGAGAACCGGAAGACCTTCCAGCCGCCGTTCGTCAAGGGAAACAGGAAGCAATTCGGGTTGCCTGGGTCGCGCCCCTCACTGAGTGTCTGGAAGACTCCGATCAGCCCCAATTCCTTGTCGGCGTGAATACGTTGCAGCGCGCAGGTGTGGGTTTGCAGCAGGTGATGATCCGCGATCCACAGTGTGGTGAAGCCAGATCGCATGAGGGCTTCAATTTGGCTCTTGTGGCTGTCATCCAGGGGGATAATCTTGCGGCTGGCAGCCAACGCCTCAAACGGATCTTGGTCCTTGTCAGTAATCTGATTGACGCGGATCTTGGCACGCCGGCCGCGCACAACTTCGATGTGGTCGTGCCAGTTGGCGGGCATGTCGGCGGTGGCCAGACGCTTTTCCGCGGGCTTGATAACCTCTAGTCCGTGGTTTTCGGGCGTCATTTTCCGATGCCAGATCCACATGACGTGCCCGCATGCGTCGATCTGGGAGGCAAAGTCAAAGCCGACTTCGGCCGACATCATCCCGAGGATGCAGCGTGCTAGGGCCGCGTGCTCCGTGTGGTTATTCGCGGGTATGCCGTCAGCATCAAAGTACACGTAGAGGTGTAGACCGCCTCCGCCCGTGCTTCGTCGGACTTCAACGTAGGGCAACGCGCAGGCTGCTGCTTTGACTTTTTCCAGTTCGCTCTCCGCGACACCAATACCCTTCGCATGCCCAGTGATAGCGTCAAAGTCGTAGCCGACGTGCCGCGAGCGGCGGGCCCGCCAGTCCCAGCCAGTGAGACCGATGCCCTCAGCGTGCAAGTCGAGCGGAAAAGGTATGCGGTAGTCTGTGAAAGTGGGATCGGTGGCAGCATTCTTCGGAATGCGCACGTTGAACCATTCATCGGTTCCGTTAGACCACGTCGACCGCTTGCCTGCGACGGGCTCGCCGGTGCCAGCGGCCACGTTGACTTGTGTCTCGTAATCTAAGGACCAGCGTGCAACCAAATCCGCGTTGGCCTCTGTCTGGCGCGCTTGTAGAAAAGTGCGAATGGACTCGGAAACGGTTAGTGGCATCGGTGCCTCGTAGAGCGTGTAAACGATCCGAATAACTGCATGTAATAAATGTGTGCAGCAACTACAAGAGACGGCAGAGAAAACCGGAAGTTTTCAGAGATTGTGTGAACATACCCGCCTTTTTCTGTTGTCTCTTGTAGTTGCCATGCAGGACGAAACACGCGACGTGCCGCTCGATCAGATTGTTGAACCGTGGTTGATTCTGCGGGCGGTGGCCCGCGGGTCCGTTGAGTATTTAGAGTTGCGGGATTCGCTCGCCGAAAAGGGGTTTTACAACTCGATCTGCGTTCGCCCGTCCCCGCGTGTAGCCGACAAATTCGAGGTGGTTGACGGTTTGTACCGTTTCACGGCCGCCCGTGAGCTGCGTCTTGCAAGCGCGCCTTGCATTATTAAATACAACCTCACGGACACTGACGTGCTTTCGGTGCAAATCCAAGCAAATGTGCTTCGACCGGAGACAACCCCTGTTGAATACGCAAGGCAACTTCGCAAGCTCATGGACGCCTTGTCGATCAGCCTGAAGAAGGATGCCACGCTTGCGGACGTGAGTGTGCGCGTCCACAAGAATCCCGAGTGGATTGCAAAGCAATTGTTGTTGCTGGAGTTAGTAGACGTCGCACAGAAGGCAGTGGAGCGGGGTGAAATCCCCTTGGTCTCAGCGCAGGCGCTTGCACGCCTGCCTAAAGGACGCCAGCGGCAGTATCTCGATTTGGCTAGGACACTGCCAGGCATCGAGTTTGTGCCAATTGCAATCGCCTTTGTGAAGAAGTTTCGGGAGAGTGTTAGAAAAGGAAAGCTGGACGACCTGTACGCTGAGTACGAGCCTGTTGCGTACCTTCGCAGCCGTAATGAAGTGCTTGCGGAGTACAACTTCTGTCGGCTCGGCGCTACACATCTAGCGGCGGCGAAATGTACGACCGTCGTCCGAGCGTGGGAACTTGCGCTTCAGTGGTCGCTGCATCTCGACCCCGCGAGCATTCAAGAACAGCGTGAACGAGTGGCCCGCCGCAGGCAAACTGCCGTGCTTGCGCAAGATGAGGAGGATAACCAGTGAGCTAACAACATGAACGACAACAATGTGTCTGTAACGTAACAAGGTTTGAGGAGAAGCGATGTCTGATAACGCCATGATTCCGGTCAATTTGGAGC
>Ga0172381_10005664_pt1 | contig 12626 bp, 12 predicted proteins | sample Leawel6488metaG_FD_119754 | JGI IMG/M metagenome (GOLD analysis project Ga0172381, IMG submission 119754) | Leachate microbial communities from a municipal landfill in Southern Ontario, Canada - Leachate well 64-88 metaG | ecosystem: Engineered > Solid waste > Landfill > Unclassified | place...
ATATATTTAATAATTATTATTGCTATTTTTATAATGGTGATGTTTCCTGTTGTTTTGGTCTTTACTGGAAAAATGAAATTATTGCGTTCATCCACCGAAAGAGAAAAAGCAATGCAAATTGCTGACGCTGGAATAAATTATTATCAATGGCATTTGGCTCATTTTACAGACGACTATAAAGATGGAACAACTTCATCTGGCCCGTACGTCCATGATTACATTGATTACGATACCCAAGAAACTGTCGGCAAATTTAGTTTGACTATAACAGCGCCAGCAACAGGATCGACCATTGTCACAGTAAAATCGACTGGGTGGACAACCCAAAGTCCTGAAATTAAAAGAACAGTCACCGCAAGATTTGGAGTAGCTTCTCTTGCCAAATATGCTTTTTTAAGCAACGAAAATATTTGGATCGGAAGCAACGAGTCGGTTAGTGGACAAATGCAATCAAATAACGGCATTAGATTTGATGGCTTCGGGAATGCTCCAATACAGTCTGCAAAATCAACTTATTCTTGCCCCGATACTCAAGGCAGTCCGTGCCCAACCACTAAGAATGGCGTATGGGGAGCAGCTTCTGCAACAGTACAAAGTTTTTGGCAGTTCCCTGTTCCAGCAATCGATTTTTCTTCCTTAACCTCTGATTTTGCTACAATGAAAGGTAGCGCTGAAACCGCAGGTATCTATTTACCCCCTTCAAATGAAAAAGGATACTCGTTGGTATTTAACAGCTCTGGCACAGTGACCGTTTATAAAGTAACAAAGCTTTCCTCTGGTTACTTCTTTGGAATAGATACAAGTAAAGACCCACATAACGAATCAACAGATTATAATAACAGAACGCTGCAATTTACACAAACAATACCAAGCAATGGCATAATATTTGTAGAAGATAATGTTTGGGTTGAGGGAACCGTAAACGGCAGAGCAACGGTCGTTGCGGCTTTGTTACCTCATACTCCTTCTACGGATAAAACAATCTACATTCCTAAAAACATTGTTTATGCTGAAAAAGATGGAACAGATGCTTTGGGATTAATCGCACAGAACGATATTGTTGTGAGTTATGGCGCCCCAACTAATCTTGAGATTGATGCTGCGTTGATTTCTCAGTATGGTGCTGCTCAATTCTTTAGATACATCGGTAATATAAAAAACAGCATAACTGTTTACGGAACAATTATGACATACAATATGTGGACGTGGACGTGGGTAAGCGGTAGCACTGTCACTGCCGGTTATAAAAACACCTATAGCACTTACGACACTAATTTATTATTTGGTCCGCCGCCAAGTTTTCCGCTATCTAGCTCTGGCTATCAACTGTTAAGTTGGATGAGTGATTAAAGACTTATCATAAAATTTATGCATTTTGAAATTAAAATGTTAAAATAATAGAATGTTTAAATTTTTAACACTAGATGACGAAGCATTTGGATTAGATATAAATGACTTGTCTTTAAAAATTGTAAAGCTCAAAAAGGAGCATGGAGCTTTTGCATTAGCTTCTTTTAATGAAGAAAAAATACCATTAGGCGTAATAGAAGATGGGGTAATAAAAGATGAACAAGCATTAGCAAAAATTATTAAAGCGGCTTATGAAACAGCAAAGGGAGAAAAAATAAAAACAAAATATGTTATTGCATCCTTGCCAGAAGAAAAATCTTTTTCTCAAGTGATACAGATGCCAAAAATGAATGACGAAGAATTGGATTTAGCTGTGCCGCTTGAGGCAGAAAATTATATCCCAATGCCAATCGAAGATGTTTATCTTGATTTCCAAACTATCCCTCCTATTAAAAACAAAGATTATCTTAATCGCATTGAAGTATTAATAGTCGCCACGCCAAAAAAGATAGTCGACTCTTATGTTTCTTGTTTAAAAAAGGCAGGCCTTATGCCAATAGCTCTCGAAACAGAGTCGGAAGCAGTGGCTAGGGCTCTAATTAAAAAAGAAACAGATTCTCCACTATCAATCTTGATTGATTTTGGCAGAAATAATACTGACTTTGTTATTTTTTCCGGCCACTCTATCCGCTTTACATCCTCTATACCAATCTCCTCTCAGATGCTAACAAAAGCCATATCGGATTCGTTAGAAATAGATATCACCAAAGCAGAAGAATTAAAAATACAATATGGCTTAAAGGGAGAAAAAACCAACGCAGACCAAGCAGAAAAGGTGTCACAAATCATAACTCCTATTTTAGAAGATCTAGCCGCACGAATAAAAAAATATTTAAACTATTATCGCGATCACTCTTCCTACGAATATCTTCTTCCTAACGCCAAAACAGAAAAAGTTTATCTTTGCGGAGGTGGCTCAGAGCTCAAAGGACTAACAGACTTTATGACTAAAAATTTAGAGACCTCAGTAGAGATTGGCGATCCATTGGCAAACTTTTTAACAAAAAACCCAAAAAATATTGTCGAAAAAAATTTAATATCTTTTACGACTGCTATAGGGTTAGCCTTAAGACAAATAAATAACAATTGAAACTCAAAGATTTTTATGATAAATCTTTTACCGCCAGAAGAAAAGCAAAATATATTTTTATTAAAGAAAGAAAAATTAACCATAATATGGGGAATTATAATTTTGGTTTTTTTATTTTGCTTAGGTTTAATTTTGTTATCAATAAGATTTCGTATTTTAGCAGAAACCAATTATCAAAAAAATGCCCTTGAACAAGCCAAAAAAGAAAACCAAACGCGCGATTTTATAAGTCTAAACAACGTTATACAAAAATACAACAAAGAATTAGCGCAGCTAGACTCTTTTTATAAAAAAGAAATATATTTTCATAATACCCTAAGCACCATAATGAATGTCCCAAGCCCAAAGGGCTTATATTTGATGAACTTTTCATTAAGCAGAGGCAAAACAGGAGCAGTTCAAGTAAATATTTCAGGCATTGCTGATACGAGAGATAATCTACTTGATTTTAAAAAAAATATTGAAGAGAATAAAGAAATAAAGAATATTTACTTTTCTCCAGAAAGCTGGGTAAGCCCAAAAAATGTTAATTTTTCTTTAACGTTTGAGATTGATTAAAATGAAAAACAATAATAAAATTTATAAAATTCTTTCACTTTTTTCCTTAGTATCTTTATTTTTGGTTATATTTTTAATTTTCCCGCTATTTAGAGAAATTAAAAAAAATTCAAAAGATTTAATTTCAGCAAAAAATGATATCGTATCTTTAAGCGCGCAAATTGATGAAACAAATAATTTTAGAAAAGAATATGAAAACTATAAACCAAATTTAGAAAAAATAGATCAGATGTTTACCGATCCAGACAACCCCGTTATTTTTGTTAAATTTTTAGAAGACACGGCATCATATTTTCAAGTTACCTCTCAAATTTCGTTGCCGCCCTCTTCTCAAAGATCTCAACAAAGCTTAAAAAACAACTCTCAAGATTTTACTACTTTTCAATTTTCTTCTAAGGGAACTCTTAATAATATTCTATCGTTTTTAAAAACGATAGAATCTGGGCCGTACTTTATTGAGATTGAAGATTTAAACATTAAAAGCTCAGCAGACAAAGAAAACCAGAACAGTTACAAAGATTATTCTAAAAGATTAGTAGAGGCTGTCTTTACAATAAAAGCTTTTACAAAAATTAACTAAAAATGGAATCTATAAACAGCATATCTAAAATAGTCGTTATAAAGGCTAAAAAAATCATTTGGACCTTAGGTTTGCATGCTTTTTTAGTCATTATATTCCTTATTATTGTAGATTTTATATTAGGCAATATTGTGTTTTACAAATATGTTTTTTTAGCAGAGAAAGAGACCCCAACAACTGAAAAAAACGTTTTAAGGTTTGATGATAAAACATATCAAGAAGTTTTAAAAAAATTACAGGAGAGAGCAGAACAGCCAACATAATTAATATTTTAATACTATGACTGAAACAAATAAAAAAATTTTAATTGTAGAAGACGACAAAAACTTTTTGTGGCTTTTAAGACAAAGTTTTATTGGAGAAAATATCTCTGCAGCTTTTGCATTAGATGGCGAAGAAGGGTTAAAAGTAGCCCTAGAAGAAAAACCTGATTTAATTCTTTTAGACATTCTGATGCCCAGGATGGATGGAATCACGGTCGCAAAAAAATTAAAGGAAAACGGCATCAAATCAAAAATTATTTTTTTAACGAATTTTAAAGATACAGAGCATATCAGCGAGGCAATAGAAATAGTAGAAGGAACTGAATATATAATAAAATCCGATGTTCATATAGACGAAATTATTGCGAGAGTAAAGAAAAAGTTAGGAATAAAATAATAAAACTTTTCTATTGAAGGTCCGAATTATTTTTCGGACTTTTTTGTTCCCAATATTTTTTCATAAAAACAATTATTGCCGCAGAAAGAACCGCGAAGCCCGTGGCAATAAAAAGGAAGAATGGAGAGGAGCCAGAGATAGAGGCCTCTCCTTTTCTGGATAATAAATCTTCTACCGACTCAGTATTTGCTAATGATTCTTTTGTTGCCAAATTATTATTTGCTTTTTTATTTTTTACTGATGTTACGTTTTTTTGAGTAATAATATTTTTTGAACCAGGAGTTATGTTTGTACTCCACGCCCAACCATTAATAGTTTTATTAAATGATTGGCCAAGCGGAGCTTTTTTAAAATTAGCTGCATCAACCTGTTTGCCATCTTGGGAATAAAGAATTAAACCGTCTTCATCATTATTTAACATTATTTTTGTGTCGGGCCTTTTAAAAGTTAGAAATCCATTTGCCAGAATTTTAGTGTTATTTAAAACTTTAAAATTAGTAACAGTGCCAGTAGTATCTTTTATTATCCAGCCAGACAAGTCAACATCGAAATTATTTTGATTAAACAACTCAAACCATTCTTCTGACTCATCTGCGCCTTCGGGGTTTGGCAAAATTTCGTTTATTAAAACTCCTGCAGGACTCTTATCTGCTACATCTAAATTTTGAAGTGTTGCATGGCAATTTACGCAAGCCCAGCCTTGATTTATTATGTCCTGAAAATATTTTCCGTTGCCAATGCCCTTGACTCTGTTTAAATCACTCACTGAAGAATACGGCCTGCCATCGATAATCTTCTGCGCGATTTTTTCTCCCACGTGTACGATTTTACCCAGTTGCGCCAACGTCGCAGAATTAATGTCTATTTGTTCGGCTAAAACAAAAACTGGCGACACTAAAAATATAAAAATAATAAAAACAAAATATTTTCTACAACTTATAATCATGATTTTATTTTAGCATATTTAGTTAAAAAATTACTTAGAATTAAAACTCTTGTCAAAAAGTAAAATTTCTGTTAAGAATAATAATTAGTAAAAAATTAAAAATAACAAATTTGCTCATCCTACTTTTCTGCGAATAGCTTAAAAGGCGGGATGCTTATTTATTCTCATATGTCAGGACATAGTCATGCAAAAACAGTTATGGCCACAAAGATGGCTAATGCTGCTAAAAAGGGAAAAATTTATTCTAAGTATGGAAGACTGATCACGATTGCTGTTAAAGATGGTGGGGGATCTGGCGACCCAGAAAAAAATTCCAAGCTCAAGGCAGTAATAGAGCAGGCTAAGAATATGAACATGCCGAAAGAAAACATTGAAAGAGCTATCAAAAAGGGTACTGGAGAATTGGCTGGTGAAGCTTTAGAAGAAATTTCCTTTGAGGGTTTTGGCCCAGGAGGAATCGCTATTATTGTTGATGGAATCACCGATAATACGAATAGAACTTTAGGCGAAATACGATCTATTTTTAATCAAAATAATGGCAAAATGGCTGGCGAAGGAGCTGTTAGATGGATGTTCGATAGAAAAGGAGTGATCACAATTTCTGGTGAGGGAAAAACAAAAGAAGATTTAGAAATGATGGCGATTGAATTAGGCGCTGATGATATAAAATCCAATGATAATAATTTGGATATTTATACAAAACCTGAAGACTTAGAAACTGTTAAAAAATCCTTAGAAGAAAAAGGAATTAAAATAGAATCTTCCGGACTTGATTATGTTGCCAAAGAAGAGGTTACTCTTTCAGAAAAAGAAAGGGAACAAGCAGAAAGGCTTTTTGACGCTTTGGACGAAAACGACGCAGTAAATGACATTTACTCAAATGTCAAAAATTAATTTTTTATGATAATTTTAGGCGTTGATCCTGGATCAGTGATAACAGGGTATGCCATTATCAAAAAAGAAAATGGGCAAAAAAATTGCCTTAAAGTTATTGATTTTGGGTGCATAATCACAGATAAATTTGCGACAACAGGAGAAAGGCTAGAAAAAATACATAAAGAAATATCAAAACTTATAGAAAAGCACAAGCCAAAAGTATTATCTATTGAGACCTTATTCTTTTTTAAAAACTTAAAAACCGTTATGCCTGTCAGCCAAACGAGGGGCGTTATACTGCTAGCCGCCGCTCAAAAAAAAATATCGGTTTTTGAATTTACTCCGCTACAAATGAAGATGGCTATATCTGGATATGGCCGAGCAGAAAAGAAACAAGTGCAAAAAATGATAGAAGAGACTGTTGATCTTAAAGGGTTCGATCTTAAAAAAAATAACAGAAAAAAAGATGATGCCTACGATGCATTAGGTATGGCAATTTGCGCGGCGCTTAAAGCCTACTAAACCAGTAAAGCGTCCTGCAAAGTTAATATTTCAACATGTGAAGAAGTGATGTCTTGACAATAATTTGTTAAAAAATATAATAAGAAAAATAGACACTAAAATATAATTAATAAAAAATAAAAAAATGGAAGAGGAATTTTTAACTAGATTAATTAGTGATGACGACGATTTAGAAGATAACAGTTGGGATGACGAAGAATTAGACGATGATAAAGACGATGACATAGACGACGATGACGATGATAGCAATCTCCCAGAAGGAGAGGAGTAAAAAATAAAGCAAGCATTAAATTAAAAGATCCGTTTGAATGGCGGGTCTTTTAATTTAATGTCTAACCTTGCTTTTTTTGTCTGTTTGTATCTATAATAAATGAATTATTGCAAAATAAAATTATGAAATATATAAATAATCTGTTTAAAAATTTATATAAGAAATTTGCGAATAAAAAATCCTTCGCAATAGCAGGCAAGTATCTTGCTTTTTTAATTTTGGGCGGATTTATTTTGCTTTTAATATTATTTATTTATTATACCTGGGATTTACCGCAGCCAGAAAAATTTACAGAGGCGCCGTTTGTGCAATCGACTAAAATTTATGATCGAACGGGCAAGGTTCTCTTGTATGATATTTACGGAGAGGAGAAAAGAGAAATAGTCGCTTTTGATAAAATTTCTGACAACCTAAAGCATGCTGTTTTAGCTTCTGAAGATTCTAGATTTTACCAACACGGAGGCGTCGACTTTACTGGAATTTTAAGAGCTCTGCAGGTTGATATACTTTCTCAATCAAAAAGCCAGGGGGGATCAACAATTACTCAGCAATTAATCAGATCTGTTTACTTAACCGGGCAAAAAAAACTCTCTAGAAAAATCAGAGAGGCGGTTTTGAGCATAGAGCTGGAGGCAAAATATTCAAAAGACCAAATTTTTGATTGGTACTTGAACCAAATTCCTTTTGGAGAAAATGCCTACGGAGCCGAAGCGGCCAGCCAAACTTATTTTAATAAACCTGCTTCTGACTTATCTCTCGCACAAGCCGCTGTTTTAACGGCTATGATTCCAGCTCCAAGTCATTACTCTCCTTACGGACCTTATAAAGCAGAATTATTGCAAAAAAAAGATATTGTTTTAGGAAGGATGGAAAAATTAGGATATATAACTGAAAAACAATATACAGAGGCAAAAAAAGAAAAACTAAACTTTGCAGCGGCAACCACCTCTATTAAAGCTCCAGACTTTGTTTTGTATGTAAAAAAATATTTAGACAATAAATATGGCGAAGATTATCTGAGAGAAAAAGGATTAAGAGTTTACACTACTTTAGACTATGACCTCCAACAATATACAGAGCAAACAATAAAAAACGCTGATGCAACAAATAGAGCCAAAGGAGCAAATAACGCGGCTATGGTTGTAATGGATCCTAAAACAGGCGAGATATTAACTTTAGTTGGATCTAAAAATTATTTTGCTGACCCATATCCTGCAGGGTGTGATGAAAGTCCAACAGAAAAATGTTTATTTGATCCAAAGTACGACGTAGCAACAATGGGGCAAAGACAACCGGGTTCTTCATTTAAACCATTTGCTTATGTCACAGCCTTTAAAAAAGGGTACACGCCAGACACTGTTTTATGGGACGTCACAACAGAATTTAACCCAAAATGCGATCCAAACGGATATGCTATAGTTGGCACAGACGGAAGCGCATGCTACAATCCTCAAGATTATGATGGTTGGAATAGGGGAGCAGTAACATTGCGAACAGCACTAGGCTGTTCCTTAAACATACCAGCTGTAAAAGTCCTTTACCTGGCTGGAATTCCAGACACAATAAAAACAGCCAAGGATCTTGGGATAACTACACTTACTGACACTAAAAATTATGGTCTTTCATTAGTACTTGGCGGCGGTAATGTTAATTTACTACAAATGACCTCTGCTTACGGAGTTTTTGCAACCGAAGGAAATTACATCCCTCCTGTGAGTATTTTAAAAATTACCGACACAGAAGATAATATTATTGAGCAAAACAAAGAACAGTCTACAAAAGTTTTAGACACACAGGTTACAAGACAAATTAACAGTGTTTTATCTGATAATAACGCTAGAACCCCTATCTTTGGCGCAAATTCACCATTATACATTCCAGGATATCAAGTAGCTGCAAAAACGGGCACCACACAACGATTTATTGACGGATGGACAATGGGATACACTCCGTTCGCTGTCGTCGGCGCATGGACCGGAAATAGCGATAATTCTCCAACAAAAGACGAGGGTGTTGGAATTACGGCTCCTTTATGGAATGCTGTTATGAAAAAAATAGTAACATCACACGCTGTTGAAAATTTTACGCAGCCTGAAATAGTCACAAACAGAAACGCTGCTTTGTTAGGCCAATTGCCAAGCGGAGACACCCACACTATCCTATATTATGTAGACAAAAACGATCCGCTAGGATCAACGCCGACAAACCCATCTAACGATCCTCAATACTACTTATGGCAGACCGGAATTAACAATTGGCTAACTAGAACTGGTCGATCTCAATCTTTTTAATTAGATTATGTTAATTTAAAAAACAGCCCCAGATTAACACAGGGCTGTTTTTTATTTCACTAATGTTACGATGCTTTAATTGGCATTACTACATAAACATAGCTTGTATCGCCAACTGGCTTTAGGATACATGGCCCCTCTTCTTTACTTACGTCAAATATTATTTCTGAGCTTTTTATATTTGCCAACCCATCTAATAAAAACTTATGGTTAAAGGAAACTTCTATCGCCTCTCCTTCTATTTTTGCAGCAACACTAGATTGACTCTCGCCGATATCTGGATCTTGGGCAAATATATGAACTTCTTTTTGTTGTGCATCAACTTTAATTTTTACTTCATTAATTTTTCCAGAAAAAAGAGAAGCTGCTTTAACTTGGCTCAAAAACTCATCTCTCTTAACAACAACGTGTGTTTTAAATTTTTTAGGAATAATCTCTTCATAGTTTGGATATTCTCCTTCAATTAACCTGGAAACGATCTGCACTTGTGGATGAGGAGAGTCTTTCATAGGAGACTCAAACATAGTTTGGTTTGGCAAAAAATATATTTTTACATTTCCTTCTTTTTCGTTCAAAATATTTATTATCTCTCTGGCTGGTTTTTGAGGAAGTATAAAAGAAATATCTCTTTTAACAGGGTTTTCCAAAGTTATTGTTTTTTCAGCCAACCTAAAGCTATCAGTAGCAACTATTTTTATTAAATTTTTTGAAAAAACAAAATACACACCGGATATCTCTGGCCTTGATTGAGAAGGAGAAGCAACATCAACGATTTGACTCAAGCCTTGGCAAAGCTTTTTATTATCTACTTCTAAAAATTCCACATCTTTGAATTCTGGAATTAAAGGAAATTCTTCTGGATTAAATCCTTGCACTTGGTTTTTAAAACTTTTGCATTCTAAATATAAGCCCTGATTTTTTTCTTCCAATAAAATCTTTTCATTGGGCAATAAGGAGACAAAACTCGATAAAAATTTTGCCGGAACCACAACTTTTCCTTTTTTTACAATCTTAGTTAAAATCCAAAGTTTTACTGCGGTTTCTAAATCTGTGGAGCTTAGGCTCAAAAAATTATCTTCTGTGCTTATTAAAACGTTATCTAGAATTGGTAAAGACAAATTTTTACCGACAATTTTCTCAATTATATTAAGGCCGTTTTTAAAATTTTCTTTTAGAATTTCAACCTTCATGATTTTATAATATTAATTAATATATTTTATATAATTATTTATTGTTATTGGTAGTCGCAATTTTGTGATGTTTCTGATAAAAATCAAGTATAAGGATTTATTTTTTAGTCTCAATTTTTTTAGTGCAAATAGTGTGGATAGTTTAGTAGAAATAAAAGGGTATTTTGTTGTGTGTTCTTTTCTTGTTTATTTTTATTATATTTATTAACACTATTTATGCACTATATATCCTCTGTTTTATTAAATTTAATTCTTCGGTTAGTTTATTGTTTTCTTCATTTTCTTGCAGTATTTTTTTGTAAGCGTAAATTGCGGTTGTGTGATCTTTGCCGCCAAATTTTCTAGCTATTGCTGGAAATGAATATTTTAACTCTTTTCTAAGTAAAAACATTGCGACCTGCCGTGGTTTAACAATTTCTTTGCGGCGAGTTGGGTCAAATAAGTTTTTCTCTTCTAAATTATAAAACTTAGCGACTGTCTCAATAATCTTTTTATAATTTGCTACATCAAAAGGAGAAAAAACAAAACCCTTAAGCAATTTTTTTGCCATCTCTAAGTTTAGATTTTGGTTTATTTTATTGTAAACCAACAACTTATTTAAGGCGCCCTCAAGCTCTCTTATATTCTTTTTTACGTTTGTTGCTATGTAATCTAATACTTCTTCTGATAGCTCAGCGTTTTTTTCCTGAAGTTTTGTTTTTAAAATAACTAATCTTGTTTCGTAGTCTGGCAAACTAACATCGGCGATCATTCCGCCTTCAAATCTGGATTTTAGCCTTTCTTCTAGTTCTGCAATAGCATTTGGCGGCCTATCTGACGACAGGATAATTTGTTTATTTTTTTCGTACAAAGAATTAAAAACATGAAAAAATTCTTCTTGGCTTTTATTCTTACCAGCTATAAATTGTATATCGTCTAGTATTAAAACATCTATTGGAGCCAAGCTCGCTTTAAATGCTTCCATGCTGTTTGTTCTGATAGCTGAAACAATTCCCGACACAAATTTTTCTGAAGAAATGTATCGCACCTTTTTCTTTTTTGAGTCTTCGCTTATTTTATTTCCAATAGCTTGTATTAAGTGTGTTTTTCCTAGTCCTGTGCCACCGTAAATAAATAAAGGATTGTAGGTAAATCCAGGATTATCGGCCACGGCCAAGGCGGCTGCGTGCGCCAATTCATTAAAAGATCCAACCACAAAGCCGTTAAGGGTGTATCTTGGATTTAAATTGGTTTCTTTGTTTATTTTAAATTCGTCAAATTTTAGCTGGGTTTCTTCTGGCTTTTCAATTTCTACCGGCTTTGATGCGTTATTCTTTAGTGGTTGAGGTTTTATTATAAATTCTAAATCTTTAATAGAGTCATCTATATCGTGCAGAGTTTTTAAAATTAATTTATTATACTTATTGCTTAGCCACTCTTTTGAAAATGCGTTAGGAACAGAGATTATTATTTTTTCATTTTCTCTTGATATGATTTCTGTGTTTTGAAACCATGTAGCAAAATTTGCCTTAGAAATATGAAACTGCATTTGTGCTAAAACTGACTGCCAAAGCTCTATATTGTTCATATGGTTGAAAAACTGTTTATAACGACTTTTTTTACCGAGATATATTATCATTCTTCCCTTTTATTGGACGCTTGTCAAACAAAAGGTAAAAAATCACGCCTGTTATTAACATGTGAATAACTTGTGTGAGTAATTTATTCACAGACGCACAATAAAAAAGATTGTTTTAAAGCTATTTTTTACGTTTGACGATAGGGGTTTTTTATATTATACTAGTTATATTATAATAAAACTAAATATATATACAAACTATGAGCAAGACATATAAGCCAAAAAAGAAAAAAAGGGCAAATACTCACGGCTTTTTGAGAAGAAAGAGCACAAAAACCGGTAGACAAGTGCTTCAAAAAAGAAGAAGAAAAGGCAGAGCAAAACTAAGCGCATAATGTTCTTTTTTAATGTTGTCTAAAGAAAACAGGATAAAGAGGAAAAAAGATTTTGAAAAAATTTTTAAAAAAGGTTCAAGTTTCAAAACCAGCCTTTTTATTTTGCGATTTATGAAAAACGATTTAAATCAAAGCAGGTTTGGTTTTGTTGTTAGTCTGAAAGTGTCTAAAAAAGCAGTGATAAGAAACAAAGTTAGAAGAAGATTAATAGAAGCCGTAAGGATAGAAAAAAAAAATATTAAAGCGGGTATGGATTTGGTTTTTATCGCCCTATCTGGA
>Ga0172381_10005669_pt1 | contig 12621 bp, 14 predicted proteins | sample Leawel6488metaG_FD_119754 | JGI IMG/M metagenome (GOLD analysis project Ga0172381, IMG submission 119754) | Leachate microbial communities from a municipal landfill in Southern Ontario, Canada - Leachate well 64-88 metaG | ecosystem: Engineered > Solid waste > Landfill > Unclassified | place...
CCAACTTATAGCATAGAGCAGTATGGTTCGTGGTTTATGTCGCGAATACAGTCTGATCAGTGAGGAGGTAACACCATGGAAATATCCGAGGTGAGAGTCTTCTTGAAGGATTCTCCTGATAAGAAACTGAAAGCATACGCGACGGTTACTTTTGACGATTCATTCGTGGTACGCAATATTAAAGTGATCCAGGGGTCAAACGCAGTGTTTATTGCAATGCCATCCCGTAAGGTAAAACATCCGTGTCCGAAGTGCAGTTTTAAAAATGAGTTCAGGTCTAAATTCTGTAATCAGTGCGGCGGCCCCATTCCGATACCTCCGATGATGCCGGTGACGAACGGGCGTATCAACGGCCATGAAAATGGCGCTCAGGCCGAGCATAAAGATATAGCGCATCCTATCACTCAGGCGTTCCGGGAAACTTTGCAGAAATATGTCCTTGAGGCGTATGAGCTCGAAGTCAAAAAGGGCCCGCGCGCAGTCATGGCAAACGCGTACGACGACCTGTAGGGATACGACATCTAACGTAAAGCAAGGTTACTGGGACGTCGTCCAATGGTAGGACACGAGAATTTGGGTCTCGCTATTATGGTTCGAATCCATACGTCCCAACTTATAGCATAGAGCAGTATGGTTCGTGGTTTATGTCGCTTCGCTCGTAAACCATTAATTCGGCCAAATAACTTACGTTCACTCGCGTCGCTCGTTCCGTAAGTTACGGCCTCATTAAAACCCATACGTCCCAACTTTAAATTTTATATGAAAAAAACCGATATAGCGGCTATAATTCTCGCGGCGGGCAAAGGCACGCGTATGAAGTCGGATATCCCGAAGGTTTTGCATCCGGTATGCGGCAGGCCTATGATCCTTTATGTGCTGGATCTGGTCAAAGCGCTTAAAACAAAACAGCATGTTGTCGTGCTCGGATATAAAGCTGCGGATGTCAAGAAGGTTTTTGATCCGGCGACCAGAATTGTGATACAGAAACGCGTGATCGGAACCGCCGACGCGGTCAAACAGGCGATGCCTCTGTTGCGCGGTTTCAACGGGACGGTTATCATCCTTTACGGGGATACTCCGCTGCTGAAGAAAGAGACTATTGAGAGTTTGATCAAGCGGCATACGGAGTCGAAGGCGGCCGCTACGATCCTGACCGCGATCATGGATGAGCCGTTCGGCTACGGCAGGATCCTGCGGGATGAGTATTCGAGTATTTGCGGAATCCAGGAAGAAAAGGATTGCGACGGTTATCAAAAAGAGATCCAAGAGATCAATACCGGCATTATCTGCTTTGATAAGCGGCAGTTAGAAGCCAGTTTGAAAAAGGTGAGGCCGAACAACAAGAAAAAAGAATACTATCTCACCGATTGCATTAAGATCCTGCGCGACCAGGGCGCGTTGATCGAGGGGGTCGTGGTAAAAGACCCGCATGAGGCCCTGGGCGTGAATTCGCGGGTTGAACTGGCGCAGGCGAACGCGGCCGTGCGCAAGACGATCAATGAGTCGTTCATGAAGGCGGGGGTAACGATTGTCGACCCTGATACTACATTAATCAGCCACGGCACCTCCATAGGAGCCGATACGACAATTTATCCCTTTACAGTTATCGATAATTTTGTTACAATTGGTACGCAGTGCAAAGTCGGCCCTTTTGCCCATATTAGAAAGGGCGCGAAGATACGTAAAAACACGGTTGTGGTCGGTTTTTCCCTCCAGGCCAATACGTAAGTTTTAAAGTCGATTTCCATCGCCATACTATATTTTTAATATCAGGGGGTTTTTATGGATAAATTGAAGATTTTTAGTGGGAACGCTCATCCCCGGCTTGCTCAGGAAATTTGCACGGCATTAAAGATCAAACTGTCCGACGCTATGGTCGGCCGTTTTAGTGAAGGCGAGATCAGGATCAAGATCAATGAAAATGTCCGCGGCAAGGATATTTTCGTGATCCAGCCGACGTGTCCGCCGTCGAACGATAATCTGATGGAGTTGTTGATCATGATCGACGCGCTCAAGCGCGCCTCAGCCCAGCGCATTACCGCGGTAGTGCCTTATTTCGGTTATGCGCGCCAGGACCGCAAGGATCAGCCGCGCGTACCGATTACGGCGAAATTAGTGGCGAATCTTCTGACTACCGCCGGAGCTAATCGCGTCATTACGATGGATTTACACGCGGGCCAGATACAGGGGTTCTTCGATATACCCGTGGATCATCTGTTTTCCATAAATGTTTTTATCGAGTATTATGCCGCTTTGAAACTGGACAATATTGTGGTTGTGTCCCCGGATGTGGGGTCTATCAAGATGGCGCGCGCGTATGCCAAGCGGCTTTCTGCAGCGCTGGCGATCATCGACAAACGCCGCGATTCCCCGGAGAAGACCGAAGTCATGCACATCATGGGCGAGGTAAAAGGAAAGAACGCCATTATCGTGGATGATATGATCGCGACCGGCAGTTCCATGGTTGAAGCGGTCGCGTCATTGAAGAATGCCGGATGCAAGAGTATCCGCGCCGGCATCAGCCATGGGATCCTTTCGGGTCCGGCGATCGAACGTATCGAGGCCTGCAAGGACCTGCGGGAATTGGTTATTACCGACAGCATCCCGCTGTTAAAAGAGAAACAGCATCCGCGCATCAAGGTTTTATCGATCGCTTCATTGATGGGCGAAGCGATCTGGCGGATCCACCGGGAAGAATCAGTGAGCTGTCTTTTTGACGAGAACAAATGAATTCTAGCAAGCTTGCTTCTATGAATTCATCCTGCAACGCGCGGAGTGCGTTCAGGATAAAAAGAGGACAATGAAATGGATGAATTATTACTGGAAGCGCAATTACGGGAAGAGATCGGCAAGAACAGATCGAAGGCGTTACGCCATAAAGGGCTGATCCCCGCTGTCGTGTATTCTGACGGCAAGGAAGCTCTTTCGATCAAAGTGTCTCGCAGCGAACTGCTCAAGTTGATCCATCAGCATCAGATCGAGAACGCGATCATCACGCTGAAGGTCAAAGATGACAAGAAAAAAACAAGCCGCCCGTGCATGATCAAAGAAATGCAGCATGACCCGGTTAAAGGCGATATTCTGCATATCGATCTGCATGAGATATCTCTGACAAAGGCATTGAAGGTTAACGTCCCGGTCACGACCAAAGGCGAGCCGGTCGGCGTCAAATCCGACGGCGGATCCCTGGAACACATCATGTGGGAGATCGAGATCGAATGTTTGCCTACGGATATCCCGAAACATATCGAAGTCGATATCAGCGCTCTCAAGATCGGCGATGTGATCCATATCAAGGATATCAAGTTCCCGGAGAAGGTGAAAGTTTTGGTCGAGCCCGAGGCGATCGTGCTGCATATTGCCGAGCCGATGAAGGAAGAGGTTGCGCCGGTTGAAGGCGAAGCCGCGGCGACAGAACCCGAAGCGTTGAAAGAGAAGAAAGAAGAGCCGGTAGAGGGCGGTAAGGCTCCGGAAGGCAAGGAAAAAGAAAAGGAATCCAAGGAGAAGAAGTAATCTCTTTATGAAACTGATCGTCGGCCTGGGCAATCCCGGAATGATATATGCAAATTCGCGCCATAATATAGGCGTGATGACCGTGAACGCTCTGGCAAAACTCTCGAAGGTAACGCTGCGCAGGGAGCGGACGATCCCCGTATCGGCGGTAAAGACGTTCTTTGAAGAAGAACCTGTAATGTTGGCGGTTCCCCTTACCTATATGAACCTGTCGGGTTCGGCGGTGGGACCGTTGATGAGGTATACGCGGACCGCGTTGTCCGATCTGATCGTCGTCTATGACGATCTGGATCTGGAGATGGGGGCCTTGCGGGTGCGCGCGCAGGGTTCAGCGGGCGGCCATAACGGAATGAGGTCGATCATCGCGGCGCTGGGTACAAGCGACTTTTGCCGTTTACGCGTGGGCGTGGGACGGCCCGAGAGCCCCGGAGCCGATGTCGCGCGTTATGTTTTGTCTTCTTTCGGGCGAAGAGAAAAGAAGATGCTTGATGAAACGATCCAAAACGCCTGCGGTTGCCTGCAGGCATGGGTTACAGAAGGCACAACCAGATGTATGAATATCTATAACAGGTGAGGTAGGAATGAATAAGTATGAAGCGATGTTTATTGTAAAACCGGATATGTCGGAGGACGAAGCAAAAGCGTTGTACGCGGCACTCAAAGACGCCGTCACCAAGAATGGCGGGTCGGTGACGTCCGCTGATGTATGGTCCGAGCGCAGAAGGTTGGCTTTTACCGTCAAGAAGCAGCAGGAAGGCGTGTATTACCTGATTAAGTTCTCCGCTCCTTCGGACGCGATCACTAAACTCAAGTATGTTTACGGGTTGAACGAATCTGTCCTGCGGGTCCTGATCACGCGGTTAGAAGCGTAAAGCGAAAGTCCTTTTAAAGGAGGCGCTCCATGGCAAGTTTCAACAAGGTAATCCTGGTAGGGAATCTGACAAAGGATCCTGAATTACGATATACACCTTCGGGAACCGCGGTGGCGAATTTGCGCCTTGCGGTTAACCGCAAATTCCGGGATAAAGCGCAGCAACTTAAAGATGAAACCTGTTTTATTACCGCGGTTGTCTGGAGCAAGCAGGCAGAGACTTGTAACCAGTATTTACATAAAGGAAGTTCATTGTTAGTTGAAGGCAGATTGCAATCCCGCACGTGGGACGATACGCAGACCGGCCAGAAACGCAGTGTCATCGAGGTTCTTGCCGAGCGCGTGCAGTTCCTGGGCGCGCCCGGAGGAAAAACGGGGGCATCCGGTGCGTCGCCGGCCGCGGCTGATACCGATACGGTTGCCGATACTGAATGGATAGAACAAAGCGAGGAGAAGCACGATGAAAATCAATAGCAGAAACAGCAGGAACAGCAGGACAAAAAAGCCTACCAAACGGTCGGGGATGTTTATGCAGCAGCGCAAAAAGGTGTGCCGTTTTTGCGCGGATAAAGTCCAGGATATCGATTATAAAGATATGAAGACGGTGGAGTCTTTCGTTAAAGAACGCGGCAGGATCGTATCGGCGCGCAGCTCCGGCAATTGCGCCGGACATCAGAGGAAATTGACGCATGCGATCAAACAGGCGCGCTTTTTAGCGTTGGTGCCGTATGTGCGCATTTAAGAGGGGGTTTTAGAATGAACGTGATCTTGAAGGGCGATATCGAGGGTATAGGCAAAGCGGGGACCGTTGTGAAAGTAAAAGACGGATACGCGCGTAATTATTTGTTTCCGCATTCGTTGGCGCTTGAATCGACACCGGCGAATCTGAAAAAGTTGGAAGCTGAACAAAAAGCGAGATCCGTGCAGTCCGAGAAACTTAAAACAGCGGCGCTTGCGTTCAAGGATAAGTTGGAAAAATTGTCGCTGACATTGCCGGTGCTCGTGCAGGAAAAAGAAAAACTTTATGGTTCTATCTCCGCTGTCGAAATAGCCAAGGCCCTGAAGGATGAAGGGCTGGAGGTCGAAACGCATTCGATCATGCTTGAAGAACCGTTAAAGGCCCTCGGGATCTTTGAGGTGCCTGTAAAATTGCATGCCGATGTTACGGCTACCGTGAAGCTTTGGATAGTTAAGAAGTAGGTTTTTTAGCAACAACAGGACACTATGCCTGAAATAGCGAAAGAATTATTGCCGCCCCAGAACCTGGAAGCGGAAATGGCTGTGCTGGGGGCCATGCTTATAGACGAGAACGCCATAGGCGTCGCCCTGGAAGCTATAGACAAGTCCTGTTTCTACAAAGATTCTCACCGCAAAGTATTCGATGTAGTCCTTTCCCTTTATAATGACAGCAAGGCCGTTGACCTGATCACGCTGACAGATGAGTTGAAACGTCAGGGTCTCCTCGATAAGATAGGCGGGGTGAGTTTTTTGACCGAGCTTGTCAATTCGGTCCCGACCGCAGCCAATATCAGCCATTATGTCCAGATAGTCCGGGAAAAAAGCATCCTGCGCAGTCTTATCAATAATTCTACAAAGATAGTTTCGTTATGCTACGGCACGGACGGCAATATCGCCGAAGTCGTAGACGAAGCGGAAAAACTTATCTTTGAGGTCAGTGACACGCGCCACAAAGGTTCCTCCATACAGTTGAAGGAGATCATAAAGAATAGTATTGAGACGATCGACCGGCTTTATCAGAAAAAAGCGCATGTGACCGGCGTTCCTACGGGATTCGTCGATCTCGATCTGAAAACCGCCGGGCTCCAGCCGTCGGATCTTATTATTATAGCGGGCCGTCCTTCCATGGGCAAAAGCGCTTTGGCGTTGAGCGTAGCCGAATACGCGGGCGTCACCGCGAAGATCCCCATCGCGTTATTCAGCCTGGAAATGTCCAAGGAACAGCTTGTGCAAAGGATGTTATGTTCACACGCGAGGGTTGACGCCAATAAAGTGCGCACAGGTTATCTGGCAGCTTCGGATTGGCCGCGCCTGACGGCCGCCGCGGGTAAATTATCGGAAGCGCCGATATTCATCGATGATACGCCTGCCATATCGGTCATGGAATTACGCGCCAAGGCGCGAAGGCTCAAGGCCAACCATGATATACAATTGATCGTGTTGGATTATATGCAACTGATGCGCGGTTCCGGCAGTTCCTCCGAAAGCAGGCAGCAGGAGATATCGGATATTTCCCGGTCGCTGAAAGCTTTGGCGCGTGAATTGAGCGTTCCGGTCATAGCCATATCTCAGCTATCCCGCGCAGTCGAGTCGCGCACCGACCATAGGCCGCAGCTTTCCGACTTGCGCGAATCCGGAGCCATAGAGCAGGACGCCGATGTCGTTATCCTGATCATGCGCGAAGACTATTATAACCGTACTCCTGAGAATCAGGGCGTTGCCGAGATCATTATAGCCAAGCAGCGCAACGGTCCGACCGGCACCATCAAACTTACCTTTATCAGCGAGTATACCAGATTTGAGAATATGTCGCACGGGGAATGAAAAGGACGGGTCGAATCCCGTTCTTTACTTTTTCCGCAAGCTATGATATACTAATCAAAATCCGGTTCTTATTATTAAAACCGCTATGCAATCTGCAGGGAGTCTATGTATAAAATAACGCGCGTAATGGTTTTTTGTTTTCTCCTGCTCTTGAACGTCCGTGTTTTTGCCCAATCTGAATCTGTTCCCGCGGGCCGGGAAACGCCTCAGGATCAGGCTGTTACAGCGATCGAGGTAAAAGGCAATAGCTCTATCAGTACGAACACTGTTTTGTCCAAGCTGAAGACCCGGGTGGGCTCGTCATATAATGATAACGTCATAAGCGATGATATGAAGCGCTTGTACCTTTTGGGCTATTTCAGCGATATCAAGATAGATACGGAAAAGTACAACGAAGGCGTGAAAGTCGTCATTTCGGTTACGGAACGGCCCATTATCGAAAAGATCGTTTTTACCGGAGCCAAACGGATCGCCATGGCTGAGCCGAAATTAAAAGAAACCCTTAGATCCAAGGAAACGCAGTACCTTGATTACACCGACGTGTCGGATGATATTATTACGCTCAAAAAATTATATGAAAAAAAGGGATATTCCCAGGTTCAGATCGAGCGCGCGGTAGATATAGATCCGAAGACCAACAAAGCGACGGTTCAATTCAACATTACTGAAGGGAAGAAAAAAGGGATCAAAATGATCTATGTCGAGGGCAACGAGAAGGTTTCCGATGCGCGGATCCTCAAGATCATGAAAACCAAGCGAGCCTGGTTGTTTAACAGCGGGATCCTCAAAGAGGATGTCCTTGAAGAGGATCTTGAGCGCGTTAAAGCTTTTTATCAACGCCTGGGTTATATGGATGTGACGGTTGAAAAAGAACTCAAGACCGATCCGCGCGGCAGATTCTGGTATATTACGATCCGGATATCCGAAGGAAAAAAATATTTGGTCGGAGAAGTCACCGTGCAGGGTAATAGCGATATTGAAGAAAGCGCGATCAGGGGAAAGATCAAGGAGTGTCTGCCCGGCAAGGTTTTTAGCCAGGACGCGCTTAAAAACGACGTGATGGCTATCCAGGGCGTATATTTTGACCGTGGTTATATCGCCGCGAAAGTGTTGGATACGGCGTCTTTGAACAATTCCACCGGCAATATCGATGTCGTGCTGTCGATCGAAGAGAACGAGATATATTATGTGGATAAAGTCAAGATCCGCGGGAATGTGAAAACAAAGGATGTGGTTATCCGCCGGGAGATGAGGATCAAGCCGGGCGAAAGGTTTGACGGCGATAAATTGCGCCGCAGCAAGGAACGCCTGCAGAATCTCGGTTTCTTCGATGAGGTCAGCTACGACACGGAAGAATCGGATTCTCCCAGCAAAAAGGATCTTGTCGTGGACGTGAGGGAATCCAAGACAGGCGCGTTCAGTTTCGGGGGCGGATATTCCAGCGTCGATCAACTCGTCGGTTTTATGGAAGTGGAACAGAAAAATTTCGATCTGTTCAACTGGCCGGATTTCACCGGCGCGGGCCAGAATTTGAAACTGCGCGGCACCATGGGCTCCGTCAGCCAGGCGTACGACCTGAGTTGGACCGAGCCGTGGCTTTTCGATTATCCGGTGTCTTTCGGGTTCGATCTTTATAAACATACTCATGACCGGGATTCGGATGTCGGTTATGGTTATAACGAAGATGTCACCGGAGGCGATTTGCGCCTGGGTAAAGAACTTTCGGAGTATTTGAGAGGCGATCTTACGTACCGGCGCGACACGATCAAGATATCGGATGTCGAGGATGGCGCCAGCAATGACTTGAAGGATGAAGAGGGCACGAACGTCGAAAGCAGCATGCAATTCGGACTGACGTATGATAGCCGCGATAATGTATTCGATCCGACCCGCGGCGATGTCCTGGGCAGTTCCGTGCAGGTTGCGGGCGGGCCGTTTTCAGGCGATCGCGACTTCTGGAAATATTACGGCAACGCGTCGCATTACTTAAGCGTTGGCAAATATGTTCTTGATTTCCGCGGCAGGGCCGGTCTCGCTGACGCATATGGCGACAGCGTCAAGGTTCCTATCGACGAGCGATTGTTTGCCGGAGGCGCCTATACCGTCCGCGGTTACCGGGAGCGTAAGATAGGCCCCATCGATTCCAAAACCAGCGATCCGCTGGGCGTGAACTCGATGCTGGTCGGGAATATCGAATGCACATATCCATTGTCCAGTTTTTTCAAACTGGCCGCTTTTTATGATGTCGGCAACGTGTGGAACAAGGTCGGGGATATCGGTAACGGAGGATATAAATCCGGCACCGGCGTGGGCTTCAGGCTTAAGACGCCCATAGGCCCGATCTTGCTGGATTACGGAATTCCGCTCAACAAGGAATCCGGTGAAACAGAACGCGGCAACGGCCGGTTCCATTTCAGCATGAGCCACGGTTTTTAGAACAACGAAATTAACACTACCCGCCTTAATTCACGGTCAGAGAGAGGTATCGGTGGCGGTGCTTCTTATTACCTTGATACGGCGCAGGAACAACGGAGGAGTAGGATGAACAAGAGAATGTTCTTTGTTTGGGCAATAGTTGTGGGTATGTTTTTATTGGCGGGTTCCGCTATGGCGGCTGATAAATTTGCGTATGTCGATTTGACCAGGACTTTCAGCGAATACGGCAAAACCAAAGATTACGACAAATCTCTCGGAGACAAGCAGAGCGTCTACGAAGCGGAACGCGAAAAAATGGTCAACGATGTCAAGGCCGCGGAAGACAAGATGAAGCTTTTGAGCGATAAAGAAAAAGAATCTAAAAAAGGCGATCTCGAAACAAAGATGAACGCTCTGCGCGAGTATGACCGCGCCAAGCAGACCGACCTTCGCAAGGAGCAGGATGATAAAATGAAGGAACTGCTCAAGGATATTAATGAGGTCATTAAGAAGTACGCTGAAAAAGAAGGTTATTCCATGGTTTTTAACGATCGCGTCCTGGTTTACCAGACCAAGTCCATGGATATTACCGATAAGATCATTGAGTTGCTGAACAAAGATTCCAAGCCTTCTAAGAAATAGTTTTATATGTCAAAAACTATCAAGGATATAGCGCGGCTCGTCTCCGGTGATATTACCGGAGACGAGAACGCGGTGATTAAGGGCGTCGCGGGTATTGAAGACGCGCACGATGGGGATATTACCTTTCTTGCGAATCCGAAATATGCGCCCTTTTTATCCCGCACGCGCGCGACCGCGGTTCTGATCGGGCGCGATACGCCTGTTGAAGGCAAGGTGAATCCCGCATTGATCCGCGTCGATAATCCGTCGTTAGCGTTCACCAGTATCGTGGCTTTTGTGCTCCCTCAGGATGTCAGGCATCCGTCGGGCGTGCATCCGGCAGCGGTTGTCGCGAAAGGCGCCCGCCTTGGTAAAAATGCGGGCGTCGGAGCTTGCGCGGTCATCGAAGAAGGGGTTTCTATAGGGGATAATACGGTGATCTATCCGAATTGTTCCATCGGCCGTAACACGGTGATCGGCGACAATACCATTTTGTATTCAAATGTGTCCGTGCGCGAGAATATCCGCATAGGCGATAATGTGATCGTTCACGCCGGTTCGGTGATAGGGTCGGACGGATTCGGTTTTGTGACCGCCGGAGGCAAACACCATAAGATCCCTCAGGTCGGCACCGTGATCATCGAGGATGATGTGGAAGTCGGGGCTAATTGCACGATAGACCGCGCCAGGTTCGATAAGACTGTTATTGGGCAGGGAACCAAGCTCGACAATATGGTCCATATCGCGCATAATGTCATTATAGGCAAGAATTGTTTGATCGTCGCTCAGGTTGGAATTTCCGGCAGCACTACTATCGGGGAGAATGTTATTCTCGCCGGACAGGTGGGCGTCGTCGGCCATGTTACGATCGGGAATAATTCTGTCGTAATGGCGAAATCAGGCATCAGTAAGAACGTTCCCGAAAACAGCGTTTTATATGGCGTACCCGCGCAGCCGGTTAATGAAGCCAAGAAGCTGCATGCTTATGTTAACGGGTTACCTAAGATGCATCAGACGATAAAAGATCTAAAGGCGCGCGTTGAAAAACTGGAGAGCAATCCTTAAATTACTATGAATAAACAAAAAACGATAGCACGTGAAGTCACGATAAAAGGCACAGGTCTGCATACCGGAAACAACGTCAGCCTGATCTTTAAACCGGCGGCTGCGGATTCGGGCATTACCTTTATTCGTACCGACCTGGCGTCGCGGCCCGTCATCAAGGTCGGCGTTGACGCGCTTGTGTCGCGCAAGGGGAGCCTGCGGTGTAATTGTATAGGGAAGGACGACAGCGCTATACAGACGGTGGAGCATCTTTTGGCCGCGCTTTCAGGGCTCAACATACATAATATCGCCATTGAGATAGATGGGAATGAAGTCCCGGGGTTCGACGGTTCCGGCACGCCTTTTTATGAAGCATTGAAAGGGGCAGGTACCACCTCGCAGGATAGTCAATTCGCGCCGATCGTGATCCGGGAGCCGATCATTATTCATGAATCCGGAGCCTCGATCATGGCGTTCCCGGCGCAGGAATTCAAGGTTTCATATACGTTGTGTTACGACCATCCTCTTTTAAAGGATTTTATGGAGCTCGTCGTGACTTCCGATTCGTTCAAGCACGAGCTGCTTGGCGCCAGGACGTTCTGTCTTGAAGAGGAAGTGGCGCAGCTTCGGGCGCAGGGGTTCGGCAAGGGAGCTAATTTCGAGAATACTCTCGTGGTGGGTGAAAAGGGCGTTATCCAAAACAAACTTCGTTTCAAAAATGAATTTGTGCGCCATAAGATCCTCGACCTTATAGGCGATCTATATGTTCTGGGCAGGCCGATCCTGGGACATATCGTCGCGCTCAAGAGCGGGCATTCATTGAACCTGCAGCTTGTCAGGCGCATTATGGAGCAGCAGAAGTCCGCGCCCGCGAATGTGGACATTATCCCGGGTAAGGGGCTTGATATTACGCAGATCATGCAGATACTCCCTCATCGTGAGCCGTTCTTGTTCGTTGACCGGATACTGGAGATTGATCCTGGCAAACGCATTGTCGGCATTAAGAACGTTACCATGAACGACTATTTTTTCCGCGGGCATTTCCCGGCAAAGCCCGTTATGCCGGGGGTTATTATTCTTGAGGCAATGGCGCAGGTGGGCGGCGTAATGATGCTTTCAAAGCCGGAAAACAGAGGGAAGCTCGCGTATTTCATGCTTATCAATAACGCGAAGTTTAGAAAAACAGTCATCCCCGGGGATCAATTGGTATTCGAAGTTGTTTCTGTGAAAATAAAATCAAAGACCGGCCAGGTTCACGGCACGGCAAAGGTTGATGGAACCGTCGTGGCTGAAGCGGACCTGATGTTCGCTTTAGACGAGAGTATTGTATAGAAGGTAATGGTTATGGAAATACATCCTACAGCGCTTGTTTCGAAAAAAGCCGAGTTGGCTAAGGACGTTATCGTCGGGCCGTTCGCGGTCATCGATGATAACGTGTCTATCGGAAAAGGGACGAAGATCGGCGCTCATTGCGTGATAACCGGGCACACGACCATAGGACATGATTGCGAGATATTTACCGGCGCGGTTCTCGGCGCCAAGCCCCAGGATATGAAATTCAAGGGCGAGAAGTCGTATCTGCATATCGGCGATCA
>Ga0172381_10005670_pt1 | contig 12620 bp, 14 predicted proteins | sample Leawel6488metaG_FD_119754 | JGI IMG/M metagenome (GOLD analysis project Ga0172381, IMG submission 119754) | Leachate microbial communities from a municipal landfill in Southern Ontario, Canada - Leachate well 64-88 metaG | ecosystem: Engineered > Solid waste > Landfill > Unclassified | place...
GTAATAATGGACGACATTATGAAATCGGGTATAGCGGACCCCCAGGTACTCTTCATGGGTATCGGCGATCATGAATGTGACCAGGCCCCGCTGCAGATAGGTCAGTTCGAGTCTTCGGATGATCTTCTCAACAAATGGCTTACAGGCCTCTGGCTTGAAGGCGGAGGCGGAGCTAACGAAGGTGAGAGCTACTCCCTTCCGTGGTACATGGCCGCGAAGACAATGACCGACCACTTTCAGAAGAGAGGAAAGAAAGGAGTGCTGATCACGATCGGGGACGAACCGGTTCTTAAGAGCATATCCAGAAGCACGCTGGACCTTCTTTTCGGAGGTCAGAACCAGGACATGACCGCAGCTCAGATGCTTGAACTCGCCGAGAAGACATACGAGGTGTTCCACATTCACCTCAGCGCTACAAGGGCGGGCTCACTCCAGTATGTCAAGGACGGATGGAAGCAGCTCATGGGTGACAAGGTCAAGTTTGCGGAAACAAAGGAGTCTGTTGAAAGGGTGATCGTGGACATCATCAAAACCGTTTTTGTGTCGCAGACTGAAAGCACGGCACCTTCCGGAGAGCTCGACGCCATAGCGGCAGAGCAGGCTGCAGAGTCGGTTGACCCTATGGTCCCCGGCACATGCCCCGGAGTAAAGCCTTCTAAAACGGAAGAACCCCCCAGAATAAAATACTAAAAAAGGAGACGGCGATGCTTAGAAAAGCTGTAATAGGTCTTCAGTTCGGTGACGAAGGCAAGGGCCGGGTAGTAAGCCAGCTGTGCAGGAATGCGGCTGAACTTGGACAGTTCCCGTATGTCATACGGTATTCCGGCGGAGGCCAGGCAGGTCACCGGGTAGTGCACGACGGAAAGGATCACATATTCTCCAACTTCGGCAGCGGTACTTTTTCAGGTGCCACTACCGTATGGACCCGTAACTGTCCGTTCTCGCCTGCCGCTTTTCTTACGGAACGCAGTGTTCTTTCCTGTAAAGGCGTAAAGCCGCATGTTGTTATAGACCCTGAGTGCCCTGTAGTGCTGCCCGGGGACGTAGCCCGGAGCATTCAGGTGGCAAGAGCTACCGGTAACGGAAGTGTAGGCGTAGGCATCGGTGCCGCGCTGGAACGTGAAGAGCAGCAATACTCACTTAGAGTGAAGGACTGCTTCTACCTTCCGGTGTTCGAAGCCAGGCTGCAGAGCGTTACGGCCTATTATGCGGAGCTGGGGATCTTTAACGACCCCGTAGAGAGTCATGCTCTCAGGAATATAGTAGTGTCTCTGTATAAGGACAAATTCGTTGATTTCATTAAGATACCTGACTTGGGGTATCCATCAAAAACAGTTCACGTGTATGAATCTTCCCAGGGGGTACTGCTCGATAAGGACAAAGGGTTCTTTCCCCACGTAACGAGATCTTCGGTGGGTTACGGAGCGATAGGGGAAAAAATGGATAAGGTGATCTACGTAACCAGAGCATACCAGACCAGGCACGGACCCGGGTTCATGACGAATGAAAATATTCCGCACAACATAAGGAATCCCCAGGACGACATCTACAGGGACTGCGACAACTCTTACAGAGGTGAGTTCAGGACGGCCCTGCTGGACCTTGATCTTCTTCTGTATGCACTTCGTGCGGACAGGCCGCCTGACGGAGTTGAAGTTGAACTGGCTGTTACCTGCACCGATCAGATCAGGGACGATCTGAGGATGACCCATGCCGGAGAGGTCAAGACGTTCGGAACTCTCAATGAGTTTCTGTCGTATATCCAGACCTTTACAGGTCTTCCTATAATGTACACTGCTTCCCCGGATACTGCTTCAGGTCTGATAACGTTTAAAGGCTGAATAGAACCCTTCCGTACACTAAGTGTGCGGAGGGGTTATTTTTTTTTGCAAACCGCATCAAAAAAAAACAACAGATAGTATCAGGGACCCCGTGAGGTAGACGGGATCCCTGAAAACAAAAGGAGGATTCTACTTTCCTGTCTTGACTTGTCCGACCTGCGCACTGTACAGGTCAGCCTGCGATACGGTGTACGCCTCCGGTGTCCTGGGTACGAGGCACGCCCCCCACTCAAGTTTACCGTGGTGTGACAGTATGCAGTGCTTGATACCCCTCAACCTGTCAGGGTATTCGGCAAAGGCCTTTCCGAAGACCTTCTCAAACAGGACCGCTCCTATGTAATGATGCCCGAGCATTTCGCCGTCAAGGCTGAACTTCTCGAACATCTCAAGAGGAGTTATGTCGTATTCGGCAAGCTTGCCGAAGTCATGGAACATTGCCGCCGGGAAGATCACACCTGGATCCAGGTCCAGGTTCTGATAGTGCGCGGCGTTCTGTATCAGACTGTCCGCGATGTCACATACTTCCAGAGTATGCTGCAGCAGACCGTGACGGAACACATGGTGATGCTTTACGGCTGCCGGCACTTTGAAGAACTTGGCAAGCAGTCCGGCTGAAGCCAGACGCTCGATGCCGGCAGTAAGGTCTATTCCCATCTCCTTAAGCCTGGAGACGTAGTTGTTCCACTTCTCCATGAGTATGTCAAACGGTATGTGGGATTTGAGGAGAAGATCATCGGCAGCCGCCGGAGGAAGAGCCTCCACCACAGTCACCTTTACTGAGATCTCCCCGTTGTACTCCTCACACACTCCGGACTTAACTGTAACCGGCAGTCCGGCCGACAGCACTTCCTTAAGAAGCTCAGCGTTGTCCCATACTTTGAATCCGATGGTACCTGTGTCGTCCATGAGGACTCCCGCAAGATAAGGTTTACCCGTCTTGGTCAGTCTCAGGTCCGCTGAGGATACCAGACAGCACAGACCCGCTACTTTCTGCCTGCCCTCCGTCAGTTGTGTTATTTTCAACATTGTCAGCCTCCAGCTGTGTCATTTCCTTAAGAACAGGGCAGTAAGCCGAATGTGCACAGCGTTCACAGTGCTTACCCTGATCTATCTTATCAGTATTTAACTTGGTCATTATCCTGAGGACGGTAGTTTCCGCGTCCTCCCTCATATCGGATCTTGAGAAATAGTAGGTGTACCCCTTACCCTGATCCGATACCGGGTAGTGTACGTAGGTTACGGCATCAACGTCCCGGGTTATGAGTATGAGCAGGCAGTACAGGAGAACCTGCACTGGATCCGGTTCAGCCTCCCTGGCGCGGCTCATCCGGTACACGAGAGCGTCCCTGTCCTTGACGAGCAGTATGTCGTATGCGGCAGAGACGTATTCCCTGAACTTCTTACGCATCGATGCTCTGGGACCTATGCTCAGCCGCGCACCCTCCTTAACCTTAAGCACGATCTCCTGGATCAGAGCCTTGACCTTGGCTTTCTGGTATACATCAGAGATGCGCACCAGCAGCTGATCGTCAAGGAACGGGTCCATGTCATGCTCTGAAACGTGATTGTCAACGGCCTGCCTCAGCACGCCCAGCACTATGTCCTTTATCTCCATGGCCTTCCGGGCTTCGAGCTTGAACCTGCCCAGATAACTGGACTGGACTGCACTGCACCTGGTGCTGAGCACGAACACGGTGGTAGGGACGTTACGGAGCACGAGGCCTTCATTAACCTCTACGTCAAGTACGGAACTATAGGTCTTATTCAGAAGTTTCTTGGCCATCTTCCACCTCCCAGTCCGGAACAGATTTCTTGGGGCACATTTCATAGTAATCGCAGGATTTGCATCCGAATGTCGAGTTGGCGAACAGCTCAACTCCGGAAAGTATCATGGCCTCGGCTGTACGTATGCTGTCCATGTACCTGCTGTCAAGCAGTTTCATGGGTTTCAGCATCTTACGCTCCACCTTAACGTCGAACGTGGTGGGCCTTACCTTTCTCTTCTTGCCGATGTCCACTACGACCCTGGTTATCTCGGCTCTGGGCATTTCAGTACATACCCCCATCTGCACCAGCGAAGCTGAATACAGCCAGAGCTGGAACGGGGTCATTGCCGAGTTCCACACGTAGGAGTTGTTGCTGAACGTGAATTTAAGATCGGATACCAGGAGACCGTCAGAGGCCACCTTCAGAAGATCGATGTAACCCATATAGGGGATAGTCATTCCTTCCGGAAAGTACACTACCGGCATTTCGGTATGGGCCGGAGGCAGGTCGAACATCTGACTGACGTGTTCGCGTTTAAGCGACTTGCCCATTGTTTCGGCAAGGGACAGCAGTTCGGTCCTGTAAGCTCCGGGACCTCCGGGCATTATTATCTCAATGGATGAGTTTATCTGCTCGTTGTACTCGGCCTGAGTGTACTCCATTATTTTGAGAGGTATGTCTAGTTTATCCAGTACAGCCTCCCTGAATTCAGGAAAGACCCTGTCCAGTTCCTCTCTGGTTATTTCACCGTTAAGGTACTTATCCGCCGCAGGCTTCAGAAGCGCTGCAATATGCTCCTGAAGAGCATGCCCCACCGTACCCAGGGTCAGTTCAGGCTTAGCCGTCTTTATAGACGACTTGTAGTAGAACTTCTGGGTGCACTCAAGAAGGGTCTCACACGATGACTTTGAAAGGTGATGAACTCCTGTCGTGCGGAGGGACATGCTCCCGGCTTCCCGGTACTTCCTGTTCAGCAGGGAGTAGTCAGGGAGCTGTGTCATTTAGCGCCTCCGTTGCCGTTCCCGTTCCTACCGTTAGCCGGTTTCTTGGGAGGGGTTGCCGGAATGAGTTTTATCTCAACTGACGGCTGGTATATCTTCGCAACCACGAGGGCTGACACTTCAGAGGTACCTTCAGCTGCAAGCTTAAGGAACGCGTCGAGCGCCACCGGTTCGGAGACTACGCCGTTCTTCTCAAGCAGGAACATTCCGGCCTTATTGAAGTTGGCAGGGAGCTTGGGGGCCTGCATCTCAGCTTCCTTAGCTACCGGAACAAGGGCTTTCTTCATGACGAGTTTCTGTCTTACCTCATAGACAGCGGCTACTTTAGTGAGGTCAGTTATATCCTTGGGAGCGTTAGCTTTGACGGCTGCTACAAGAGCGCCTTCAGTTGTTTTTACTACAAGCATGTTTACCTCCATTCTGTGCAGTACGTTTCTGATCATCCTGGGGTGCTCATCGGCACACACAGGGTTATAGGGGCAGAGCCTTTTAGCCGCGTAACAGTAATCAAGTCCCGGTACGCGGGGACATCTGCCCGATTTCCTTTTTTTCTTCCCGAGCATCTCCTCGGCGTCCTTCGGTATCACCGGCAGCGTTGCCAGCCATATGTCGAACGCCTTGTCACATCTCATGCAGGTAAGACACTCACGATCCTGCACTTTTACCGGAATATCAATCGTTTTCTCCGGACATATTACCCATGCCATGACTACCTCCTGTTATTGAACGGAAGACAAGAACCTGCTCCCGTATCTGTCTATAGATTTTAGAAGGGGAGGTCGTCTTCTTCCGGATCGGTAAGATCTTCTACTGCCGCTGGATCTGCAACCTGTGCAGTTGCGGCTTCAGGAATGCTTCCGGACGCAGGATGCGATGCCGGGGCTGCTCCTGATTCAGCTGCAGCAGCTCTTTCTGCGGGGGCTGCTGATGCCGGTTCTGTTCTGGGACGCTCTGCTGTTGCGGCAGGTCTGGCCGCCCGGGCATCCAGCTTTCTTCTCTCTCTGAGAGCTGAAGCTATGCTGTCGTCAACCGTCTTGATCTGAAGAGCCTCGAGCGCAGAGTTAAGCGTCTTGATCTTCTCAAACGCTTCCGGAGTGAGCTCAGCAACGTGATACACCTTCTTTCCGAATCTTCCTACCTTGCTTCCTGACGGAGTAGTCTCGGCGTTAGCCTCAATGAGAGCTACATGGTAGGACGGTGCGGGGTTGGTGATGTGCTCAGCATTAAGTCTCTGGTGAAACACGCTCTTGAGCGTTTCCAGATCGTTGATGTTGTTCATCACGCTGTTGTAGCGTGCAAGATTGAAGGCACCGTCGGTACCTGCTTTTCTGAAAAGGATGTACGCCGTCTTTCTGAGAGGGCGGGTGTACAGTTTACTTTCCGCAGGAACTCCGGCTTCAGCATAAGGGCACTCTTCCTTGCACTTGTGGCCCTTAGTGCTGTACTCTCTGGAAAGGGAGTAGCACACGATCTTTTTACGATCGGCTTTCTCGGTACATCTGCACTGTGTCTCTTTCGGGACATAGAGAAAGATGATCTCAAGTTCAGTTTCGTTGAGAGCGCTGCCTGCGCCTCTGTGGCTGAGCTTGAACGCTCCGTCACCCTCTTTGTCAAGGCCGAGTTTGTACGGCATGAAGATGGGTCTGGAGCTGGGGTCTCCCGGATCACCGGGAATAAGGATGTCACTGATCTCAGGAATCAGGTCGGGGGTGATCGCAGGGCGATCTTCGCTGGGTTTCTTTTTAGAAGGCATGTTCGTCTCCTTAGACAAGGTTATTAATGGTCCGGACGACTGATGTCCGGTCTTCAAATTTCACAACATATACTTATAACATTTTCAGACATGTCAGTAGTCCTCCACACGCAGTATGCTGCCTGAGAGCGTACCGTATATCCTCCTTCCGGTCTTCTCGACCTTCTGGTACAGCTCGGCTCTGGCTACCGGAGCCAGTTTTATCATGCAGTTCCTGCAGTAGCACTCCATGAAGCTCTTATAGAACCTGACATCCCCGGTACTCTTACCGCAGTAGGCACATACCGGGACGCGTCCTGCCGATTCACTCATTTAAAGCATTCCCTGTTCCTGTACATAAAAAACATGAGGTCCCTCTTACTCTTGTACGCCGGCATGCGCCTGCAGGTGTTCCAGGCCAGATCCAGTCTGTAACTGCACCCCGGCGTGTTTAAAAAAAATCTTTAAACAGATCCATGAACTTACGGTTTATGAAAGTACCTGTAACCATGAGCACCGCTGCAAGAGCCTTGCCTCGCGCTATGCCTTCCGCTACCGGAATGTCCGATTCATCGGATCCCGGAACGTGGAGAAGGTAGCTCACGAGGAACAGATATTCCTGATCAGCGTACGGTATCCTGGACGCCCAGGTGTACCTGCTCTGAGCTTCAGCCAGTCCGGCTGATCCCAGAAGCTCCGCAGCAAAGGATTCCTTCTTATCGGCTGAGTAGACCTCTACGGATAACGGAGCCTCATTGTCGTTCTCCCCGGTCAGCAGGGCATCGAAGTACTTCTGGTAGGAGTCTATGGTTATCTTTATGCGTTCATCAGTTTTCTCTGAAAAGTCTGATACGGCTTCAATGCTGTCGGCATCTATCTCGGGCATGACCCACTTAAGATCAGCTTTCCGGCGTGCTTCGGCGAAGGCCTCGCGGTTCTTGCGGAACGCCGATCCGGGCAGCTTTGAAGAGGCTTTGAACAGGGTCGCATAATCCTTACTTAATTTTTTTTCATTAAGAGTGTGACCCGTGAACTTGCGTATCTCCTCGAACGGAACATCTGATTTCATAAGCTCTACGAACTGCTTGATCTGCATGTGAATACTCCCGGCTTCCGCCATGAATGTTATCTGATGTAATATTTATCACATTGTTAGATAGTTGTCAACTTTATACTGTTTTTTATTGAAAAACGGACTTTAACAAGTAATAATGTTATAAGTTCCTGTGAAGCAACACGGAGGTAAAAAAATGAAATTTGAGCTTAGAACTTATCAGAAAATAGACATAGAAAGGTGGGTCCGTAACAACTACAGAGGAGGGTGGTACTGGGATCCGGGTCTAGGTAAGACGTTCACGGCGGCTGTCGTGGCGAGAAGACTGCTCAAAAAGGGCAGAACGGGAAAGATTTTCATCGGAGGGCCTGAAGTGGCCATGTCCACGTGGTATGATTTTCTAACAAGGGTTGCCGGCATCCCTGAGGAGATGATCTTCAACCACAGTAATCCGAAACACGAGAAGAGAGGGTATGCGAACGAGCCGGTGATCATGTGTAATTTCGAGAAACTGCCTCCTCCTCCGGATAAGAAGAGGAAGACGCACAAGGTTGTAATGCACGTGGACGAGAACGGAATGCTGAAGGGCGGTGAGCTGGTAGCAGTCAGGAACAACAGGAAGATCCGCGTTTTCCCTGAGGACATAGACACCTGGTTCCTGGATGAGTGTCACCTTCTGAAGGAGCACGACAGCAACGCGTTCAAGTTCTTCAGCAGGTACGTTAAAAAGGAGCACAAACTGCTCATGCTGTCAGGGACGCCGTTCCCCAACAGGCACGTAAGCTGTTACGGGCAGCTGACCCTTATGGAGCCCGGGATAGTGGGCAGGAACATCTCCGCGTTCCGGAGAGATTACTGCAGACTGATCAATGCCCAGTATGAAACATACTCCGTAAGAAAGGATGCAGTACCCGTACTGGAATCCAAAATAAATCGGCTGTGCTGTTTCAAGACCGTCGAGGAGCATCTGGACATTCCTCCGCTAACATTCGGAGAGTTGAGGTACCATCCGTCGCTTGAGCAGAAGGGCTTCATACAGGCCATACTGGCTAAGCGGACCGTAGTAGATGTGGACGGAAGGGCCATAACGGTGAAGGCTCCGTCCATTCTGCATACCATGGGACAGCAGGTCCTGTCGGGCTATGTGGACATGCGCATAACCCCCCAGTTCTCTGAATTCGAGAAAGCGCACATATCCATGGAATTCGGGGATGGTCCTAAGGTCGATATACTGCTTCAGCACCTGGAAGTACTGGCAGGCAGGAAGGTCATCATATGGGTTAACTTCACTGAGACATCCGACCGTCTGAAACAGAGACTGCTGGAAGCGGGTTACAAGGTTGACCGGTTCGCGGCGGATGACAAGAAGAACTTCATGGACCGCATAGACGCGTTCGTGAACGGGGATGTGCAGATCCTGATATCCCATCCTAAGATAATAGGGATATCCGTCAATCATTTCATAAGTATACGCTATATGATCTGGTACGAGATGACATGGGACTGGGCGGTTTACGAACAGGCTGTGACCAGGATATACCGCGGAGGGCAGACAGCGCCTACCTTCTGCTGGCATATGATAGGGCACGAGCTTGAAAAAAGGCAGATGGAATCCCTCCAGCAGAAGGAGGATGTGCACAACAGGCTGAGCAGCCTGGACCTCACCAATGTGAGGGATGACTTTTAAAAAAACTTTTAAACGGAGACGAAAATGGGAAAGATCGAAAGAGTGAGGATAACAGTTACCTTCTCCCCTAAAGAGGATGAAGAGGGTATAACAAGAGTACACCGCTCCCTGCTGGGCATGCTGCCTGACGGGACCACCTGTAAGGTTGAGAGGGATGACGTTGCCCCTGAGCTGAGCGAGGTGGTGGATGACGTTCTGGAGTGTCTCAATACTGAGAGCATAAAAAGAGAAAAGATGACCGATACTGCTCTGAGTGCCGTGCGTATGGTCGTGTTCAGCAGCGTAAGTACCCTGCTGGCGTCGGAACACCCGGAAAAGGTAACCCCCAATGTTCTTAAGCTTCACGGTCTCATAAGCCTGGATCCCGACTGCGATACTGTAAAATCGGCCCTGTTCGAGATAGCCAATGCGGTGGCCGAAGAGGTCAAAGCCAAGGCCGGACTCGCTGAAGGGGAGGAAGTGGATGCTGAGATCATGGGTAAGTACGCTCCCGACATCAACGGACCGGTATTCTTTGATATGCTGGAGGCGGCGTGCGTAAAAGCTTTTAACAGGAAGGAGAGTTAAATGACTAAAGAATACAGACTGACACTGGAAGTGTATAGACTCGAGGGCGCCGCAGGCGTGGAGTGTTCGGTGCATGTGCGGGAGAACGGCGCAGAATGGGAGAGCGTACCTCCTACTTCAGTAGAGGATGACGCTGATAGCAGTAATGAGGCATGGTTTGTCAGCACCGTGCTTGGCAGACTGGACAAGATGCATGGAGCACAGGGGAGCAGGAACCTTTCAGCTGACCTGAGGGATCTGTTCTATAGTGTGTTCCTTGACAAGCTGGCCAATCACATAGAGGAGCACGGAGCGGAAGGAACACTGGCACGCTATGTCGACGATGCCAAGCTGCTCGAAACTCTGGCGGATGCTTCTGAAAAGGAGCTCCTCCTGAAGCTCGGCGGAGATAATATGGAACCGGCCATTATGGAAAATCTGAAGAAGCTTCTCAGGATGACGGCTTCTAAAGTGTCCAGGGAGAGCATAGCCAAGGCGGTTATGCGTAAAAGTAACGTAAAAAGCGCGCGTACGGGCGTTGCAGAGGGGGAGGGATGAACAGAAAAAAAGTTGTCAGTGCCTATACAGGCATACGTGATTACCCGGCAGGAGTAAAACCTGCCGGAAGAGTCCAGCGTATACGTAAAGTGTGGAGCAGCGCTGTGCCTGTAATAAGGGCACTCGTGCAGTCCACTCTGGCCCTTGACGATGAATCAGCTAAGATCTTTCCTGAGATAAAGGACAGGGAGTACCTTCTGCCTGCGGCTTATACCGCGGCACTGCTTACAGCCATGAGTAACCCGGAGTGGTTCGGGTCCCTTGTGGCCAGACTGGCTGCGATCAACAGGGAGGAACCTGAATTCGTAGTGGATGTCATAGGGCGGCATTTTCCCTATATGGCCATGGCCAGGTACTACAGGATACACAATGTTATCAAGTACGCCGTGTCCTCTGAGAACCTCAATTCAGCGTCAGGAATAGGTGATCCTCTGGATATCCCCATAGACGACCTCATGGGAATGGTGAAGGAGCCGCTGGTGTTCTATGTCGATAACGGGGACGCCTACCACGTGTTCAATACCCCGTACTACGTACAGGAGACGGGTAAGTTCAAGACGGTGATGCGGATAGAGCTTCTGGGAGGAAGCCAGGGATCCACCTTCTTTGACATTCACCGCAAGCTGGAGGAACACGTCACGCTCAGGGATCTCTATGAGTACTATAAGTCCCAGCATCTCGAACTGGTACCTGAAGAGCAGACCGGCATAGCCATGGACGAGACGGTACGTATACTGCCTGTCCTGATGCTTACGGTATCGGATAACATAGTGCTGCCTGCCCCGTCGGAATTCAATGAAGAGCGCGACAGGCTCATCCGTGAAGGTAGGGGTGGACGGGCTAAGAGGCACGAGTCCTTTAAGTTCATAGATCTAGATGAGATAAGGTTCACGCCCCGTAAGAGCTCAGGAGGGGAGAGTACCGGACAGGTCAAATCGGCCCATATGCGTTCCGGTCACTTCAGAAGGCAGCGTTACGGTGCGAGGGATGCGTGGCAGTATAAGATAATATGGATAGCTCCGGTAGCCGTCCACGGCGGTAACGCTGATGAAAACCGGGTATTTTATGTAATTAAGTAAAGGAGGCTTTAGTGCCGGAAAGAAAAGTAATAAACATGGCTTCCGATCTGTGGAACTCTTATGTCGAACTGAACGGTAAGACCGAATGTGAATCGAGAGAGATAGCTGCAGCCATACATGTGATACAGGGGCATATGGCGGTGCGGCTCCATGCTGTCGAGGTGAAGGACAGCCCTTTCACAAGGCCCGGCACCAATTTGACCGGAGCGACTAATACCATTAAATACAAGGGGGTTGACATGCCCCGACTGGAGGAGGGTAAGCCGTGATAGTAAAAATGCTGTTCGGATCGCACCTGTACGGGACTCAGACCCCGTCGAGCGATACCGACTACAAAGGAGTTGCTATGCCGTCCGTAAGGGACATAGCGCTCGGAAGAGTTCCGGGGCATGTACTGCACCAGTCTACAGGTGATCAGCACTCCAGGAATAAGTCAACTGATGTTGACCTGGAGATATTCTCCCTGCACAGGTTCATAGAGCTTGCGCTGCAGGGACAGACCGTCGCGGTAGACATGCTGCATGCGCCTGAGAGTTCCATTCTGGAGACATCGGATACCTGGAAGTTCATACAGGCAAACAGGCAGAAGTTCTACAGTAAGAACGTAAAGCCCCTCATGGGCTACGCCATGAAGCAGGCTGCCAAGTACGGAATAAAGGGGTCCAGGGTCAACACCCTTGACTCAGTTATAAAGTTCCTTGAGAAGCAGCCGGAAGACAGGTCTATCGGAGCTGTTCTTACTGATTTTCCGTTCGGAGACCACGCCAGGCTTCTGCATGCTGAAGACATTCCGTTAAAGGAAGGTCTTCCCGGAGTTGACATGATCGAGGTGTGCGGAAAGAAGTTCCACACCACCTGCTTCTGCGGGTATGTGCTCCTCACGCTGAGGAACGTATTCGAGAAGTACGGGGACAGAGCTCTGAAAGCTGCCGTTAATGAGGGCGTTGACTGGAAGGCTGTGAGCCACGCCTTCAGAGCCGCCTACCAGGTTAAGGAGCTTCTTCAGACCGGAACTATAACGTTCCCGAGACCTGAAGCTGCTTTCCTCATAGAGGTTAAGACGGCTAAGATCGACTTCCGTGAAGGCCTTGAAAAGCTTGAGGCCCTGCTGGAGGAAGTGACCTCATTGGAATCCGGATCAGGTCTTCCTGATCTTCCAGACAGGGAGTTCTGGGAGAACTTTCTGTTTGAGCACGTTCGTAACCTATTCCTTGGAGAAAAAAATGGACGATGATATAAAAAAACAGATGGACGATGAAATGAAAAAAATAGTAGAGCTCCTGGCCCTGTCCTGGCTCGACGGAGCAAGAACTACTCTGAAGAACTGGCACTACTGGTCGAGAAGTCTTCCGGAA
>Ga0172381_10005671_pt1 | contig 12620 bp, 11 predicted proteins | sample Leawel6488metaG_FD_119754 | JGI IMG/M metagenome (GOLD analysis project Ga0172381, IMG submission 119754) | Leachate microbial communities from a municipal landfill in Southern Ontario, Canada - Leachate well 64-88 metaG | ecosystem: Engineered > Solid waste > Landfill > Unclassified | place...
ACGGAACAATGAATCTTCTGGTGCGGCAAGCCGCCCAGGTCATCGACGACTTTCTGCCAAGGATATTTCTTGGCCGCCGCAATCGTCATCCCCTTAACCTTCTCAGTCAGTATCGAGGCGGTGGCGATATTGGAGGCACAGCCGAAAGACAGGAATTTCACATCCTTAATCTTCCCTTTCTCGACCTTTAGGAAAAAATCGAGCTGGTCGCCGCAGACCATATTGCCAATCTGAGCATAGCCGTCGGGCCTATTGATTTGGCCGACGTTATGCGGCTTCAGAAAATGATCTAAGGTCTTCTTGGTATAGTTTAAAGCCATATCGTTATTGATTAATGAATTAATGATTGACTAAAAATCTATTATATATTAAGATGACTTGATTGTCAAAAAGCAATCAGTAAAAAGATGATTAAAACGTACATTTTAAACAAAAACCCATATACCATTACACCATGAACTCCAGGAAACAAAAAAAGTTTTTCACGACCGTGACAAATTTCGGTCTGATTGCCGCCATTTCGATGTTCGTTCTGGGCATCTACATCGGCCTGGCCGGCATCGCTCTTTTTTCCCTGGCCATCGGATTAGCCGCCCGATCCGTGGCTGATTATTACGATTTTAGCTCGGGAAAAACTACGGTTATCTTCCTCGTCACCCTGGCCGCTCTCTCAGTCGGTATTTATCTAGCCGCACTGCTTAATACTGGCGGGAGTATAGCCTTTCCGACCGACTTCTTATCTATCTGCGGTCTGACGGTCGGCGGGTTATCTTTCATAACGACCTGGACTATAGTCCATTGGTCTATAAGGAAACCGATCGAAGAAACCGACCACTGCAATGTTGTCCTAGTCTTTGCCTTCGGACGAGACGAGGAAACGAATGAGCCGCTCTTGAGAGAATTAGAAAGGCCGTTGGCCCGTCATCGGACAGTCTGCACACAACAATCCCTTTACCGCCAGTTGCCAAAAAATCTCCAAGAAGTCTGCCTGGAAATACCTCAGAGCTCCAAAGAGATTTCGACCTACGGCCTGATAAAGGAATTCGAGAAAATGGCCGTCAGGAACGAGTGGAGTAACGTCGGAGTAATCGCCGCCAGACAGCATATTAAGCGCTGTTTACGCGACTTATACCGGGAAGGTTTTGAGGTGGTTCCGTTACGAGCGGTCAAAGTGCCCTTTAATATATTCGATGACCTATGGCAGGTTCGACTACCATTATTCTGGTGGATCAGAGAATGTACCTTACTGAGCTTACCCTATTGGCTTTACAAAAAAATCAGCGTGATGCCAATAGGAACGAGACGACCAATCAAAAAACGGCCAGATTTAAACCATTAAAATGGGTTACTAGAAAAAGGGCGATGTCGATAAGACACCGCCTTTTTCCTTATAATGAAGTTGCTATGATAGAATCGCTAATAAAACCACGGCCGATTTTATTTTTTATAGCCTGGCTGGCTGACCTACTTAATCGGACTGAAGCTCCTCAGCCGCTTAACCGTCTCTTTCAAGCACTTGATCGTATAATCTATTTCCGGCTTGGTATTATAGCGACCCAAAGAAAAACGGATATTGCTGTTTAAGAAATTCTTATCAAGCCCGATCGCTCTCAAAACATAAGAAGCCTTAAGGTTGGTCGCCGAGCAGGCGGAACCGGTTGAAACATAGACGCCTTTAGTCGATAGATCAATTAGGATCGCCTCGCCCTCGATGTAGCCGAACATGATATTCAAATTAGCGGAGACGCGCTTCAGCCGGCTGCCATTCAATTTCACTCCCGGAATCTCTTGTTTTATCTTCTTCCAAAAATAATCACTAAGAGTCGTGACTTTCTTCAAATAGGCGGGGCGCTCCCGATAAGCCAGTTCCAGCGCATAAGCGAAACCCATGATACCGGGCAGGTTATAAGTTCCGGAGCGATAGCCGTCTTCCTGCCCGCCGCCGACGATAAGCGGTTTGATCTTGATATTGCGATCGATATAAGCAACGCCGACACCCTTAGGACCGTAGAACTTATGGCCGGATAAACTTAAGAAATCCAAACCCATCTTCTTGACGCTAAGTTCCAAATAAGGAACGGCCTGGACGGCGTCAGTATGGAAATAAGCGCCGTTTTCGTGGGCGATCTTGGCTAAAGCTTTAATATCCTGTACCGTACCGATTTCGTTATTGACCGCCATCACCGAGACTAGAATCGTTTTCTCATCAATCAGTCGCCGTAAGGCAGCTGGGGTAATAATTCCCTCCCGGTCAGGCGGTACGAAGACGACTTCAAACCCTTCCGCCGCCAGTTCATTGGCTGATTCACGCACACAAGGATGCTCGATCGCCGAAACGATGATCTTATTTTTCTTTTCAGTCCGATTAGCCCGGGCGACGCCTTTAATAATAAAGTTATTGGCTTCGGTAGCGCTGGCCGTAAAAATAACATTATCGGCAATCCCGCCGATTGTTTTCGCGACGATTTCCTTAGCGCGCCGCAGATCCCGAAAGGCTTCTTGCCCCAAGGCATGGATAGAAGAGGCATTGGCATATTTAGCCGTCAGATACGGCTTCATCTTCGCCAAGACGCGCGGATCAAGCCTGGTTGTGGCGGCATTGTCCAGATAAACTTTCATGCTATTTGATTAATTCGATGCTATTTATAATAACGTCTTTTGCCGGCCGATCATAAACGCCTGGTCCGACTGTCTCGACCGCTTCGATCTTCTTAACCACGTCCATTCCATCAGTCACTTCGCCGAAATTGGTATGCTTGCCGTCGAGCCAAGACGTAGCCGGAGCAGTAACGATAAAAAACTGCGAACCGTTAGTGTTAGCGCCGGAATTAGCCATCGCTAGGCTGCCGACAATCAGTTTATGGCTGTTAAATTCGTCCGGGAACTTATAGCCCGGACCGCCGGTGCCATATAGCGAAACATCGGTACCTTTGGTGAGAGGGTCACCACCTTGGATCATAAAATCCTTGATGACGCGATGGAACTTTATACCATTATAGAATCCGCTTTTAGCCAAGTTCAAAAAATTATTAACGGTAACCGGTGAATCGGCGCCGTATAATTTGACGGTGATATCGCCGTAGTTGGTCTTAATGATCGCTCCGGTATACTGAGCGAATAAATCTTCTTGTTGGTCGAGGGTTTTCATAGTAGTAGTATTATTAGCCGGCGTTGAGGAACTGGCCGTTTGCTTATCGGCCAGCGTCCCGGTGGCGACCGGCGCGTCCGATTCTAGATCGTCCGCAATATTAAGGGCGGCTTCCAACTCTAAGTTGGGCGAGGAATTGGTCACTTCCCCGCTGGTGGTAGTCGGGCTGGTGCAGGCTGAAACGCTAATGGCGACGACACCCATGACCAGACCAAATAAAACTTTCTTCAACATAATTTTTTACTTCTTTATAATAAGTTAGACTTTGAACTGTTTTTTTATCTCTTTATCCTCTGCTTCTCTTTTTTCTTCAATTACTTCCCGAGCTTTAATGCGTAATTCTTCAAGATTGAACTGATTGAGCTCCTGGGCGCGTTTAGCTAGGAGCGAGGCAGTGTTTTTTTCCGGCTCCTCAATGACCTCGCCGAGCAAGACATCTAAAATCGCCCCGATCTTCGGGCTGGGCGGAATCTTTAAAATTTTCATCAGGTCATCGCCGTTAATTTTGAGCATCTTGACGGACACTGGATCATTCTGGACTTTCTCCAGCATATACTGTAGGTGGCGCAATTTATATGGCATCGCTTTCGGCGTACCGGATCCCAGTCGATCGGCTACCCGCAAATCAATCAGGTCTTGCAGGTTTTCCCGCCCGACCTTGACAATTAGGCGTCGAACGGAAGCGGCGGTAACCTCTCCGACATTATAATAGAACATGTGGTTTTTTACCAGATTGACGACCCGCTCCCGATCTTCATGAGAGAACTTCAGGCGGGTCATAATCTTAGCAGCCATTTTTGCGCCCAGCTGTTCATGATTATAGAAAGTGGCGATACCGTCGATAATCCGGTGCGTCTTCGGCTTGGCAATATCATGGAGCAAGGCCGCAAAGCGGACCGGCCAAGCCGGATTCGGACAATATTTCAAAGCCAGGACATTATGCTTGAAGACCGGATAAATATGATGGCGGGACTGATCGACGCCGACGCCTTGTTCTAACTCCGGGAGGATATACTGTAACAATTTACATTCTTGCAGAAGCATAATCCCCTCCGCCGGCTGATTAGACGCTAAAATCTTAACGAGTTCGTCTCTGATTCTCTCCGCAGAAACGAATTTCAAGCTGCCGGCTAGCTTAGTAATCGCCCGCTGCGTCTTCGGCTCCAGCTTAAACCCCAGTTGGGCACTGAAACGGACCGCGCGCATCATCCGCAAAGCATCTTCCTTAAAACGATCGCTGGGTTCACCGACCGCCCTGATAATCTTGGCTTTAATATCCTTTTGTCCGCCGAACAGATCGATAATCTTATTGTCCGCCGGATCAAGCGCCAAGGCGTTAATGGTAAAATCACGCCTTTCCAAATCTTTATCAAGTTCCGTTTCAAAACGGATGATATCGGGATGGCGTCGATCAGAGTAATTCTGTTCACTGCGATAAGTAGTGATCTCGAGGACATCTTGCAATTCTCCTTTAGCGGCTTGATCCTTTTTAGCTGTTCGAACCGGAAGGAGAACCGTCCCGAAAGTGTTCTCATATTTCGCCTCCTTAAAAACCGCTAGAACTTCTTCCGGCTTGGCGTTGGTCGTGATATCCCAATCATTCGGCACTTTCTTCATCAAAAAATCCCGGACGCAACCGCCGACAATATAGGCCTCGTAGCCCGAGGCCTGCAATTCTTTAATAGCTTTTAAAACATAGTCTGGAATCATGTACTTAAAAAATAATTAAAACAGATTCAATATCCGCGGCTGGCTTTTTTTAGCGGTCGTGAGGATCGAACCAGAACTTTTCTTAAATTTAGTATGGATGACTTGAGCGGATAATTTATTCTTCTTCACCCAATCATAATATTCGACCATTGCCTGGTTCTCGTGAGCGCGACGGATAACCCGCTGCTTATCAAGCCCGTACAAACCGGCCATCCGTTTCGCCCGGATGGCATCAGTCGTCGGTAGCGGCTGGCCGCCGCCCCCCAGGCAACCGCCCGGGCAGGCCATCACTTCAATATAATGGTATTTGCTTAGTTTTGGCAAGACTCGATGAAAGTTGCCGATTCCATTCACAATGCCGATTTTCAAACGGCGTCCGGCCACATCCAGCGTCGCTTCTTTAAAACCGGCTAGACCGCGGACTTCTTTGAATTCCAGCCGACTGGCTAAAGCCTTAGCCTTAGCTTTAGAACCTTGTTTTAAAACACCAGCTAAATCAACCGCTGTCCGTAAAGCCGATTCCATCACTCCGCCGGAAGCGCCATAAATAGCGGCGGCGCCGCTCCCTTCATTAAATAGCGGTTCGCCCCGGCCATCCGGTAATTTTTTGAAATCAAGCTTATTCTTTTTAATCAAAAAAGCTAATTCACGGGTCGTCAGGACGTAATCGACAAGCGGACGCCCGTTAAGCGTTAATTCCGGGCGGGCGGCTTCATATTTTTTCGACGTGCACGGCATGATCGAAACGACGACGATATTTTTGGCGGCTAATTTCTTTTTTTGCGCCCAATAGGTCTTGATCGCTCCGGCCTGGATGATTTGCGGCGAGCGGACAGTGGTCAGATTCGGCAACAGTTCTGGATGATAGTATTCCGCATAAGCAACCCAAGCCGGACAGCAAGAAGTCATCATCGGCCAAACCGCTTTCTTATTTCCCAGCCTTTCCATTAATTCTTCCGCTTCGGCCATCGTGGTAACATCGGCCGCAAAATTAACGTCAAAAGCTTGCTTAAAACCGAGTTTCCGCAGCGCCGTATAAATCTTCCCCTCGCAATTCGTGCCTGCCGGTAAAGAGAATTCCTCACCGATTGCTACGCGGACGGCCGGGGCGAACTGGGCAACCACGATCTTATTCTTATCGCGTAAAGCGGCCTCCACCTCTTTAAAGCAACTTTGCTCTTGCGCGGCGGCAACCGGGCAGACATTAGCACACTGACCGCAATAAATACAGGCCGTTTTTTTGTCCTTAACCGGCTTTATTTCTTGGTTAGCGCCATGCCCCTCAATCTTCAGGTAACCAATTCCTTGACGTTGACAGGCCTCGACGCAATTCTGGCAATCAATACACTGTGTCCCGTCTATTTCCACGGCATTAGCGAAACGATAGGTCGGCCGCTTCCCTTTACGATCCAAGAAGCGATTAATCTTGATCTTATAACGCCGCGCCAAATCTAACAGAGTGCAATCATACTGTAAAGTACAATCACCGCATTTCTCGATATGCTCGGCAAATAGTAATTCAAGATTCATTTCTCTCGCCCGCTTCACCCGAATACTATTAGTGTAAATCTCCATCCCCTCACTGACTGGCGTCGAGCAAGAGGTGGCCAGGCGCTCCCGCCCTTTGATTTCAACGACGCAGACGCGGCAATTCGCTTTGACGGACAAGTCAGGGTGATGGCAGAGAGATGGGATCTTCAAGCCATTTTCCTGGGCTAGTTCTAAAATCGTCTGTCCCGGCCGGCCGAGATAAGTTTTATCGTTAATCCGGACTTTCATTATTTTTTTATCTTAACTAGATCCCGATACATCTGGAAGGAAAAGATAAGGGCGATCGGTCCGACCAGAATATTGATAACCTGGACGATCGCGTTCCAAATGCTGAAGAACAGGCTGTCTTCGGCGACCGCCGACAACGGGGCAGAAATAATAACCATGAAGGCCCAGGCAATCAGGCATAAGAGGCAAACGCGTCCGAAAACCGCCCACCAGTATTTTTTAACCAGCTGCACGCTACGCTTGATAGCGGCCATACCCCGCTTGTCCTCAAAAAACATGGCATAAACCGCGAAACTGTAAAAAACGGAAAAGATAATGCCCGGAATAATCAGTAAGCAAGTCCAGAGAATAATGAAAAGAGTGGTAAGTAGCGTTAGACCGATATAAGGCCAAAACCATTTTTTAGTTTCTTTGAATATTTTTCTTTCCTGTCCGACATAATCGTCCTTAACCAGCAAGAACATACCGATGTAAGAACGCGTCGTAAAATAGATGATGAGTAAAAAAGCGGCCACAAAAACCAGAAACGACAAGATACTGAAAAAAATGTTAGCTCTTAGCCCGGTGATCTGATTGAGCCCGAAGAAGGCCAGGCCGGCGGCTAGCGGGATCAAAGCGAAAGCAAAGCCCCAGACATAGAGCATGGCGAACTTCTTTAAATTTGCCCACCAAATTTTAACCGAACCTTCAAACATCTGCCAAGCCGGCGTTAATTTCGGCTTCGCGGCGGAAAGACCGGTTCCGGACGAAATGGCTGAGCCTTCCGCCGGCTTTTTTTCTTGTTCCATAGGATTAATAGTTATTGTTTGAATATATTATTAAAATAGCTTTTAAACGGCACCGATAAGTTATAGCCGAGGGGGCAGAAACTAGAGTCCTCCATCGTTTCTAATATTTCCCAGAACAAATGCTTGTCAATATTCTGGCGATTGATTATCTCCATCAGGCGATAAGTCCCTTCCCGACAGCTCGTACATTGTCCACAGCTTTGTTCTTGATAGAAATTTAGCCAATATTTAAACAATTTTTCTTCATTAGTCCGCTCTAAATCGTAAACCATTACTGAGCCGGCACCCGTGACCGGATTGGATAATTGTTCGGAATTCAAAACTTCACCGCAGGCATTGCCACCGACTTGAACGAAGAACGAACTGGACGGATAATTGCCGGTCGCTTTCAAAACTTCCTCGATAGTCGCTGATGCCGCTAAGCTATAGACTCCCGGGTGTTTGACAAATCCTTCGACCGTGTAAAATCTTTTTTCTTCATATTTGCCCTGCGCCACCAAACTAACATTATAGAAGGTTTCCGGATTGGCAATCAGAGTTGGACGGCCATACAGGCCGTGTTCGGTCGGATAAGGCGGTTTCAGACGAGGCTGGACTTTTTTCCCTTCGATGAGATTCAATAAAGCAGTCTCTTCGCCGCTGATATAAGTTAGAACGGCCGGTTTGATAAAAAATTCCACTTTATCTTTGATAGCCCGGAATTCCTTATCATCCAAAACGCGACGGATAATACCCTGATAATTCTGATAATAATCATGATTCAAAAACAGGTAAATCTTCTTGATCTTTTTTGTCCCAAGGAACTGGTCGGCTAAATGAACGCCGCGCATAACATCAAGCGCGTGATGCTTGAAGAGATAACCATCTTTTTTGACGCCTGGCTCGCCTTCCGCGCCATTGACGATAATATAGCCCTGTTTCTTGGCGGCTAGAGCGCTTTTAACCGCCGTCCACTTCTTAGCGGTCGGATATGACGCTCCGCCGCGACCGACCAGGCCGGCATCGGAAATCTTTGATAGAATATTATTTATAGTCGACATGAAAATTAATTATTTACCTAACTCCCCCAGATCAGGACTAACGCGCTGTCCAACCGCCGTCGACATGCAGGACGGTGCCGGTCACATACTTAGAATCGTCGCTCGCCAAATACAAAGCGGCTTGGGCAATATCCTTGGATTCGCCGACGTAGCCTAAGGGAGTATTGGCTTTAACCAGATTATTAAAACCCTCATTCTCCAAGACGCCTTTCGTCATGTTCGTAGCGATGAAACCCGGCGCAACCGCATTCATCCTGATACCTAGCGGAGCGATATCTAAAGCGCCCGCATGGGTCAATTGGACGACGCCTCCCTTAGCGGCGCAATAGGAAATCGCCCCCGAAAATCCGACCGTGCCGAGAATAGAGCTGATATTGATTATCGAGCCTTTAACACCCTTCCCTTTCATATAATTAGCGGCGGCTTGAGCACCATAAAAAACGCCGAAGAGATTGATACGCAAGATCTTCTCCCAAGTTTCTTCGGCAGTATCGAGCAGGCCGGCGGCATCGCCGACTCCGGCATTATTAACCATAATATCTAAGCGGCCGAACTTTTCGGTTGCCGCCTTTATCAGACCATCAACTTCTTCTTTTTTAGATACGTCGCATTTGACATAGATTGACCGGCCTTCTTCTAGCTTCACGTCAGCGGCTGTGTCATGGATATCTGAATAGACGACCTGTGCTCCTTCGGCGACGAACAGATCGGCCATCGCTTTGCCGAGGCCGGAAGACGCGCCGGTAACGATGGCGACTTTTTTATCTAATTTCATATGATTATAAAAGTTATTTAATAAACTTTCCTAAACTATTAGCCAGCTCGACGAAACGGTTTGAATAGCCCCATTCATTATCATACCAGGCGATAACCTTAAGCAAGTCACCGCCGATAACCTTCGTTGAAAGAAGATCGACGATAGCGCTGTGCGGATTGCCGACGATATCAGTAGAAACTAACTCTTCCGGAGAGGCCTCGATAATCCCCCGCCAGCGTCCTTGAGCGGCCTTAATAAAAGCGCGATTAACTGCCTCAACGGTCGTTTTCTTATTTAAGACATAAACCGTATCGCAAAGCGATCCAATCGGAGTCGGAACGCGCATGGCTAGTCCGTCGAACTTATCTTTGAGCGACGGAATAGCCTCCGTGGTCGCCAGCGCCGCACCGGTCGTAGTCGGAATTATATTCAAGGCGGCGGCGCGAGCTCGACGCAGGTCCTTATGCGGTCCGTCGACCAGATTCTGATCGGCCGTGTAGGAATGGATGGTCGTCATGATCGCTTTCTTAATACCAAAATTTTCTTTTATGACCGCCGTGGTTGGCGCTAAACAATTTGTCGTACAAGAAGCGCAAGACAAGAGATTGTCAGTCGCTTTTAAATTCTTTTCATTAACCCCTAAAACGATAGTTTTTACTCCGCCCTTCTTCGCCGGAGCCGATAAGACGACTTTTTTTGCCCCGGCTTTCAGGTGAAGCGACAGATCTTCCTTGTTAGTAAACCGACCGGTGCATTCCAGAACGACATCGACTTTCAAGGCCTTCCAGGGCAACTGAGCCGGATCCTTAATGGCTAAAACCGGAATTTTCTGGCCAGTTACTACTAGGGAGTCTTTGGTCGCGCTAATGGCCTGTTTTGTAGAACCATAGCAGGAATCATATTTCAAGAGATGCGCCAAAGTCTTCGGGTCGGTCAGGTCATTGATGGCGACGACATTGAGATTAGGAAATCGCATCCAGATAACCTTAAAAGCGGCCCGGCCGATTCGTCCAAAACCGTTGATGGCGATATTCATTTTCTTCATAAAAAGTAAAAAATTATTAAATTATTGATGATGATATTATAACATATTAAGGAAAAATGTTAAAACCGGAAAATAACAAAAAACCACCCCCGCCTGAGGGTAGATTTTGTTAAAAATCAAAGGGTTTTACTACCTGATTTTAGTGATTATTCCTTGATCGGCGTTAACTTCGACAAGATCGCCCGTATGTAGGATCTGGGTGGCTATTCTAGTACCAATCACGCACGGTTTTTTTAGTTCCCGAGAAACAATCGCGGCATGAGCAGTTATTCCGCCCTGCTCGGTAATAATCGCCGCGGCTTTTTTCATGATCGGGACAAAGTCGGGAGTAGTGTTATTAGTCACTAATATTTCTCCGGGCTTAAATTTTTTAAAGTCCGCTAAGTCTAAAATCACCCGTACTAAACCTCTTACTAAGCCCGGAGAGGCGACGACGCCCCTGATTTCTCGGACATCTCGATTAACGCCTAAGAATCTCTCTTTAGGATACCTAGCGGCCGCCACCCCTTCTATCAAAAATGTACCTTTTTCACTATTTATAAAGACGCAGCCCTTCCGACGCCTAGCTTGCAATCTTCGGCGATCGAATTTTTTCTTAAATAGAATATCGGCCAACTCACTATCAATAGCATAGTACATTTCAAAAGGCTTTAAACCTGACCGATGGCCGATTTCCCTGAGAATCTTAAAAATGAAATGATTGGCCATGAAGACGCCCGACTTTCTGGTATCCTGCCAAGCCGTGAAAACCTCACTAATCCGAATAACCCTTCTCAAGCTCGGGCTGATTCTTAATTGCTTAAATATCCTCTCCTTAGCCTTCTTATTCTTACTAGCTCGATAATAGGCGTCCAAAAACTTTTTTCGAACGTTCCCGGCCTTAATAATCTTAATCACCTTCTCTTTGAAATATTCCACGGTCAATGGTTCGGTCGGATAATAGCTATTCTCCACCCAATAATATTTATCGGCATGGCTGGAAAGCTTTTTGGTTAATTCCGTCCGATCATGATTAGCTTGGAAATCGGCCGCGATACGCAAAAGATCTATTTCTTCTTGAGCGCTAAAAGAATTAGTAGTCGGCGAAGTCAAGATCGCTAAATAATCTGTTATTTTCCGACCTGATATCTTGCCAACTAATTCTTCACTAATCAGTTCCGCCAGCCAGTCTTTATCGCCAGTAGTCAGAAAAGAATCTGCTAAATAAGGCAAGGAACTCTCCCAGATATAATTATTCCTAAATTCTAAATATTCCTGATATAGTTCTTTGTCACTTAACCGGGAAAAATCTACTTTATCGAGGCGGTTAATATTCTTCTTAAATTTCTGCCAATCACGGCGCCAGGCCAATAAATATTTCCTGATAGTCGCTGGGTTATTTCGCGCTAGCTTGATAAAACGCGCTCTTATCCTTCTTCCGTCCCTCATATCCCAGAGCCAGCTCATCCGATCGTTTTTGATGATAACGATGCCGATCCGAAAAGCCTTCTTAAAGCGTTTATTGCACAGATAGACACAGCCAGCGCCGATGATATACAAAGGAAATAAGACGCCAGACCAGCTTTTTTCGTACCAATCCCGGTTATCTAGAATATCCTTCGGGAAAGAGTACTTATCTAATTTAGGAAATTGAAACGGCATAATAAAATAGTAGCGATTATAGTTCTCCCTTGACTTCCCTCTCCAACCGGTCTAAAAAATCACGATAATATTCCATCCGTCCCTGACCTACGGCTCGACCCTTGGTTGTATATAATTTATCCGGCAAATATTTCGTTTTCGTCTCAAATTCGATCTGCGGGCTATGCAAAGTCTTATCTTGTATCCGACCACGAATGCTCCCGCTAAGATTATCTTTAATATACTGGTCTAACTCGGTTGGGTTCAATTTTTTATAAATATTTCCTTTATTCTTGCCAATCCAAATAAACGCCCGAGCCAGGCCGATCGCTCCCAGAGCGTCAAGCTTATCCGCATCAAAGAGAATCTTCGCTTCCAGAGTCTGTGGCTCGTTATCAGTCTTGTAGCGATGGGAAACAATGCATTCCTGGACATGTTTTATCTTTTCCGGCGAGAAACCCGCCTCAGTTAAAATCGGACCGGCCATCCGCGCGCTTTCCACCGCATGATCAGTCTTTCCGGTCGGATCGGCCGTTTCTCGGGCGCCGCCGATATCGTGCAAAAGGGTGGCCGCTTGCAAAACTTCCCAATTCACCTCGCCTTCGCCTTCGGCGATAGTCAGAGCTAGGTTATAAACCCGCATCACGTGGTTAATATCATGTCCCGGGCACTCTTTTAATTCCTCGCTCACCCGCTCTTTCAGCTGGGCGAATATTTTTTCATCTAACATAAA
>Ga0172381_10005672_pt1 | contig 12618 bp, 13 predicted proteins | sample Leawel6488metaG_FD_119754 | JGI IMG/M metagenome (GOLD analysis project Ga0172381, IMG submission 119754) | Leachate microbial communities from a municipal landfill in Southern Ontario, Canada - Leachate well 64-88 metaG | ecosystem: Engineered > Solid waste > Landfill > Unclassified | place...
CACGCTGCCCGGTGACGTCAAAGATCTTCGTCCTTGAGCCCCGAACACCAGGGATTGAGGTCTCTATCCCCGGTGCACGCTGCCCGGTGACGTCAAAGATCTTCGTCCTTGAGCCCCGAACACTAGGGATTGAGGTCTCTATCCCCGGTGCACGCTGCCCGGTGACGTCAAAGATCTTCGTCCTTGAGCCCCGAACACCAGGGATTGAGGTCTCTGCAACAAATAAGTATGCCGACTCCGTGTTGGGAATTGATTCCTGGGGGGTCGCCCCTGCTCCGGAGCGGATCGCCCGCGGTGTCGTAACGATCTTCACACCTGCATACATCGGGATTGCTTCGGTGGTCAGAATACCGCCGAGTTCTTTTCCCATCGAATACGCATCCGGGCCAGCCAGTCCGGTCCTGATGGCGACGGATCCCGTGTAGGCCGCATCAAGGGCCTTGCCGATTGTGGGGCCTTTCGAGATGATGAAGGAGCCGACTTTCGGGAGAAGGGTCGCGCCTTTGACTGCGGCCCCGCTGATCGCCCCTATGGCGAGCGATGCCCCGGCGGTAAGAGGTTCCTCCCGGAATTTTTCGTATCCGCCGACGCCGACCCCTGCCAGGAACTCGGACTCTCCCCGCTTGAATTCGGGAGAGATTGATCTGGCAAGGAATGGTGCCGGGCCGGTCGCGGGGTTGATCACTGAGATGATCGGCCCTAACAGCGGGGCAACTTTTTCCCGGTAGGTCGTTATGGCGGTATCCGTGGGTTTGGGGAGGTTCAAGAACTCTGATGCGGCGGCGTTCGCCTGCCGGATCGGGTCGCGCGATACTGCGCTTTCGTATTGAGATCCTGTGGCCTGAACCTCTTGTGCAGCTGCCTGGAGGCGGCGATACTGTGTCTCGTCTGAGGGGGTGCGAATCTGGAAAACACCGTTCTGGATCTTCCCTGACGATTCTTGCTCGATTTTGGTGTACCTGGCGTAGGCTTGTTCGTGCTGCTGCCGTGCGATATCCTGTTCGCGCCGGGATGATCTAATCGAAGATACTGCCTGGCCGAAAGGGGCTAGCAAAACCGGATGAGTCTTCAGGAGAGTAACAATGCGATCGCTGCTCCCCTCCTGTGCGGCGGGCGATGAAGCGAGCGTTGCCCCGGGCGCGACGGCACCCCTCCCGCCGACACCGGATCTCGCCGATGGTTGCGCTGTTGCTCTCTGGACCACCTGCTGTGCGGCGGGTGGTGGGGCGGATGTTGCCCCGGGTGCGACGGCACCTCTCCCGCCGACACCAGATCTTGCCGACGATTGCATCGTTGCCTCGGGGACCACCTGCTGTACGACGGGCGATGAAGCGAGAGTTGTCCCGGGCGCGGCGGCACCCCTCCCGCCGGCACCGGATCTCGCCGATGGTTGCGCTGTTGCCTGGGGGACCACTTGCTGTACGACGGGCGATGGGGTGAGAGTTGTCCCGGGCGCGGCGGCACCCCTCCCGCCGGCACCGGATCTCGCCGATGGTTGCGCTGTTGCTCTCTGGACCACCTGCTGTACAATCCAGGGCATGATGATCGGCAACATGTGTCTCACATCCCGAGCAGGAATATGATGCCTCCGAACGCGACGACCGCCATCTCGAGGATCAGGAATATTTTGATCCAGCCGGGCAGCTCGGTACCCTTCATCGGCCCGATGAGTTCTGCGGCGCGCTGCTGGATATGACCCTCAAACCCCGATGAGTCAATCCTCGGGAGGTAGCGCTCGATCTCGTAGATCGGGACTTCTGCGACCGCCGGGATAAGGACCGGATCGTCGATCTGCTTTTTCATGATCTTCTCCCGGAGATCGTCGTAGGTCTCGATTTTGTTGTCCGGATGCTCTTTGTTCCAGTCTCCGATAATTGTCTTGACGGCGACCTGCAGTTTTGGATCTGCACCGATGCCCCAGCTATCGATCACAAGTTTAGTGGGGACCGCTCCGAGCTGCCATGAGTCCGGGCTCCTGACGAGCCATGACATTTTCAGACCCATGTTGGTCAGGACGTTTCCGATGTACGAGACCGGGGTGAATTTGAGCTTGCCGACACGAGTTACGAGGATACTGAGCGTCTGCCCGCCCCTCACGGCGGTGAAGTAGCCTCCGACCGGGCGCATAGTCATCCAGTACCAGAGCCAGAGGGCGTTCGTGAGGATTATCAGGGCGCCGGCTATTACGGCAGCCATGAGCCATATCGAGAGGCCGGCGCTTCCTGCCTCAACTACGATTTCAGACATTGTTTTATCTTCCTCTTCGTAACCAGCTGAAGAACCCGCCGTGGTCTTTCGGCGGTAGGGCGCGTTCGTCGCGCACGATCTGGGTGAGTCGTGATTCGTTCAGGGCGTCGCGTTCCCTGGGCACTCCGGTGTAACTGATGGATTTCGGCGCCAGGAGTTTGTTGACGGCGATCTGTGTCATGCGGGCGTCGAGGTAATCCGGGTTGATGTCCCACCCCGCGACCATGAACGTGTCGTAGACCATACGCTCCTGCAGGATCTGGTCTTCCGGGGTCGGGATGTTGCTGAGCTGGAAGTGACGGGCCGAGGCCCCGGAGAATACCCAGAGTCGTGATAAGATCCCGTGCTTTTCCGGTTCTTTTGGGATGTCGGGCTGCAGAAGGGTGTTGAGCTGCTGCTGCGAGAACGAGATTCCGATCCTTGGAAGAGGGCGGTTGATGTCGGCGGAAACGGCGGCGCGCCGCGCCTCAAATTCTTCTTGTGATATTTCTTGCGGCATGTGCGTCACCAATAAGAGGTGGGGGATGGCTCCCCCTGGGGGGATCTTCGGTGATTCTCGGTTAGATCTGGTTCCCGCCGCCCATACTGGCGAGACCGCCCATGAGGACGACTGCCGCGATGATGATGAGCGAGATCACGAGCAGTCCGAAGCCGGCAACGGTGATCGTGCCGAGGTTCTGCTGCACCGGGTAGAAAACGTCGGATTCGTTCATTACCGGAAGGGCACTGAAGACCGTGCTGATGATGATCAGGCCGATGCCCATCATCGCGGCGGCGATGATGAAGACGATGATGCCGTTGACCATGTTCATGGAGCCTTCCTCGTTCATTGCCATGGAGCAGTGCTTGCGCCAGGTCTTTACGACACCCGCGGGACCTTCTGCCGCAAGGGCCATCGTTGCCTCGGCCCGGTACGCCGAGAGGCGGTTTTTGATGTCAGAGATTCCCATGGAAATGAATTCTCACGTATTACGAATTATTGGTATCTGCTCCTGCGGCGCCGTTTGCCGAGAGCGGGGATTGGTATGTGTGTCTCGGAGACCATTTTCACAATTGGGGGTTGTTCGCGTACCGGGGGGAATTCGATCCTGCCGAAGCGCCGGGAGAGCTCTTCGGTGATGGCCCACCCGCGATCGGGGAGAGCAGATATCAGGCGCGGGTGGACGCGGGATCCGTGTCTGACCTGGGGGTATGAGGTCGGCAGCCAGATCATGAACTGGAAACGCTCTCTCGGCCGGTAATCTACGAGTGTCATTCCGTGGACGGCGAATACCGACGATACGTTGAGTTTGCGGAAGTTCACGAGGACGTTCTCGGCGAAGTGGGAGATTAGTTGCCAGTAGAGGTCTTTGCTGCCTGATGCGAGGAGGTCCCCCGCTTCGTCCATCAGGAGCGTGATGTACTCCCGGCCCTTGATCCGGCAGAGCGTTTCGAAGAATTCGTACCACCAGTAGAATGATGGACAGACAATCGGTTCAGATGGGTCGTACCTACGGTGGCTTGTGAAGAAGCCTTCGCTGTAGAGACGTTCGGTCGTTTCTTCCGGTAGGGCGTACTGCGTCGGAGGGTAGACGACGTTGATCGCCCCCTGGACGATGTTGCTATAGAGATCGTGGATGTCGCGGTAGTGCCGAGACTTTTCGTACGCGTCGATGATGTCTTCCGGGGGGCTTCCGGGGTCATCGTAGATGAATTTGAGGCGATCGGAGGCGTGGATGTGGAGGTAGATTGGTTTTGATACGGTTCCGGGGAAGGCGTTATCCCAGTGCTCGGGAAAGAAGACTGCCCATTGGTCGGTTGGTTTTCCTCTCCAGATGACGGTTTCCGGGACCAAGTGGTCGCGGTGGTTGAAGTAGGCATTTTTTGACCCCGCGCCCGGGACATGCGCGGTGGTCTGTGCTATCTGCATGAGGAGGGTGCTTTTCCCCCATCCGGGTTTCGAGGCGATACCTGTTGTGATGCCGCCGATGGCGGTTATTCCGTCGTCATGGACGGTGATATCGTAGTACTGCCGGAGCCCTATGAGGGGGCTGACGGCAAGGACGCTCGGGGAGATTCTTGTTTTCGGGGCTTCGACGGCGTTTCGCCACCAGGGCTTACATTCTGTCGTCATCGGGTTCCTCCTCCCTGTCACCGTCTTTTCTTCTGGCAAACGCCGTCATGACGTCTATGCCGATCTCTTCTTCGATGAGGATCAGGTCGTCGAGGAGGGCGACCTGGAGGAAGTAATCCTGAACGTCTGCACAGGCGATCATGACGTCGGGCCAGTTCGCTGCGTTGTCGGCGTATGCAATCGTGACGGTATCGAGTTTGCTCCTGTATATTTGCCAGTTGGGGATTGCGTCGTATGCTGTTTCGATGTCGCCTGAAAGTTTGGCGTGACATGCGGCGATACTACTCATTAAACTACGAGTGAGCCGAAGAAGAAGCGCCGGCTCGGTCGTGAGGGTGCTCATGATGTAGATTCTGCCGATGGATTTTTTGATGTCGTCCGGGATTGACGGGCGATCTGACATGGCATACTGTTAGGTAGTTACGCAATAAACGTATTAGATAATCTATATATGTCGTGTTACCCCCTATAGCGGCGTTAAAGGGACGAACATCCAGGATTTCGACGGCGGCGGCCGGCGCTCCGGCAGAGGGGCGGTTTTATTCCATAAGAGGGGAAATTGAGGGTTATGGCAACGAAACCCAGGAAGAGATCTTCCGGCGGCCGGAAGAAGGCGAAGAAGACCTACAAGGCGACCGGGCGTGGCCGCACTATCCGGCGGAGCGCGACGATGACCGGCCGGAGTGAGACCAAGCGAGATGGGCGGCGATCGGCATTGTCCCCGGGAAAGCGTGTGTCTGCGAAGGGGCGAGTCTATCATGAACGCCGGGCGAACCGTAGCGACGTGGACCCCCGGAAAAGACTGTGAGCATGTTGCTCTGCCTCACGGCAGGGCGGTTCGCTTTTTTCCCCGGCTGCCAGGCAAGAGATGCACAAGTCGGGAATACGTTACCCTGCAGGGGTTGACAGAGGCGGGCTTCCTGCCTGTTTCGAAAAAGAGGGGGAATGTTAGTTCTTTGTTTGCTTCTTCTTCGGCCTTTGCACCTGTCCGGGCAGAGAGAAGAAATCGTTTCCTCCGCCGCCGAGAGAGGATATGTTAAGGGGGAATGGATCCTGGCGGCGCCCCTGGGATCCCTTCTGTGATGGTGCGTTCTGCTTTGGCAGGGAGAAGAGATCGGTTCCTCCGCCGTCGGGGAAACCGAGAGAGGGCATATTAAGGGAGAATGGATCCTGGCGGCGCCCCTGGGATCCCTTCTGTGATGGTGCGTTCTGCTTTGGCAGGGAGAAGAGATCGGTTCCTCCGCCGCCGAAGCCGCCGCCGAAATCAACCTTTGCGGCATTGTTTGCCAGATTCTGGATGATGCCCGCACCGGCCGCCAGACTGGAACGCCTGGCCGGTGGCTCCGGGGGAGCGGTCCGTATCCGGGTTTTCGGCTCGGATGAGGTTCGTTCGGCGTCAAGGGCATCGATGCCGGTTCGCACGCTCTCGTGGTCGGTGAAGTCGATGTCGATCGCACGGTCGCCGTTCGGCAGTCGATACCTTCCCGGGGTCTGTGTCTTCTTCAGTCCGTACTGTTGGATGAGCCGCGCCTCGGCGACCCGTGCCCGGGCTGCCTGCTCGGGGTTGGCTCTTCGGGTCCGCCGTTCTTCTTTCAGCATTTCGGCTTCTTGTTTTGCGACTTCCGCCCGGTACTCGCGTTCGGCGCGGGCATCGTCAAGCCGATCCCGAATTCGTTCGAAAATGGGCATAGTTAACTCTTACGTTGATTTACGAGAAAAAAGCTCAGGGCCTCCCGCGTCGCGGGCGGTCCTGATCGTTTCGGGTCTGTTGGGGGGATGTGTTCATCGTCAGTTCCGGCATCTGTTGTGCTGCCGGCCGGATGTACACCTCGTACCATACGCGGATGACGTTGAAGACGGCGATGATGGTGACTCCTACCATGAGCCATCCGACGTAAGGGATAGAGATTGGTGTCTCGACGACCTGTGTCACGAGCGTTTCGTTTACGAGTACTGCAGGCAGCGTTGTGACGAATGCGATGGACCCTGTGAGGTATCCGACCGTCGGCGCCAGGATGGCCGCGAGGATGGCCCAGATGTCCCGCCCTGTGATCTGTGGGAGCATCGACAGGCCGAGACATATCCAGGTCAGAGCAAACAGGAGAAGCCAGATCTCGAACGGCACCAGGAGTAGCGGGGCGGCCTGTACCGATTGTACGATGATCGCCGTTCCGTTCCCGTCCTGCGCTGCGGCAGGCATTACTATGGCTGTGATGAGAGAGAGTGCCAATATCCATGAAAACCGTGTCATGCATCCACCTGAGCAAATCCGAACCGGAGAAACGCCTGTACTATGAGCGAGGCCCATGCCAGGATCACGAACCCTTGAACGATGGCGGCGACTGCAGTAGGGGCGAGGAAGACGTCGGTCATCGTGGGGTAGACCCAGATGCAGGTTGCTGCCATCTTTCCGATGATGCCGAATGCCGCCTGTACTTGGGAGACAAACAGCGTGAATTGGTCCCACGCCGAGAGGTCGCCGGCACTTGTCATATCCTCGATGTCCTCGATTTCGAACGAAGAGTAGTCGGGGGTAGACATGTATTCTACGCCCCAGACGCCGAGGGTGTTGACGAACCCGATTGCAAGCCCGGCGAGTGTCATCATATACCAGATGTCGAGGAATCGGCTGCTCATTGTCGGATCCTCCATTCGCCTTTCCGCATGTAGAGAAGTACGCCAAGGAAGCCTATGGCGCTTATGGGTGCTGCCATGGCTGCCGGCAGCCACCCGATCAGCCAGAACAGCCCTCCGCCGAAGATCGGTACGAGAACGGCACCCTGCCGGACGTTTGATCCGGAGAATGCTCCGGCGAACAGGAAGATCAGTGCGATCGCGATCCACTGATACCAGGAACGATCTTCGAACCCGAGATCGACCAGGAGGCCGTCGCCTTTCAGGGTGATCTCTTTGTATGCCGATATCGGGCCGAATTCGGTGTTTTGTGCCTGGAAGCCGAATCGGTATGAGGTTCCTTTTTCGTTGTTGACATCGTACGTCACGTTCGCCCAGCCGGGGAACGTTGCGAAGTTCTTCTGGTAGACGGTCTCGCCGGAGGTGGCGTTCGCGACGGTAAATGCGAGCGATGTCGTGGCGTTTGTGGTGTCGTGGTACTGGAACGCGAGGCGGATGGTGTCGGGTGATGTCTCCGTCGCGGTCAGGTCGTACGCCGGGCGCACCCCGGGTGTCGCCACTGTCTGGAACCTGATTGTAATCTGTTCTTCTTTTGGATAGATATCGAAGGTTTTCGTCATGTTGAGGTCGGGGGCGGTTACTGTGATGCGGTACTGGATTACATCGACCATGAGAAATGTCACGGAACCGTCAATGCCTGTAACCCCTTCGAGGGTTGTCTCGGTAATTTGAACGTCCTCGGAGATCCCCAGCCAGGTCCACAACCAGTCAACCGGGGAGCTTGACTCTTGATAGACTGCCCGGATCGTGACGTTTTGTAGTGGGGTGTTGAAGTCGTTGACACAGAGGAACCGGACGGAATGCGGTGAGTAGTTTGGCTGCTCCGCCGGGGTCGGCTCCGGAGGTATTGCAGTCATCAAAACCGTGGCGGTGGTGGTGCCTGGCACGTCAACGTACGCGGATTGCGTCGTCGAGTAGTATCCGCTGGCGGCTGTGGTGATTGTGTAAACTCCATAATCTACGTCGAACGTCACGGGGTTCTGGGTGCTCTCCTGTCCGTCGCTGAGTGAGATCGTGGCGTTCGGGATGTTTACAAGAGTGTCACCGTCCTTGACGATGACCTTTAGAGAGTGGTTCCCGGTGAGTGCTAGGTTATGCTGAGTCGTGGTGTTCGCTTCGAGAGTAACTGACTCAGTTACGGAGTCGTGGTTGGTGGCAGTGGCGGTTATGGAGTAGGTGGCCGGGGTTACGTTGTTGAATATGTAGAATCCGGTGCTACTCGTCGTGGTGCTACTTACTCCATCAAGGGTGACGGTCGCGCCGCTGATCGGCTGTTGGTTGCCCTGAGTTAGGACGTATCCGTAGAGCATGGATTTATCAGGCTCTACCGGGTCGTCCGGGGATGCGTCTGGCGACATCCAGAGTACAATATTCATGGTATCTTCTGTTGCGCCAAATAGGATCGGGGAGATGAGAGTGTAATCCTCAGCAGTGGCGGAGGCGTGGTAACGAAGGGTGGTTGCCTTTTCGAGGCTAAATGTATTGGTACCTGATGGGAGGGTCTCGTCCACGACTGTTTCACTGGTCTGACTGTCGAGAATAGTGAGTTCTGCCCCGGGAATGAGCGCGCCTGTCTGCAATGAACGGACAGAGACGGAGACGGTGGTGCCATCTATCTCGGGGGCCGCGACAGCCCAGAACGTATAATTATACCAATTACCTGTGGTGATATCATCGAATATACTGACGTTGAGGGCGGGCTCTGCTAACGGGGAGATGCCCATGTCCCATGTTACATTTAGATTGTTAGTTTCCTCAATGGCCGAATACCCTGGATAATCAATAACGTGGGTGGAAGAGTATGCGTAACTGTCTACATTTTTGATAATTCTCAGGTGTTTTACACCCGTCGTGTTATACGCATATATTTGATGGCGAAATTTTGATGCAATTATCGCCTCGTAGGTGCCGGGATTTGTATCAGTGTTATAAAAACCATTGGTGTCTGCAAATCCCCAATGGTATGATGCGTCACCACTACCTGCAGCAGAAAATGAGTAAGGATAATACTCGCCCCCCAAATAGAAATTATATCCTGGAGGCCGATTAATCGTTATCAAATTAGAGCCCGTATACCCGCCTGTTTTCAATCCGTCGGGTATGACCAATATAATATCTAGCGCCTGATCGCCTGCCAAAATATATAATGTTCCTATGCCATTAATACCATCAGGGCCTAGGGTTATTGGTATAGGCTCGTCAGTTTCAATATCATACCGAGCATAGTCCGGATTCTGAACATTCATCCGGAACCATGTTGCGCCTTCGAAAAATTCAATATGCTTAAAATACAGCCTTGATAACTCGACTTCCTCATCTATGGAATTAAGGCCACTGAGGGCATACTCATGCGAGGTATAACTAGTCTCATTAATTTCAGCGTAATATGGGGAGTCCTCGGTACCCTCTCCAGTGACATCCAAATTAGCCGATACCGCCGGGGCCGCCGCCGCTATGAGCAGGACGGCGAGCGCGATCATCGCCAGGAGCACCCCCGCCGCCGGGCGGGAGGATTGACGCCGCCGGGGGGCGGTGCGGGGCAGGGTTAGCACCGCCACAGGGGGGAGGGGGGCGGGGAGGGTGCTGGTTGTGTTCACAGGCATACGAGCCCCCCGTGCCCTGCGAGCACGAGCGCGTTGTTAGTAATGACGACGACGTACCAGGCACCGATTGCCAAGAGCCCGGTGAGGACGGGGCGCCGGGCCCTGGGGACGGTTCTGGCTCCGTGTGCACAGATGCCGATGCCGACAAGAAGCACTCCCTTCACTATCCAGAACAGAGCGGGGTCGCCAACGAACAGAACCATCGCCGGGTTCAACTCCACCCCTCCGGTAGCAAGGATATGCTGTGTGGTCAGGACGTCGGCGACCTGGAGGGCGGCGATTGCCAGGATGAGGAGGGTTACCCCCAGTTTCCGCAGGGGGCTTCTTTCCGCCATTGCCCTGCTTAGAGTCGCGAGGGGACTATTTAAGCCAACGGTTCCCATGGTGTTGAGATTTTCGCGTATTACTAGGTATTAACCACCTTTGGCTCTGCCTAAGTGGGGGCGACGACGAGGGGGCGACCGTCCCCCCCCTCTGCGGTCAGGAGAGCCCGTACTTCTCTTTGAGTTGCCGTTCGAGATCGGCGAAGCGGCGATCGAGTTCGGCCCGGAGTGGGTCGGCGTCGAGTTCTGTCCGGACGTCTGTTGCCAGGGCGGCCCTGGCGGCTATGGCTTCGTCCGAGACCGGGACCAGGCAGACCGGGCAGTAGTCCGCCTCCGGGGGACAGATTGTATGGCATGAAGGGCAGTGGAATACTGTGCGGGCTGGCTTGCGCTCTTTGGCGTCGGCCTCGATGCCTGCGGCCCGGAGGAGTCCGGTATCGACGTCCGTCGAGGAGAGGCGGAGGTAATGGGCGAACATCTTGGTGTTGGGGTTCTGCCAGCAGGATTCTTTGACGACGCTCTCGCTGCAGCCGGAGACGATGAGCTCGGTGATGCGGGATTTCCGGAACAGGTGAGGGTATACTCGCTTCGGGATCCGGGCTTGCTCGGCTGCAGTGACGATGATATGCCGGGCCATTGAGTAGCTCAGCGGGGTGCCGGTCCGGGTGGTGAAGACATACCGATCTCCTACCGGGTCGCCGGTATAGTAGTTGTTGCGCCAGGCGGCGAGGTGCGGGATGGAGGATATGAGTCGGGAGGTCCGCTGCTTCTTTTTCTTGTGGTCGTGGATAGTGACTCGGGCGCCGTGCCGGTCGAAGGTGAGATCTGACCACTTCATCCGGGCGACCTCGTGAATCCGGCAACCGGTCTCGAATAGGACGGCGACAAATGCCCGGTCACGGAAGTTGTCGCAGGCGTTGACGATCTTCTTGAGGTCGTCGGAGTGGATGAGGTCCTCCGGGGCGGTGGAGGGTTCGACCTCGGGGCATCGGAGTTCTTTGATTTCGTGGGGCGGGATTGCAGATATGCCACGCCGGATCAGGTAGTAGTACAATGATTTTAGGGCGATGGTGTAGGTCTTTTTTGATGCCGGGCTGTAGGGGGTGCCCCGTTTCGAGACGGCGGTGTCGAGGTCTACTTGAGCGGTGATGAGGTCGTCCAGGGTGGCGGCCTCGAATGGGACGTTGAGCAGGGTCCGCCAGAGAATGCACTGTGCGGCCGCGTTCGAGATGTAGACGGGGGAGGCCTTCTTCGCCCCCTGAAGGTACGTCAGATACCGCTCTATTATCTTGCGGGTGTCGGCGTCAATGCGGCCGTCGTTGGCTGCGAGGTCGAGCAGGTGAGAGGGGGTGGATAGGTCTTCGAGCCGGTGGAACGTGCGGGGCTGCTCCATACAGAGTAGTGCCCGCGAAACAATATAGAATTTTTCTCTATATTGTATTCCATTATATATTCAATTGTGCCATATTATCTCCGCCCAGATTAGGCGTTTTGAGAGAGAGTCATTGGTATCTCCCGGCACCTCGATATCAAATTATCGCTGGAAGACGTACGCCGAGACCCAGCGGAACCGGTCAGTTATCCGGGACCAGTGGGTCTAACTGAACTCTGCGGGCCAGGGGGTCCCGGCCCGCCCTCTCTTTTTCTCCAGTCCCCTTCCTGATGTGCTTTTTTCCCAGAGGGTTTTTTTCGTACCCTTTTAGAAAGTTATTTATACTATGCATACATACTATGTATTGTAAGAGGTGAATTGAGATGGAAACGATGCAAACAACTCTTGAACTGGAAACCCCGTTCTTCAGCAAAGAGGACCTGATATCCGTATACACCCGCGAGGACGCGATCCGCGACGGGTTCCAAGTGGACGTGTCCGAGATGGCCCGGGAGGCCGGGTTTAAGATCCCGGTCTCCGTGACCCGGAAGCTCTGGGATGAGTACATCACCCCGGATCCGCGCTCTGTCCCCTACGGTCAGAGTATCGAGGGCCGGTTATGGGATACGCTCTGGATGGCCCGGTTAGCTGCACGGTGCAGGCCGGACGCGGACAGGGTGTACTTCAAACCGATCTACATCCAGAAGACCGCCCAGCGCAGGACGATCACTCTTGAGATGCAGGTTGGTGCAGCGGATCCCGAGGGCCGGCCGTGCATCACCATCATGATCCCGGGAGAGGATTGAGATGCAGCGAATGATGCAGCGATACACCCCGGCCGGGTTCGAGGAGATCACCCGGCCCGGTCTCCCGGGCGTGGTGTATGTGGACCGAGCGCGGCTGTGTGCGCAAGCGTACCGGGGCCGGGCCACCCGGCCCACCTGGAACTATCTGTTCCGGACCTCCGCGCAGATGGGGCAAGAGATCGAGCGGTTCTTTGCGGGCCTGGCTGCACGCGAGGAGGAGAAGCGCAAGCGGGCCGAAGCGCGGCGGGCCTACGTCCCCGCGCTCAAGCCCGGTGATGTGCTGCACACCCATTGGGGGTATGAGCAGACGAACGTAGAATTTTTTGAGGTTGTCGCGGTCAAGGGCAAGCGCGTGACGGTGCGAGAGGTCGCCGGGTCGGTCAAGGAGACCGGCCACATGTGCGGGATCACCCGGCCGATCCGGGGGGAGTTTGTGGGCGAGCCGATCACCCGGACGGCC
>Ga0172381_10005674_pt1 | contig 12615 bp, 8 predicted proteins | sample Leawel6488metaG_FD_119754 | JGI IMG/M metagenome (GOLD analysis project Ga0172381, IMG submission 119754) | Leachate microbial communities from a municipal landfill in Southern Ontario, Canada - Leachate well 64-88 metaG | ecosystem: Engineered > Solid waste > Landfill > Unclassified | place...
GGGCCCCGGCTGCCCGGTCTGCATCACCCCCCAGGGTGAGATTGACGCGGCCCTTGACCTTGTTGAGAGAGATTGTATCATCGCGACCTATGGCGACCTGCTCCGGGTTCCCGGATCAAAGGGATCGATGGAATCCTGCGGGGGGGATATCCGTGTCGTTCAGGGAGTCCACAAGGCGGTCGAGATAGCACAAAAGACCGATAAGGAAGTTGTTTTTATCTCGGTCGGCTTCGAGACCACGGCCCCGACCGTTGCCGCCACCCTCCTGACAAATCCCCCGGAAAATTTCTCCATCCTTTCCTGCCACCGGATCGTTCCGCCCGCAATGCAGTGGTTACTCAGCCAGGGGGAAGCAAAACTGCATGGTTTCATGCTCCCCGGCCATGTCTGCGCTATCATGGGATACGAGGAATACGAACAGTTCACGGTCCCCCAGGTCGTTGCCGGTTTCGAAGCAGAGGATATCCTGCTCGGCCTCCTCATGCTTGTAAGGCAGGTGAATGAAGGAACGCACCGGGTGGATAATGCGTATCCCCGGGTCGTTACCCGCGAAGGGAATGTCAAGGCCAAGAGGCTGATGTACGAAGTCTTTGAAACCGCGGATGTCGAGTGGCGCGGGTTCCCGGTTATCCCCGGCTCCGGGCTCCGGCTCAGGAAAGAGTTCGAGCAGTACGATGCGCAAAAGAAATTCGACATCGTGTTCAAGCATATCACCAAACACTCTGCCTGTATCTGCGACAAGGTACTGCGGGGTATTGCGCAGCCCTCTGACTGCAAGTTATTCGGCAAGATCTGCACGCCCCGGACTCCCGTTGGACCGTGCATGGTCAGCCATGAAGGAGCATGCAAGATCTGGCACCAGTATCACATGAAAAAAGGGTGAATCACAACACCTGGTTTTTTTCAAATACATCCTTCCAGAACCGGTGGCGATCACCGGGACGTTCCCTGTGAAGCAAATAAAATGCTTCCCTGGTTATCCTGATAACTATTTATCCTGGGAACCCGGGTAATAAAATCGGGTTGCCGGGAATACAAGGCGGGAAAAAGAGCGGGGGGATCCTATCTCATTATGAGAAATCATCCGGTTATGCTGGTTACCAGCTGAGCTCCGGAAAACCTTTCGATTTGAATGCGGTGTTGATCTCCTGACGCAATTGTTCGGCACGTTTCTCATAATCCCGGGTCTTGACATGGATATAATCGACAACCAGCATATCATCGAGAGTATCCAGATCCGTCTGGGAGGGTACCGTATGAGGCATATCCAGAATACCAAGGATCTTCTTATCGATTGATATGCGCCGGGAAAGGACAGCCAGCTCACAGAATTTTTCCTTGTCGACACCGGCCTGCCTGACCAGTGCAAGATCCTCTTTCAACTGGTGTTTCCTCTCAAGAATATTGTTTATCGCAGTATAGAGATCCTCAGGGTTGAAGGGTTTCATGAGATAGTCATCAATACAGATATGATACTGTTTTGCCGCATCCGTGGTAAGTTTCCGGCCGGTGAGCATCAGGACCGGAATGGATTTCCATGCAGGATCTTTCTTTATCTGTCCCAGGGTCTGCCATCCATCCATGGGCTTCATGCCAACATCCAGGAGTATCAGATCGGGAACCTGTTTTTTCAGGAGATCGAGACATTCCCTGCCCCCTGTTGCCCTGAGCGTGGCATAGCCCTCAATCTCAAGAAGATCGTGGACCGTATCAACGATATCAGGATCATCATCAACAATAAGAACAACCTGTTTTTCAGGTCCCGGTTCTTTTGCCCGGTGACGGACAGTCAGGATCACTATAGCAGCTGCAATAATCACGGACAGGGCGAGGAGCATAGCCAGTACAGGATAGGTCGCCGAATCAGGTAACACGGATCTTGTCTGGGGGGTGCGCACGACACAATCCGGATCCCCGGGATAGACCGCACAGAACTCCGCAACGGGCTGCTCAAGGTCAGCCAGGACCAGGAGGGATCCATCTCGTGAATCCGACAGACTGAATTTTTGCATATCCGGCAGGAACGGAACCGTGATGAGCATATCCCCGGCAGCAGAGGTCTCTGTATACCCGATGGGATCCTCCCAGACATCAGTTCCGATGATATCCCCGTAAGCAATTCCCGGCTGCCGGAGCGAGAATGATTTCAGGTTGTTCCCCTTTGTATCCAGGATTGCCCCCGTAAGCATTCCGTTTTTAAGATCAAGGTTGGGGGCACTGCCGTACCGGACTTCCATCCCCGTGACAGAATATCCGCTGCCCTGGTACTTCAGGTGGATCTGCAGATTTTTCTGATAATCGGGAGGGGATTCTGAGCCGGCCACGGGCATACACAGGAGAAACGCAAGAACAATTGCCAGACTGAAGACCGCAATCCATCTCATGATGACCCGGCTCCTGCCAATGACAGCACGTAGTCAATCCTTCCGGTTGCTGCGTTCCCGAACCTTCCGCTATACCCGTTTGCCATAATATCCGGCACAGGATCCCATTGCCAGTAGTTCTTCATACACGATGAAGAGAGATAACTTTTTTTCTGGATCTGGCGGCACTGGAGCGGATCACGGTGATTGGATCGTGCGTCCTCCTGGCAGGCTTCCAGCGATGCCCAGACATTCGGATAAGGATCATTCTCAAAATAGTAAGTGTCGCCGCAATAGGTATCGCTGAGCCCGAATAACGCGTGGCCGGATTCATGATTGAACAGGACCGGTTTGTCCGCGGGAACCTTCATCAGGGTATGGCCCGGCCCAAAATCCTGTGAACAGCCGGTTGGCTGACAGGATGCATTCGCATACATCCCATAATACGCCGGGTACAGGATAACCGTAACATCACTGAACGGGACTTCGTTCCAGTAACGCTCCGGAACGGTTCCGGCACAGCCGGAGAATGCATCGGCTGGTGCGGATGGATCATAATAATAATAGAAATTAAACCGCTCGCCATAATTGGCAGGAAGAGAATCGGATGGGGAGGTGACCTGGTCCAGGTTCAGGTATGTCTGGCATATAACCTTCATGACATCCTGCCGGAACCGGGTCTCATTCGCCATATACAGGGAAGTGGACATTTTGACGTGATCGGTACAGTTATATGAAGTTGATGAGGGATAAAAAACAATAGAAATTGCATTGGGTGTGGGACCCTCAGGATTCAGGGAGACGAGCGCACCCTTTGTAATCATGACCTCAACGGAGGTCTCATCCGGATACACAAACATCTTTGTCACTTCCTTAAAACCGGCACGGGTTACCCGGACAGTGTGTGTCCCCGGACGCACATCCGGCATCTCCAGCCTCCCACCCCCGGCACCGGAAGAAGTAGCACCACAGTATTTACCATCAAGATATACCTGAGCGCCATCCAGGGTTTCCCCGGTCCGTGTATCTTTGACAATAACAATCGCCGGATTTGAACTGTATGCTGCCCAGACCGGATACGTAAGAAAGATGGTGAGAATGATAAGAATCCATCCGGTTTTTCGAATACACGGGAGTATGGTCATAGCATCCGGGAACCAGTTCATCTTAATGGAATTTTTACTATATTACACCTTTTCTGATATAATATTTAGAATAGTCTTTTAATCCCCATCAGAATCCATAAAGAATACTGATAATCCGGATCTCCATCTGGAAATGAATTTCAATCTCTTTCTTCAGCCCTTCCGAGAGCTTTAATACCCAATGAGGTCTTGTTAATATGGAACCGTGAATCATCGCACACCAGTGCTGTTTCTCTCGTCGTAAGTGCATCTGTTTCATGCAAAAGGATTACGCGTGCAGGAACGAGGGTTGCGCAAAGAGCATGGTAACGCATTGCCTCGGTAGGGTAGTGGACATCCTAGAAGCCTCCGGAGCTTTTGACCCGGGTTCGAATCCCGGCCGAGGCGTCATTACGGCGGGTTAAATGCCTTCCGTTTGCCGCACAGTCTGTTTTAATTAAAAATTGATTGCTTTTTCCTGCGTGCGCGGGCTTGATCTATGTTTCGTCTGTGCGTGATGAGCATTTCGAGAATAAAATATCTGAAAGAATCCATTATCAGGTTTCTCTGTTTATTTACATGGCTTTCACGCGTTACCCACCGGTCGCAGATTTGTTCGCTTCTATCTGGGCGAATGAGGGCTTTCATTACAGTTAATAACATTTCTTTCATATATGAATGTGAAGATAGTCATTTTGTACTGACTGAAATAATATCGAAAAACATTTTGATATCATAAAAAAAATACGCAAAAAGATCCTCAATTTTACTTAACTGGAATCTTTGGTGGATAATGGAACTCGAAAAAATACCGCCAGCAGTTTTCATGCTCTCTCCATTATGCGAGCCAGCCCACCCCCTTTGGGGGTCGCTCGGCCGCCTCGTCGGGGCCTCGCTGGGCAAGGGACTCGATCGCAGCGAGTATACCGGTAAATGCATAGCGCAAAAGTCGATAGACCTTTTGCGCGTCAGGCATCACAAATATTTTTGCCAGCCAAAAATTTTCCAGCGCGATTGAGATCAGGATCAATTAAACGATACATTTTTTTTCATCAGACTTTAATAAAAATTTCCATCGCAATCTCAATGAAAAAAAATTCCGGATCAACCGGTCATTGGCTGAAATTTTTTTGGCATGGCACGGGGTACAAGTTACCCCACCATTAGTCATCACATTTCCCCCAAAAACCTGCAATCCTACGACGTAAAACCTCACCCCCCGTTTGCAGGGTCATAGTGCCCCTCCGGCCATCAGATCCCCCCTCAAAACGTCCCAAACCTCATCCGGGCACCCGATCTGCCAACCGGACGCGGCTAAATAGACTGGTCATTTCTCCGACGTAAAACAGGCAAAAAATGTGCGAATTCCGCAGGTTTTTCCCCCACTTTTGGCCTCCGGACCGGGAAAAGAGGGTAATCAGAGCCCGTAAAATGCCCGGATGGAGGCATCCCCATAGCGGAAGTGTTCACCGACGGAGGGGGTTCCAGGATGCCCTCCCGACAGTATCAAAGTGATATCCGGACGAAAAATTTCAAAAAAAATTCAGCGTCCCGGAATTTTCTAAAAAAATTTTCATAACTGAAAAAAATTTACAAAAAATCTGTACAGAATTTCGAAAAAAAATCCGGAAAGTCCCGGTAAAAAAATTAGTAAAACGATTACAATGCCGGCTTCTTCTTCAGCGCCGCGACCAGCAGCTGGACACCGGCCTCGACATCTTTCATGTCAATGACCTCGACCGGTGAGTGGATGTACCGGGACGGGATGCTGAGCGTGGTGCTCGGGATACCACCTTTGGTCAGGTGGATAGAGGTTGCATCCGTGGTGCCGCCGCTGCCCACTTCAAGCTGCACGGGAATGCTGTCTGCATCCGCCGCAGCCTTGAGCCAGCTCACGACTTTCCGGTTCGCGATGAGACCGCGCCCGCTGCTGTCAACAATGGTGATAACCGGGCCCTTGCCCATCTCCACGGGCGCGTCTTTCATCTCGATACCCGGGTGGTCGCCGGGGATCGTCACATCAGTTGCAATCGCGCAGTCCGGGTCAAGTGCATAGGCACTCGTCCGTGCTCCCTTGAGCCCGACCTCTTCCTGCACCGTGAACACGCCAAAGATCGTGAGCGGCGAATCGGTCTGCTGGAGAGTCTTTATCAGCATCGCGACACCGGCACGGTTGTCGAAAGCCTTGCCGGTCACGCGGCCATAGCCGAGTTCTGCAAATTCACGGTCAATCGTGACAGGGGTACCAACGTCGATACCCAGCACTTCCACTTCCTGCCGGTTCGTTGCCCCGACATCGATGAACATGTCATCGATCTTGACGCCCCGCTTGCGCTCGTCTTCATCCATCATGTGCGGGGGCTTGCCTCCGATGACGCCATAAACCGGTCCCTTGGTAGAGTGGAGAACCACACGCTGGTTGTAGAGCGTGGGGCCGTACCAGCCGCCAAGCGCAACAAACCGGAGAAATCCTTTCTCGTCAACGAACTTGACCATCAGGCCGATCTCGTCCATGTGGGCGGCGAGCATGACCTTGAACTTGTTTCCCTTTTTGACGGCAATCAGGTTACCCATCGTGTCCTCGCGGATCTCGTCCACGTGGCCCTTGAGCTCCTTCTTGATCACTGCAAATACGCTGCCTTCACTGCCCGAAACGCCGTGGGCATTGGATAATTTTGCTAACAGTTCCTTCATGATATCACTCCACGAGTTTTCCGATCCGTTCAAGTGCTGTATTGATATTCTCTCTTGAATTGGCATAACTGAATCGTGTGTATTCCGGTGCGTTGACGCCAAACGCGGAACCGGGCACGACGATAACACCGGACGCGATGATCTTCTGCGTCAGGTCAGGCTTCATCGGGACGAAGGTATAGAACGCGCCTTCCGGTTTCGGGAAATCGAAGCCCAGGTTCTTGAGGCCGCTCCAGATGAGATCGCGCCGGACTTCGTACTCGTCCCGCATCATCCCAACCGCACTCTGGTCGCCTTCATAGGCGGCAACGGCAGCGTACTGCGCAATGGAGGTTGCGCAGGCCTGGCAGTACTGGTGTACCTTGAGGCACTGCCCGACAATCTCGGGGGACGCTGCAAGGTACCCGAGCCGCCAGCCGGTCATTGCATACGTCTTGCTCGTTGCATTGATGGTGATGACATTGTCGCCGAATGCTGCGGCACTGTAATGCTTTTTGCCGTAGATGAAGTGCTCGTACACTTCGTCTGAAACGATCGTTACATTCTTGTCTGCCGCGTATTCAACAAGGGCCTTGATCGACTCTTTACTCTCGACCGCACCGGTCGGGTTGCCGGGCGAGTTGATGACCATGAGCTTAGCCATATCCATCAGGTTCTTGGCGGCTTCGACATCGATGTGGAGCGTTTTTGTGAGCGGCACGCTGACCGGTGTTCCTCCGGCAATGGTTGCCAGCGATGCATAGGAGACAAAGCCCGGGTCAGGGCAGAGGACGCGGTCGCCCGGGTCCAGGAGTGCCTGCATCACGATGTGGAGCGCCTCGCTCGCACCGGCCGTGACAATCATCTGGTCCGGGTGATACTTGATCCCGTTCTCGTTCTTGAACTTTCTGCTGATAGCAGCACGAAGTTCCGGCAAGCCGTTGTTCGTGGTGTATCCGGTCTTTCCTTCCTGTATCGCCTTGATCGCAGCATCCTTGATATGCTGCGGGGTATCGAAGTCCGGCTGCCCGAGACCGAGGTTGATGGATCCCGGCCCTGCAGCTTCGAAGATTTTACGGATGCCGGAGATCTCTATCCCCTCAACCCGTTTTGAAAATTTCAGCGTCATAACACGTCACTCATTCGATATTCGTATGCCGGTTCTTAAGCGCACTCTCATCGGTCTTGGTGATCTCCATGAGACGGGAGATGACCGCATCGCCAAAGATCATGGATGCGGTCTCGAAAAGAGTGCCGAGCGGGGCAAACGACTTGTGGTCCCCCATCATCTGCCGGATCTCGAATTCCATGGCATCGTTCTCGGTCTCGTCGCGGTGGTGCTCGATGATGACAATGCAATCCGAGATCCTGCCGATCCGTGAATCCGCATTTGAGGTGATGAGGCAGATATGCGCCCCGATATCCTTTGCCGTCTCGGCAATATCGGCAACGGTCTTGGTCTTGCCCGAACCGGAGAAGATCACGATGACATCGCCCGTGTTCAGGGCAGGCGTAATGGTCTCGCCAACGACATAGGCATGCATGCCAAGGTGCATCAGCCGCATGGCAAATGACTTGGCAACAAGACCCGAGCGCCCCGCGCCGATGACATATACCCGTTTTGCCTTGAGGAGTTCGGCAAGGAACTTTTCCACGTCATCGTCAGAGATTTTATTGGCAATCGCCCGGATCTTCGATGCCATCAACAGCATCATTTCCTGTACCCTGTGGCTCTCCATGGTTCTCTCCAGATAAGATGCATCCACATAGTAAATGAGAATTTCTCCAGCCGGTGCCGGGGATAGATCTATATGCAATGTTTATAAAAATTAGAATGTGATATCCCCGCTCGTGAAATGCTCGCCGTTCATCAAATGGGCCGGCGGAAAACGGCAGCTGCTCGCGGAACTGGGCAGGCGCCTTCCGCCCGGCTGGAACACCTATTACGAGCCGTTTATTGGTGGCGGGGCGCTGCTCGTCCACCTGGAGAACCAGGGCTGCCTTAAACAGGCGGTCATATCGGACCTGAACAGCGAACTCATCAACCTGTACCGCGTTGTGCAGGATACGCCCGGCATGCTGGTGGAAGCCCTGGCAAACGAGGAGTTCCAGAACGAGGAGGTCGCGTTCAAGCGGATGAAAGAGCGGTTCAATGCAATGATCGGCGACCCCTCACAATCCCTTGAGCGGGCTGCCCTCCTCATCTATCTCAACAAGCACGGGTTCAATGGCCTCTGGCGGGTGAACCGGAAAGGAAAGTTCAATGTCCCGTTCGGGAGGTACCGGAAACGATCCATCCCCTCCTATACAAGCATCCTGAAATTTTCCGCAATGCTGGAAAAAGTAAAGATTCTCAATGAGGATTTCGCCGTTGCGATAAAGACAGCAAAGAAAGGCGATTTTATTTATTTCGATCCACCGTACCAGCCAGTATCCAAAACCGCAAGTTTCACTGATTATAATTCCCGCGGTTTCCATTTTGAAGAACAGGAGCGGCTCGCAAAGTTATTCCGGCGGCTGACAAAAAAGGGCGTCCAGGTCATGCTCTCCAACTCCAAGGTGCCGGAGATCGAGGACCTCTACGAAAATTATACGATAGAGACCGTTGATGCAAAACGGTTCATCAACTGCAATGGCGAGCGGCGGAAAGGCATCCAGGAAATTATCGTCACGAATTACCGGTACGACTGATACGACACCCGTTGATGCAAAACGCGCTGAAAAATGCAGGCCGGAACAGTAAAAATTATTCCTTTCCTGTGGCCCGGTACTCTTCCCTCTCGCCATACACGGCAAGTTTCCCGTTCTCCACAACAGATACAGCCCCGTGCCCCCCGCAGATGATGCAGCGCCGGCCTGACGGGGCGAGCGCCCGATCGGCCTCTTCCGCAAGGGCCATCAGCGCGATCCGCTCCTGCTTGGCCCGGTCGCTGTCTACGTTGACGGATGTGACGAGGAATGCCGCAAGAGAACTGTAGTCGGCCCGCTCCCTTGTCAGGCTCGCGAAGTTGATGACGCTGTCGGCAGCAAAGATCAGGCCATGCTTTTCTGAATAGAGGAATACCTGCCCGAACGTGTGGCCGCCAAGACCATCCAGGACATCGAATTCGAGGTCACCGATGGTGAACGTGCCGATGACCGGGAAGATCCCCCGGGTTTTACCGGTCGGACCGTCAAAACAGCGGATATCCGACGGGATGGCGAACCGCGAGAAGAGGTTGATCATCTTGGTGTAGAACTCTTCGAGTACCGACTCCTGGCTCCGGGAGCCCCAGCCGCGATTGTTGGTCCGGATGATCTCAAGGGTCCCGGTATGCATGTGTACCGGAACAGAGAAGTGTCCCGATGCACCGCAGTGGTCGGCATCCGCGTGCGTGACAATGATGCGGGAGAGTTTCTTCATATCGGCAATCCCGTACCGGGAGAAGAGCGTCATGAAATCGTTATGATAGATACCATACCCGGTATCGATCATCACGACGTCATCGGGGGTCCGGATGACAAAAACGCTGCCCCCGCAGGGTGGCTGGAAGCAGGAGAGCGTTGTGCCGGGAGCAATGGCGAACTGCTGCACGGTTGCGTAAAAATTGTTCCCGGTGGTTGCGTTCATGGTCCTGCCGGTCGCAAGCACACTGTCAAATACCTGGTGAGGATTGCAGCCCCGGTCCATGAGTTCCTGAGCAATGTGGTTGGTATCGGCAAGGAACGAGAGGATGAACGTATCCTCGGATTCTCCGATAAGCTCGCGGACTTCCTGGGCATACCGGACATAGAAGACCGTATCGTCAAGGTGCCGGCCGGTCTTGTCATATTCGATGATCTCGAGCCGGTACCGGGACTTGAGCTGATCCAGCAGGTGGTCGACCTCCTTGCTCTGATCAAGGTTGAGGCTGACGGTCAGCCGGTCGGGATGCCTGCCCTTGTCATCGAAATCGATAAGCGCGATGTTTGCGCCGGCAGCGGTAATATACCCGAGGAACTCGTAGAGCGCTCCCGGGCGGTGCGGAAGGTATACGGAAAACTTCAGGAAGTCGAGAGTGACAAGCGAGGTCTGGAGAAAACCAATCCGGGCAAGATCGTCCGTGATCTTCCGGAACGATTCTTCCGCTGCCGTTACTTCATAGAATACCGTGCCGGGATCGATCCTGCGGTCGAACTGGATGCGGTTGATGTTGCCATCATAGAGCTTGATGATCTCGGCAGCCCGGTGCAGCGAACCGGGTTCGTCCGGCATATGTGCGATAAAAGAATATTTTCCCATGGTTCACCGTTTTGCGGATAGAGCGTTATTCCCCGGTGTCATTATAGATTATGGTCGCCAGATTATGGTCGCAGGAGCGGATGCGGATATAACACTGCTACCGTGAAACACTGATGAAAAAGAATGTGAAAAAAGGGATTATTCGTTCTTCCGGCGAGCCGACAGGGAAATAAAGAGTATACCGGCAATTCCCATCCCTGCAAGAACGGTTATAGGCGAGAGGGGCTGGGCAACCGGGTTCCTGACGAGGGAGGGTGAAACAGAAGTTGTCTCACCGGCGTTTACGGTTGCCTGCACCGTGTAAGTGAGGAAGCCGGGGGCGTGGATCTCTATTGAATGGGATCCCGGGGGAATATTGGCGAGCGTGATAGGGGTCATTCCCATGGATACCGAGTCAACATAGACCGACCCGCCGGAGGGGTTTGATGTCACTGACAGCGTGCCATAATTACCCGCCTGCGGATTCTGCCCCGGCAATCCCGATGGCTGCGGAGATACCGGGGTTTCATTCACTGCAGGTGTCTGGGGCGGGCTCACCGTAACAACGGTACGATAGGTTGTCTTGATAGAGGGACTGGAAACCGTGACATAATAATCACCGGGCTGCATGTCAACGTGGAACGCATAGGTAAAATACCCGGATTTGCTTGCCGCGGTATCGTATGTATGCAGGACTTTCCCATCAACGTCAGTGACCTGGACACGGATATCGACTGCTCCCATCTCAGAGGTCCCCACCAGCTGGAGGTATTCGCCGGTCTCCAGCGGGTTCGGGGTTGCTACAACAAAGAAGTCCGGCTTCTTCATCATTACGGACGTTGTTGCAGTCTGGGTCGGGTCATTCAGATCGTAGGCTGTGATGTAGTACCGTGCGGTCTGCATCTTGTCAACGCCCTTGATGGATGACGTGTACCAGACAAATCTCCAGGAACCATCTTCATTCATGACAACCGGGTTGCCGGTTCCTTCCTGCCCATTGAGATCATATACGGGGATCCCGCCAGCCGGGAGGTCAGGCCCGGTGAGCCGGAGAACCGTGGTGTTGCCGGCGTGGTTGTACCCGTCAAAGATGATCGTGTCACCGATATAACTGCCACCGGCTCCGCGGTAGGCAATCGAGACCTTGCTCTCTGCTGCAAACACCGGATGTATGCACAGAACCAGCGCAACAAGCACGACAATCAAAGAGATTCTTCTGCTATTTTGCATTTTACCCATGTACTACCTCTCGTTATGAAGAATATCGTTGTATACCTATATATTTTCTTTATGATGGTTCTGCATTACGGGAGACCCCGGACGGGTTTCCGTTACCCTATAACGAAACTATATCAATCATACCGGAAAATTCTTCATAAGAGGGACATGGACAATGACCGACGTTGAGTTGGCCAAAAAGCATGGCGAAGACCAGTTAAAAACGAGGATCTCTGCAATAGAGAGACCGTTTTCCTATGAAGATACCGCATATCATCTCCCGATATCTTATGCACTGACGGGTGTTGCCGTACATGACCGTAATGCTGCGGCAGAGGTGTTTGGCAAGACCGGGAATAACCCGATCGTTGCATCCGAATGTCTCCTTGCTGAACAGGCCGCAGTATCGGGTAAGGAGCCGGCCCCCTATACCGGATTTATCAGTGACACGGTCATCCGCAAGCTCGGGTATTCCCTGGTTGATGGGAGTATTCTTGGCCTTGCACTGGTTGTCGGTACCCCCGCGAGCGGGGGAACGGCAGCAGCCATCTGCCGGGAACTCCAGGAAAAATACATGCTTACGTTCCTTGCCGGAAACGTCATTCCCACCTTGTCCAGGGCCGGCGTCCGGCTGGGCCTTGAATACCGTCTCATTCCCCTGGGTTCGACACCTTTCTACGGCATCCATTTCGTTGACCTCATCGCCCGCGTTGCCATGACGTTTGGTGGCGTGAAGCCCGGCGACACGCACCGCCTTATCACCTATGCAGCGGAACGGGCAAAGGCGATCGTGATCGTCTTCCCCGGCCTGACCGACGAGGAGATCGCCCTCGTGGACGGCATGAGGGTGCTGGGGTTCCCGATCCTCTCCCTTGGCGGGTACGAAGGCGGGACGTGGACACCTGCCACTCCGGATGACGTGGTCCGGCAGGGCATGGAGATGAAGGGGATCAAGGTCAATGTCACCGCGATCCCGATCCCGATGGGATGTTCGCCC
>Ga0172381_10005675_pt1 | contig 12613 bp, 14 predicted proteins | sample Leawel6488metaG_FD_119754 | JGI IMG/M metagenome (GOLD analysis project Ga0172381, IMG submission 119754) | Leachate microbial communities from a municipal landfill in Southern Ontario, Canada - Leachate well 64-88 metaG | ecosystem: Engineered > Solid waste > Landfill > Unclassified | place...
CAACATCTTTATGGATGTACACCAGTTCGCTCAATTTCTGGGAAAGGGAAGGTTATACCAGGGCTTATCCCCGAAGCACAAGATGGATCTTCCTGAAATGCTTATGACAGATACGCAAATGAACCAGGTTGCCAGAGCCTACTATCAGGATAAGGACTTTGGCGTGGATCCTGATTTTCCCTCTAAGTCGATCAGTATGTGGAAGGTTTATAACTTACTAACGCAAGCCAACAAATTGTCTTAAATAGACCAATTCCTGGATAGGGCATGCAATGCTACCGACATTAGTCTGGGTATTAGCAAAGCGCTAATGGGAGATAAGCAATACGGTTGGTTTATCCAATAAAAATTCTTTGACTGTCAGAACCCGTTTTCAGCTTGTTGAATGACATGGATTTTTTGACAGGTAGTCATCAAAAGGAATTTGTACACAATTGTCCCTATAAAACAAAAATCAAATTGTGTACATTCCCTGGAGATAAAGAGGAGGCGGCTTTTGTTTCCTCTTTTTTTATTGTTTTTGCCCTGGTTTCCAGGAGCCAGGGCTTTTTAATTTTTTAATACACAAAGACATGGAAGCTATACTATTCATCGTTGAATCCATTATCATTTTTTTCGTCGCGAATTATTTCCTTCAAGACGAATCCACTAAGAGAAAAAAATAATCATTAGGAAAAACTTAAATATTAATATTATGGCACTTGAAAAATTACCCAGCTGTTATAGATGCAATAGCACTACCTGGATAAAATGTTACCTCTGTAAGGGAACAGGAGAAATTAAAGATTTACATGGTTTTAAGATCAAGGACTGCCCTAAATGCAAAGGGCTAGGGTCGGTAGATTGTCCTAGATGTATGAGACCAGGTAGTGAGGCGTGGAAAAGATTCAACCTAAAATAAAAGCCCTGATTCATAAAGAATGACAGGGCTTTCTTCTTTTCTTACTGAAACTATATCATAACTATTCCCCCTTTCCAGTCAGAAATACCGAATTATCAGATTGCTTTTCACAGCAATTACCGAATTTAAAGTCAAACCTACCAGTTATAAGCTCAAACCGACCGATTTCAAAGTCATGTGTCATATAATCAATTTGTTATTTAAATTTATACAGTAACATAGAATAATTATATCCAGTTTTTGACAAAACTCATCCTACTAAAAGACATATTTGATTCTTTCCTTGAACTTGTTTTAATTACTTATAAATCAAAAATCTCGTGCAAAATATTTATTTTTTAAAAACTTATATAAATGAAAAAATTAATGACTTTATATTTTGTCATTCTCTGTAGTACGGCTTATGCTCAAACTACTAGTAACGACACAATTATTAAAATTGATGGGAACCAAATTGTTGCAAAAATTCTTACCGTTAGTGATAATGAAATAACCTTTTCATATCCAAATGAAACAATTTTAAATACAATGTCTAAAAGTCGAATAAAAGAAGTGCATTATTCTAGCGGGAGAAAAGAAATATTCAATGAAGAGAAGGTATTCAATGATAAGGAGGTAAACAATGATGAAGAGGTAAACAATGATGAAGAAATAGTCATTATAAATGGTGAAGATGACTGGGAGAAAGTAAAACTAACCTTTATTGAATCTGATGTAAAAGGATTGGTTAAAAAAGGAGATATTGATGTTCATGATAGGATAAAAAATGTGTTATTTCAATCGGCATCAAGAATGGAAGATAATTTAAAGGAAGATGCCAAAAAAGAAGCTGCAGAGATGGGAGCTCATATTATTTATGTGATTGCTCCAATTTCTACGGATGGACTTACATTTAGAATTACTGGTGTCGCTTATGGATATAAGTAATCAAGTTGATTTTTAGTTATTTATAAAAAACATAAAACTATTTATTACAGTTGATTTATGCATTTTCAAAAACATTTTGAACTCTTTCATTAATCTAACCTAAAATATCATGAAAAAAAAATCTTTTATTTTACTTACAATGTTTTGTTTGCTTGTAAGTAAGCATATTTTATATTCTCAAACCTCCCAAATAAGTTCTTCAAGTTATAACAGAAACAGCCTTTCATTTCATTATGTAGAATTTTCTCCTCCCCTTTCTTTCTCCAAAGACATATACGATATGATAGATGTGCCTGAAAAATATGATGACAACACTATTGCGGATAATGTCATAAAACTTAATATGCGCATTCCATCGTATGATGAACCTATTTGGTTGACTCTGGAAAAAGCCATCAAAGAACAAAGAGTAGCCAACAAAATTCTTGCAACAATTCTTTTGGATTCAAAAGGAGTGCCTACAGTTGAAAAATTAGCTGAAAGGGGTGTGTATAATGCCACTGACAGAGACTATTTAATATCACAAAGCGCCAAAGAAGGTGTTTCTCTTTTACAACAATATGGACTCGAAACGATGCTAGATCGTATTTACTTTTTTGTTGTTATACCATATTCTTTCGATTATGTTTATAATAAGGATAGACAACAATACGGCTATGAAACAGCCTACAAATCATTTGTCTTTCACCTGGATTTAAAGAAATTGCTTGACAGTAATTTTTGGGAGGTTTTTTGGTGGGAAGGATTTGATCAGGAAAAACTAGATTATTTCATGAATTATGACTTCCCTATTAAGTCTTTACATACGAAACAAGGAAAAATGTTTGCTGAAAAGGAAAATAATACCATTTCGCAAATACAATATTCGACATTGTATTCAATTATTTACAATCATATGATTGAAGTTGAGCAAGAGAATGAAAAGCTGCAAGTTAAAACACCTGTATTCTCTGTTTCTCCTATTGCCGCAAAAATTGGGAAAAAAGAAGGAGTGAATGTAGATAATTTATTTAAGGTGACAGAATTCAGACAAAACAGCGATGGTGAAATTGCCGAGAAAAAAGTAGGGCATGTACGAGCAAAGCGTGTGGCAGATAATCGCAGAGCATCAACAGGAGAATCTGAGATGTCTCTTTTTTATAAGGCACCTGCAGGAAATGTAAAAAAAGGCATGTCATTAACCGAAGTGCCCGAAATTGGGTCAATGATTGGTTTTGAAGTTGGATACAGAGGTGATTTTATCCCTTTTAATGATTCCGATCGATTTATGTATGTTGGAATAAGTGTCGAACAGATAACCCATATGTGGAGAGGAAACAGGATCGCAGCTGGTTATAATTATCTTATGAACATGGAAACCGGAGGGTATTGTAATTTATTTACAGCCGAAATAAAACAAGAACTCCAAATGAACAGGATTTCTATAGTACCTGGAATAGGTTTCGGATACGCCTATCAAAAAAGTCAAAATATTAAAGTCCCTGGAGCAATTGCCAGTTTTAAAATTGCAATTAATCTAGGAAAGTATTTTCAGATAAATGCCGGCCCAAAATATTTCTATTTTTTAGATAATTCTATGAATGGTTTATATCTCACGGCTGGTCTTCGGTTATTCGGATTCTAAATATCTAGATATGAAGTACTATTTTCTCTTTTTTATAAGTCTATCAATAATTGTATCATGCGGAACATCACGTCAAAACCATGGAATTATTGAAAAGCAATCTACATATATCCAATCGGAAACTGGTGGGTGGGAGGTGTTTGAGGTTAATTCCAGAGGAAGAAGTATTCGGGAAATGTCAAAAAATGCAAAGAGTAAAATCGTGGAGGAACTTATTCTTTACGGTTATAGAGGTAAAATAAACATAAATCCTCTCCTGACAAACCCACGCGCTTTAAAGGCTTTCGAAAAATCAAACACAGATATAATAGAAATTATTATTAAAGATAATGATTGCGTACAACTCTACACAAAAAACGTAGAAGGCAGGATTGGCCCAAGAAGTCAATCACTCAACCAGTCTACGTTTTTAATTAAGGTACAAGTGAATACAATCAGAAATATTGTAACTGAATATTATGAAAACTACTAGAATTATTATTATTCTTGCTTTATTAGCCGGATGCTATACAACGAGCGCATTAGCGCAAAAAAAAGAAGATTTTTCAATTGGAAATTATGAGGTTCAATTCATTAGAACCGGCGTTGAAGGGACCATCCTGTTTAAAATATATTCGTATGGCAAGAATTATGACAAAGCTTTAGAAAACGCTAAACCTGACGCTGTTAAAGCGGTTATTTTCAAAGGAATTCCGGGCTCTGATTTAATTAGGCCAATGGTCAAAGAGTATGAGATATCCACATCGCAACGTGATTTTTTTGAGGATTTTTTCAAAAGCGGATACTATTTAAATTTTGTGTCTATCTCAGGTGATGGCAGCGTAGACCCGCGCGATGTTATTAAGATTAAAAGTCGACAATACAAAGTTGGTGTTGTGGTGTCTGTTCAAAAGAGCAATTTGCGTAAATACTTGGAAGAGGCAGATATTGTAAAAGCCTTAGATTCTGGGTTCTGAACATAAAATAACAATTATGAGTTTAAATAAATATTTTCCAGGAAATAAAGTTTTACGATTGACGACCGTACTATTTCTTGCTACAGCGACTATGGGCTTTTCTCAAGCAAAAAAACCCACGATAATGGTCGTGCCAAGCGTAAACTGGTGTGATCAAAATGGTTATACTTACCAGTATGATGTTCAGGGACGTCCTCAAATCATGCCGGATTACGACTTGGCTATGGCAAAGAGTACTGAACTGAAACTGGTCATAGCAAAAATTGCAGGTATGATGGGAGAGAGAGGTTTTCCCCTTAAAGATTTAGAAGCAACCTTGCAGAGTATAAAAAATCTTACAGCAGAGGATATGGTAACCACGAGCAGAAGTGGCGCCGAAATAAGAGAATCGCCACTTGATCAGCTGCGGAGAGTTGCCCGGGCAGATATTATTATGGAGTTAACCTGGAGTGTTAACAACAGAGGCCCGTTTCAATCTGTATCATTTATATTAAGGGCACTGGATGCCTATACCAACAAACAAATTGCAGAAAGTGTCGGAACAGGACCTGAGAACGGATCTGCAACTGTCCCAGTCTTATTGGAAACAGCCGTGCTTGCTAATTTGGATAATTTTAACAACAGACTTCAGGACCACTTTGATGACATGTTTACAAATGGAAGGGAAGTATCTTTACGGATAGCTGTATGTGATTCATTTGAAGAAGATCTGGATTCTGAGTTCAACGGGAGTTATTTATCTGACATTATTGAAGATTGGGTGTATGATAATACCTTAATGGGAAGGTTTAGTCTGTCAGATGCCACAGAGAATATGATGGTGTTTGAGCAAGTGCGCATTCCCCTGTTTGAAAATGACAGAGCTATAGATACAAGAACCTGGGCAAGGGGATTATCAAGTTACCTGCGTACCAATTATTCAATCAATTCCCGTGTAGTTATGAGGGGATTGGGTCAGGCTACCATAATAATAGGAGAAAGATAATGATGAAAAAAACGTTACTGCTTATTACTGTAATCTTGTTCGCCCGTGAAGTCTTTGCTCAAAATGAACTGGGACAACTGGATGATTTGGGTATGATAGAGATTACCTCTTACCTGCCTGATAATGAAGATTATTTTTCAGAGAGTGTCAAATCTCTGCTTATGTCAAAAATGCAGAACATAATAGTAAATAATGGTTTGGGCGGGGGAGAGAACTCCCGCTTTATCATTACTTCTTACATTAATGTCATACAAAAAGAATTGACCGCTACTATGCCACCAATGCACGCATTGACATTAGGTGTAAATTTTTATATAGGTGATGGATATGACGGGGTTTTATATGCTATCAAAACCGTCTCTGTGAAAGGAGTTGGAAATTCTGAGGAAAAAGCTTATACCAATGCAATCCGGACTCTAAACTCAGATAAAGGCTTTCAGGAATTTGTGGAAAAAGGTAAAACAAAAATTATTGAGTACTATAATACCCAATGTCCTTATCTGCAAAAAGAAGCGAAAACACTATCATCACAACACAAGTTTGATCAGGCAATGCTATTACTGAGCTCTGTACCAAGGGTTTGCCAGGACTGTTATATGTCCAGCATGGATCTTATTACTTCAATTTATGAAGATAAAATCAACTTTGAATGTGAAATGATCATGTCCAACGCAAGAACATTTCAATCCTTAGGACAATATGAAGATGCTGCTTTTATCCTGGCGACGATTATTCCTGGCTCAAAGTGCTATGAACTGGCACAGTCAATGATCAATAATATTGAAAATCTGCGTTATAAAGAAATCCTTGGTAAAGCACGCGGTGCGTGGGCTGCAAGAAACGTAGAGGAAACAGCACTATATCTGGGGCAGATTCCGGAAGGCACACCATATTCACAGGCAGCTATGGCCATTGGTGCAGAGGTAAAAGCTTGGGTTAAGGAAAAAGACAATAGAGAATGGAACTTAGTTCTGAAACAATTTGAACATCAAAAAAATATTGATGTATTACGTATGGGAGTCGCGCTCGAGGCAGCAAAAAGGCTTCCTAGAGAAATCCACTACATTCCCTACAACGTATCAAGGTGGTGGTAAAATAATTGTAATTAGCTAATAATGAATATAATATGGAAAGAGTTATTATTTTTTTATTATCATTTGTAATATTATGTGCATTCAAGCCTCAAGGATCATCAAGCAGTTTTACAGATTCAAGGGATGGCAGAACTTACAAAACTGTTACTATAGGCAATCAAGTCTGGATGGCAGAAAATTTGGCGTATTTACCTGCATTTAATAAGTTTAGTATGCAAGAAGATGATGAAAAGTGTTATTACGTTCAAAACTATTATGGCAGAGATTTAGAAGACGCAATTGAAACTTTTGAATATAAAATGTTAGGTGCTCTATATAATTGGCCAGCTGCAATTGATGCTTGTCCGGAGGGATGGCATTTGCCAAACGACGATGAATGGACTGAATTAATTGATTCTTTAGGAGGTGATATGGTCGCTGGAGGTCCAATGAAAGGAACGAGCACAACATATTGGTTGAACCCAAATGAAGGTGCAACAAACACAAGTGGTTTTAATGGCTTCGGTGGTGGATACAGAGGTGGTCAAGGTTTTTTTAACGATTATCGTAAAACAGCGTTTTTCTGGTCTTCTAGTGAGTATGATGATGAAGAGGCATGGTATCGAATGTTGACCTATTTATTTCCACATGTTACACGTAATCTCGCCAATAAGGCTATTGGAATGAGTATTCGTTGTGTAAAAAATTAATTGACAGTTTGATTTTTTCAAAATTTCAATAATAAAAGATGAATTGGAGTCCAGGCTCCGATAGAACAAAATAATACTCTTACATAAACTAAAAATCATGAAAAGAACAATTATTTTTTTATTATCATTTTTGATAATATATGGATGCACCCCGCAGGATGCTCCTGATGAATTACCAGTTGGAGCCTTTGTGGACACAAGGGACGGGAATATTTATCTTTCAGTTAAAATTGGCAACCAAGTGTGGATGGCAAGAAATTTAGCTTATTTGCCGTCAGTCAGCTCACGAGGTGAAGCATCACAGACTAACAAACATTATTATGTTTACGATTATGAAGACAACAGTGTCTTAATTGCCAAATTAACCACAAATTACAAGGTATATGGAGTATTATACAACTGGGAAGCGGCACTTACAGCTTGCCCAACAGGATGGCATTTGCCGACAGATGCGGAGTGGACAATACTGAGTGATTATCTTGGAGGTGAAAATGTTGCAGGAGGAAAAATGAAACAAACTGGAACAACATATTGGGATAGTCCAAATACTGGTGCAACCAACATAAGTGGTTTTACTGCTTTGCCAGGTGGCTGCATTCACAATTATGCATCTCCTACTTTTTATTTTTTAGGTGATAACGCGGTATTTTGGTCTTCCTCTCAATACTACTATAATTCAAATTACGCGCACTATAGGTATTTGAGTTCCTCTAATGCTAAAATTGTCGAACATCAATATTGGAAAGGATACGGTCTTAGTGTTCGCTGTGTAAAAAACTAAGAGTGCACAGGGGCTGTTACAGAGAGTAAAGCCAATACACTAAGCAGCTGTAGCGGCGAGCTATAACCGAGATGGTGGAACCATGAATATGACTAAGAAAAGTATCGAATGTAAGGTATGACTGCTGAGGTCGAGTGGATGGACTGGCTGAGCAACACGAAGGAGAACAACATAAAACAGCAACAGGCGAGGAAATCGCACAGATTGAAGCCTGGGAGCAGCAAATTCAAGACATAATGAACAGCGGTGAGGCAGCAAGGCTTACGAGTTATCTGTTCGCTGTGTAAAGAATTAAATAATTTGACTTTTGATATTTATACTAAGAGATTCTAAACATATACCACACAAAGAAAAGCCCTGCAATTCTTTACGAATCAGGGCTTTCTTCTTTTCTTACTGAAACTATACTATAACATTTCCATCTTTTCAGTCAGAAACCCCAAATTCAAACCCAAACAAACAGGTTACAAGCTCAAACCGACCGATTTCAAAGTCATGTTGCATATAGATGGTAATTTTTAGCATATTTAAAATCTATATAACACAAGGTTACATATTTCCTGGTTCAAAAACATAACTGCAATGATTCCAGAAATAATCAAGCGAAATACATCCGATTTTTCTTTGTTATCTGCTGTTTATACCTCAGCCTTCTCTCATTCTGATAAGATAATAACTCCAATGTTAACTTTTGATTATTCCTATCACAAGTGCCATAAATTAACTGCCATGCTGGTAATAATTAAATGCCCGCCTGGGATGGCATTATCTATAGCGCATAATCATGAATATATAAATCAATATTTATCAAATACATACAATTATGAAAAAGGCCATAATACTACTTTCCATGGGATTGCTGTTTTTTTCCTGTGAACCCAGGGAAACACCTGAACCAGAACAAACGAAACCAACCGTAACTACAGGCGAGGTAACCAGTATCACAACTACAACAGCCTCCTGTTCAGGTAATGTAACAGACGATGGAGGAGCCGCCGTCACAGCACGAGGTGTTTGCTGGAACACATCACAGAATCCAACAACAGCAAACTCGAAAACCACAGACGGATCAGGAAAAGGGACCTTCACAGGCAACCTGGAAAATCTTACTCCCAACGCGACCTATTATATTCGTACTTATGCCACCAACGCACAGGGAACAGCCTATGGAGAACAGAAAAGTTTCACTACAAAAGCAGGCATCCCTACAGTCACCACCGGAGATGTTACCGACATTACAGCAACAACAGCCACCTGTTCCGGAAATGTCACAGCCGATGGAGGCTCTCCCGTTACTGCTTGTGGAATTTGCGTGAGCACATCACAGAACCCGACTACAGCAAACCAAAAATCAACATTTGGTCCAGGTTTAGGACCTTTCGTAAGCAAGTGGACCGGTTTTAGTCCCAATACAACATACTACGTAAGAGCATATGCCACAAACGCTCAAGGTACTGCCTATGGAGAGCAGAAAAGTTTCACTACAACCTTAGGCACTCCAACAGTCACCACCGGAGATGTCATCGACATTACAGCAACAACCGCAACCTGTTCTGGTAATGTAAAAAACGATGGAGGGTCTGACGTTATCTCTCGTGGTATTTGTTGGAATACATCAGAGAATCCGACTGTAGAAAACGCAAAAACAACAAATGATACTGGTTTGGGAGCTTTCACAAGTTATTTGACCGGTCTTACTCCCAATGTTACATACTATGTAAGAGCATATGCCGAAAACGCTCAAGGTACTGCCTATGGAAATCAAAAAACATTCAAAACAGCTCAAGGTGCAGTGGGTGAGACCTTCACCGATAGCAGGGATGGAAATGTTTACAAAACGGTTACCATAGGAAAACAAACCTGGATGGCAGAAAACATGGCTTATCTTCCTTCCGTATATGGCCCGGAAAAAGAAGAATATATACAAAAAAGTGTTTGCTATGTGTACGGTTACAACTACACAAATGTATACTCCGCAAAACAAACAAATGAGTACAAAACTTACGGTGTGTTGTATAACTATCCTGCAGCCGGGAACATAGCATGTCCCGACGGCTGGCACCTGCCCAGTTCTGCAGAATGGACACAGCTGCAAAATTACCTGATTGCTAACGGATATAATTATGACGGGACTAGAACAGGTAATAAAATAGCACTATCAATGACAATAGCCAGTGGGTGGGATACTTCTTATGATTCCTCAGCTGGAGCTGTGAACCGTCCCTATTATCCTGAATACAGAAACAAATCCGGTTTTTCAGCTCTTCCGGGAGGTGGGTGTTGGAGTCCTTACTTCGATTATATTGGTTATGCCGGCATCTGGTGGACTAGTACTTCAAAAGAAAACTTTATTGCCGAGGTACGTAATCTGACCGCAACTAGCAAAGGCTTAGGAAGTTCCTACATCGGCTACTATGAATCTGGATTTTCAGTAAGATGTGTAATGGATTAATAAGCTGATAACATACTATTCATCTATTTGAAATCGGGAGTGTTGGGGCAGCACAAGTGAGAAAACTAACTTCTTGCTCAGCTTCACTCAAACTAACCTAGGGAAGCAGCACGCAGCTACATTCCGGGTGGTGTCATTAAGGGGTAGCAAGAAGGTATCGGAGAGAGGCCAGTCTCGGATCATGGCTGCTTCGTGTATTGTTGGCTAATTGCCTGGTTAATATGCGAAAGGTTAATAGGGAACCTGCCTATTGCTCATAGTCCTCTCCCAGAATCTCCTTCTTGATACAATGACTGACAAAGGCAGAGCGTGATATGTCGTTGAAGATTTCAACCAGGCAAGCAATGGCGCTTTGATCTAGATAGAAGGTTACCCGTTTCCGGATACCGTCACAATAGGGCTTGCGGCCTCTTTTGCCTAGCGTTGCAGTTTTGTCTTCCTTAGCCATACTATCCAATCGTTTAATGCTAATTTCATTACTATACCACAAAAATATAACAACAGTGGTCAGGAGTATGTCTAATTATTCCATTTGACATATGCTGGTCGTCAATAGTTGCTATAGGCAGTTAATCTTACATTCACGCAGCTTAACTCTCCTGTGCCTGGCCGTATAACACTGTCGTCTTTAAAGGGGCTTTTTCTCGTTATTGAAGCAATCAACGCCCCGAATTGTCTCCTGGATTCTTAACACGTTAATGAAGCTGTAAAGGCACAAAATGGAGCAGTTTTGTTTCATTGCCGTGTGGGTTCTACTACTGAGACATTTCATAGTTTGTACCTGAGCTAAGTTGCATTTAGCCTAACTTGGTCACTAGGCACCTCGTCTCTCCTTGCAGGGTCTAATATTTCCCGAATTCAAAATGAAAGAGTTTAGTTTGGGTGTTTTTCACTAAATTGCGAATCCGTGATATCCAAATGAATAGTTCATGACACTATATAACTATCAACAATGAAAAAGATTGTCTTACTACTTGCTGCGGGATTACTGTTGTTTTCCTGTTGCCCTCAGGAAAATCCTGGACTAGGAAATCCAAATCCATTTGGCACCTTCACCGATAGCAGGGATGGCAAAGTTTACAATATAGTAACCATTGGTAAGCAATTCTGGATGGCCGAAAACCTGGCGTATCTGCCTAGCGTAGTAGATCCGGGAACAGGTTCTTATACAGAACCATATTACTCTGTTTACGGTTATAACGGTACAGATGTGGCAGCTGCCAAAGCCACCGAAAACTACCAAACCTACGGAGTACTTTACAACTGGCCTGCCGCCATGACAGCCTGCCCTGAAGGCTGGCACCTGCCCAGTGATGCAGAGTGGAAGCAAATGGAGATGGCCCTTGGAATGTCATCAGACCAGTTAGATCTCGAAGGAACTCGTGGCTCAATTGAAGGTGGAAAAATGAAAGAAACAGGAATAACCCATTGGACCACTCCCAACACCGGTGCAACCAATTCAAGTGGCTTTACAGCTCTTCCGGGAGGCGCCCGTGGCTACAATGGTACATTCGACGACGTTACTGGCATCGGTAAATGGTGGAGTTCAACACAGTACAGTTCAATAACTTCAGCCTGGACCCGGGAGCTATACCACTGGAGTAGCAAAGTCTTCAGGATGTTCTACTACATGGGAAGTGCATTTTCTGTGCGTTGTGTTAGAAGTTAATTTATTTGACTATTTGATTTTACACAGATTCTAAACACATATCACACAAAGAAAAGCCCTGATTCATAAAGAATTCCAGGGCCTTCTTATTTGCTGCAGAAGCTATGTTGAAATAAATCCAGCAATAGGGTTCACCCAATAACACTCAATGTCTCCCACACATCAATGATATTCTGTGTTACAAACTATTTACATAGAAAAGACCAGAAAAAAACATGGTGATGAAAATCATACCGGAATAATTAGTAACTTTAATAGACATATTGTTAACTGTTAATATGGACATAAAGATGTCATAGCTGAGAAAAAAGAAACCTTCGCCAAGGAGCAACAGCTGGTTTCCAGAAATCAATCCCAACCCACCAAATTCAAAATGATACGGTATGGTTTTATTCACTATCTTTCAAAAGTCTGATATCCAAATAAATAATTTATGAAATTTTAAATAATGAAAAGAATTATCCTTCTCTTATTAGCCGGAGTACTGTTATACTCCTGTTGCCCACTAGACGCTCCTAATAGTTTCAGAGACAGA
>Ga0172381_10005676_pt1 | contig 12612 bp, 9 predicted proteins | sample Leawel6488metaG_FD_119754 | JGI IMG/M metagenome (GOLD analysis project Ga0172381, IMG submission 119754) | Leachate microbial communities from a municipal landfill in Southern Ontario, Canada - Leachate well 64-88 metaG | ecosystem: Engineered > Solid waste > Landfill > Unclassified | place...
CGTGCCATAGTTCCCTGCTTTGTAAAGCTGGAACAGAGCAGGGATATATCCCAGGCCATCAAGCAAATCCACTTTCTGGCAGACCGCTATCATGGCTTTGTGAATAAGATTGAACACAGTGAAAATGGGGCCATTATTCTCATCATCTTTGGTGCTCCCATCAGTGATGGAAAGAGCATTTTGCAGGGCGGGAATTTCTCCCTCGCCGCCGTAGAATCGATACCCGGAATTAGCATAGGCTTGTGTTGTGGATTCGCTTTCACCGGATGCATTGTCTCCAGCGAGCTGAGGGAATATACGGGTTTGGGGCATGCCATGAATATCGCCTCGAGACTCATGAACCTGGCAAAAAGCGGTGAAGTGCTGTGCGACCAGAATGTCTGGCAGGAATTGCATGAAAGCTATCACTTGCAATTTCTGGAAGCTATCAAGCTCAAGGGTGTGGGCAAGGCCATACGCTACTATAGATTACAGCAGCGAATCAAAGGCAACAGGTCCCTCTTCAAACACAGCTTTGTAGGCCGGAATCAAGAGCTTGAGCTGCTCTCTTGCTCTATCAACGAAGCCATCGCACAAAGGCAAAGCCGCATCTTATACATCAGTGGTGAACCCGGACAAGGTAAAACCCGCCTGGCCTTTGAATGCTTGAAAAGCTTTGAGCAGCATCGGCAAATTACTGTCTATTGTCAAAAGGATTCACACCGGCAAATGCAGGCCATCACGCAGATCATTAGAGAGCTGCTGGGCCTGACGGATAATCTTTCTGCCCAGAAGCTGAAGGATGAATTTGAGCTCAGCTACCAGCACTATTTTGGGAAGGATGAATCTGGGTATCCGGAAAAGTCCACCTTGGCCTCACTTTTGGACCTTGAATATAGTGCGTCCTTGTGGCAAGGTATCCAGATGGGCATCCGGCCGGATAAGCAGGCGGAGGCCTTTGGTCAATTTATGCGATTCTTCGTGTCCCAAGCTCCGCTTTTAATGATGATAGACGACGCTCAGTGGCTGGATGCACCCAGCCTGGCTCTGTTACAAGATCTCAGCTTTGAAGATAGTGCGGCTCTGGTGATCCTGGCCACTTGCAGAACCTGCGATGACGGCAGCAGGGTGGATCTGACTCTGCCCCACTTCAAAGCCCTTTACCTGAGCCTGGAAAAACTTCCCGAGGCAGATGCCAATAGCCTGTTGAAACAGCTTCTGCAAGTGCCAAAGCTGCCCAATAATAGCCTGGAGCTGATTTATAGCCGCAGCAGTGGAAATCCGTTTTTCATGGAACAGCTCACCATGCACCTCATGGAAAAAGGCCTCTTGGAAGACAGTGCCAAGCTCAGCAAGATATTAAGCAAAACCCTTAATTTCGGCATCAGCGATGTGATCAACAGCCGCTTCGACAGCTTCAGCAAAAGCATGCAAGAATGCCTTTACTCTGCCTCTGTCCTGGGTATGCAATTCAGCGTGAAAGCACTGGCTATAATGCTGAATCAGATTATCGAGGTGAATTTGCAGAATGGCCTGAAGCATCGCCTGTGGATTAGCCTTTCCGAGCTGCAATACACCTTTTCCCATGTGCTCTTGCGTGATACTATCTACCATCGCATGGTAAGTGAAAAGACAGCCTCGCTGCACAAACTGGCTGCCGAGACCTTAGTCAAACTCCATAAAGAAGATTTTGGGGCTGCTTCAGAAGAAATAGCGCATCATTATGAAAACGCCAAAGAATTTGAAGCGGCTATCTCATACTTCAGAAAAGCAGCAGATCACAGTATGCACTACAGCACCTGGCAAAAAGCCATCGTCTTACAACGCAAAGCGGTGATCCTGGGTGGCAAGCATTACGGCTTCGGAAGCGTAGGGCACATTGAGGAGCTCTTCTGGCTCGCTCTGCATTATCACTATATCCAGCATTACCAAAAGGCCGAGCCCCTCTACCTGAGAGTGGTCAAACTCCGCAGCGAAGACTTGGGTTCCAGCAGTGCTCTGCTCTCGCCTTATCTGAATAATCTGGGACGCTTTTACAAAGATACCGCGCGCTACGAAATGGCTGAGGAGCTTCTGCGCAAATCTCTGAGGATAGAGCATATACAAGACCCGCGCTCTACCAATGTGGCGGATAGATTGAACAATCTCGCTACGCTATTTGCCCATAAGGAGCTTTTGCCCAAAGCGATGAGCTATTCCCGATTGTCTCTGAAGCTCTTTCAAGAATGCCAGCGCGATGATAAAGAGTATTTCGTAGCCCTGCTGCAAAATAACATCGCCAATCTCTACATCAGGATGAATGAGCTTGAAAAAGCCGAAGAGTACAGCCTGCTGGCTCTTTCTGCCCTGGAAAGAATGATGCCAGAAAATAGCCCCAGCATCTCCCATTGCTATCATAACCTGTTTCAGATCAGCTTCAAACGCAGACAGTACGATCTGGCTGAGGCAGCCTTGGATAAAGCAATGCAGAAAATCAGCTTCTTCTTTGGCAAGGCCAATCCTGAGTATGCCCGCTGCCTGATCTGCCAGGGGGATTTGCTTTGGGATACTGAAGACAAAGTTTCTGCGAAGAAGACCTGGCAAGAGGCCTTGGAAATCCTAAGGCAGACCACCACTGCCGGACATCCTCTGATGCAGAGAGCCTTGCAGCGTTTGGCAAAGCAAGAACAAATAGCTACAGATCCATAGAGCCTATAGCCAAATGCTTTGCCTGAAAGTGTTTATCGGCTATCTGTATTCGTAGATCATCCAGCCATCTTTGCCCATTGCAATGTAGATATAATCATTTTGCAGAGCAATATCGATGGCAGCGGCAGGCGGATAGAAGGTATTGATCTCATTGATGCGCTGGGGCACAGAGATATCCAGAACCTTGACTCCGCCCTGGCCCAGAGCCACAAAAAGGCGGTTGTCTTTCACAGCCAGAGCCTGGATCACGTTAAAGAATGGCTTTTGGGTGACCAGGATGGGATTTTCCGGATCGCGCACGGAAAGCACCAGGATTTCTTTGCCAGCAGCCACATATACGTATTCACCGTATTTAATCAACTTTGAGGCATCTGGTATCTGGTAATTTGTGGCGATGCTGAGGGGGAAGTTCTGATTGCTGATATCCACGGTGACAAAGCCAAAGTCATTCAGCGCATAGAGGTAAGGATACACTGCCACAAAGTCTTTGATCCCCCATTTTTCGGAGAAATTGGCTATCAGCTCGGAGGATACGCCTCCCCCGATATCGATGATATCTATCCCCCGAAAGCGGTCTGCCACATAGAGAGTGGAGCCTTCCCGGGTGAGCTTGTCGCCGATCACGGTATTGATAAAATAGATGCGGCCAAACGAGCTTAAAGAATCAATCAAACTTACGGTATTTGCCGGCTCATGACTGGATAGATAAATGCGGTTTCCCTCTTGAAAATTCACATCTTCAATGCGAAACTGCGAGAAATAAGAAGCTTCCAAGCGCGGCTGCCAGGCATTGAAGGTGCTATAGATCCAGAGCTGGCCGAGATTGTGCGTGAGCACTTGCGCATCGGACACCTTGATTCTGTTTGCTTCCACGCCTTTGATCTGCCCCAAAGGGTAAAGAAAGCGGTTGTCCACCGCCCCGGCGCCCAGCGTGATAGACGCTATCAAGATAATGAGTATCAGACTTTTCATGTAGCCTCCCAGTTCAGCTTTTCCTCATCAAGAGGCGGGATACTATTTCAGAGGAGCTAATGCCTTCAGCTTCTGCCGCATAAGACACCAGTATCCTGTGTTTCAGGACTATCGGAGCCACGCTGCGCACATCCTCTTCGGAGGGGCTCAGTCTGCCCTGCATCGCGGCCACCGCTTTGGCACCCAGTATCAAGTATTGAGATGCACGTGGCCCGGCTCCCCAGCTCACCCACCGCTTAATTTCTGGATCGGCGTCTTCGGTATTGGGCCGGCTGGAGCGCACCAGATCCACAGCGTATTTTACCACATGTTCGCTCACTGGCAATTGGCGGATCGCGTTTTGCAGAGCGATGATTTGATGGGCTCCCAGTAGGGGTTTGATCTGTGGCAAAGCACCGCTGGTGGTACTTTCCACGATCTTCAGCTCTTCTTCATAACTGGGGTAATCTATATTGATGTAAAACATAAATCTATCCAATTGGGCTTCGGGAAGAGGATAAGTCCCTTCCTGCTCGATAGGATTTTGCGTCGCCATCACGATGAATGGCTTATCAAGCTGCCAGGTCTTGTTACCGCTGGTGATGGTGTTTTCCTGCATAGCTTGCAAGAGTGCGGATTGAGTTTTGGGCGGAGTCCGGTTAATCTCATCGGCCAGGATGATATTGGCAAATACCGGGCCTTTGAGGTATTCAAAGCCCCGAGCGCCGGTTTGTTGATCCGAAACCAGAATGTCTGAACCGGTGATGTCCGAGGGCATCAGATCCGGGGTAAACTGGATGCGGGAAAACTTTAGGGAAAGGCTCTGCGCCAAAGATGAAATCAACAGGGTCTTGGCCAAACCAGGTACACCCTCGATCAATACATGTCCATTGGCAAAAAGGGCGATCAAGACCTGGTCTATTATCCGTTCCTGTCCCACGATTACTTTTGCGATTTCGGCTTTTAGTCCCTTCACGGACTTACTAAGTTCGTTGATCTGATCAATCAGATTATCCATCTATTATCTCTCCTTTGAATATCATGCGCAGCATCTCGAAACCCGAGATGGCAAACGCCACACCACCCACCACGCCCATCAGGACTGCGGTAAGTATATGTGCGAATGCCATGATCGCCGAGGCACTGGACTTTGTCAAACTAAATCCCAAACTAAAGACGATGATCATCATCCATTCATTGCTGCCCAATTGCGCTGGAGGCTGTGGTAGTGCGTAACTGAGGTTGATCAGAGTATAACCAAATAGCACCAAAAGAAAGCTGAATTCTATGCCAAAAGCCACGAAGATCAGATAGAAATAGCTCCCATCCAGCAGGATTCCCAGAGCCGTAAGCAAAGTGGCCAAAAGCAGCCTGCCCGGTTGATGCTCAAAGATATTGAGCCCCTTGATCATAGACGTCACAAAAGCTTGCACTTTGTCTTTGAATCTGCCCGGGATTATTTTGAGCAGCACACAGAGCCAAGTTGCGAATTTCTGCGGTTGCAAGGCAGCCAAAAACAAAATCCCTGCTGAAAGCACAAACACCATCGCCAATAGTGCGAGCAGCACCCAGAGTCCAAGGCTAACATTAATCCCCAAAAAGGGAATCAGGATCAAGACCACGATGATGGCCAGAGTGTCAAAAACTTTATCGATGAATGCCGAAGGCAGGGTACTGGCCATGCTGTGTCCATGATTTCGTTTGATGAACCAGGCTCTGGAGACTTCTCCGATGTGAATCGGGATGATATAGTTTATTAAATTGCCTGCCATGGCATAAAGCCAGGTATCCAGGATGGAAATGCGGATGTTTTGTGAGAGAATGATGTTCCAGCGCACAGACCTCACGAAATAAGCCGCGAGATAAGTGACGGCAGCCAGGATCACATACAGCGGTGAAAGCTGGGCAAAATAGACCTTGATCTCAGCTATTGGGATGAAATTCAGCCATAGCAGGATGAGGCACAGCCCGATGATGCTGCCCAAAATGAGGAAAATGAGATTGCGCTTGCTCACGGCTGAAAAAGCAAATAGTAATGATGCGCCCAAATGCGTTTGAAAGCCCGCGGCGCAAGCAGCTCAAAGGGATAGAGCCGCAACATGCGAGCAGCAAAACCAGGGTCTTTCCCCTGATAATAGGGCAGAATCGAGAGCGGATTTTCCACCAGTTTGGGCTGCTGGACTGCGGCATCCCGGTCTCTTCCCAGCTTCAGGGCTATAAAGTCCTCTTTGCTCATGCCGATATCTGGCCAGGGGGGGCAATCTATATAGCCCTGCTTCACCAGATTCCAGCCTTGTTTTTGCATCAGCCACACTATGCTCTTGGGATCGATATGTTCAGGATGCAAATCTGGATACTTTTCCGGGCTATAGCCTTTGAGCTGCCCTTTGAAGCCTATTCCATCCCGATTGGGCACGCAGATTAGAATGTTCTTCCGGATCACCCGGCAAAACTCAGCGATGAATTCCGGTAGATTCTGCACAAACCAGAGTGCCGAGAAATTAAAGCCAAAATCCACTGATTTATCGGCATAATCCAGCCTGCTATAGCCAGGATTGAGCCTGATCTGCAGCGGTAAATCCAATTGCTGCCAGGTCTTGCGGATGAGGCCTGCCCGCTGGGGGTCATGATCTTCCAGCAGCACCTGGCAGCCCTTTTGCGCCAGAGCCACCAGGTTTATCCCCGAGATTCCGGCAAAGCCAAAGCAAGGAGCTTCCAAGGCACTTTCGTATTTTCCAGCTTTGTATAGAAGCATTAGCAATGAATTCAGAATGATGCGTTCATAAGAAGAACCCAAGCCTTCATGGGCTACGGGGTAGTAATCTTGCCAGCTTTTGATGATCGGAATTGCCACTATTTCCCCAGGTAGTCGTCTATGGTGATCTGGATATCGGGGATAGTATAATGCGGCTTGAGCTCCATATCTTCGATGATCTTGTAATAGCTTTGCACGTCGTAAAACCAGCTTTTGGAAATCAGCTCAAACCGGCTGATAAAAAGTTCATTCCTGGCCAGACGGGCGAGCTTTTCACCAAAGCCAAAAAACACCCTGTCCACATTCAAGATAGAGGGATAGTTCTTACTATGCAGTTGCCGTGAGATAAAATTCACCAGGGCATTAAGCTGCACCGGCTCGCGATCTGCCACGTTCCAGACCAAGCCGCTCTCAAATTCTTTACCCAGACAGAGTTTGAAGGCGAGCACCAGGGCATCTATATGGCAGAGATGAATCCAGATGCGTTTGTTGATCAAAGGGAATTGGTGCCTTGCTACCAGCTTAATCAATTGGTAAGGAAAGCCATGATCGCCTTTGCCATAGGTGATGCTGGGACGGATGATCGCTGCCTGCAATCCATGTAAAATAGCCCTACCGATGATCTTTTCGGCTTCGATCTTGGTGTAATGATAGTAGTTATCAGGATTCTTGCTCGTTTGATAATTCGCCGGCAGCTCCTGAGGAATAGCGCCATACACGCCCACAGAGCTACAGAAGATCAGCCGGGCCTGGTGCCCGAGGCAATAGTCCACCATCTGCTCTGTGCTGCTTACGTTGCTGCGGTAATACTCTTGTTGAGAGGCTTTGCGACCTCCCCTCAGTGCCCCGATATGCATGATGATTTCAAAATCTGAGCCACTAAGATAATCTCTCAAACCAGCGGTATCGCTCAGGCTCATCTGCTGGATCGTGATCTTACCGTCAAATTCCTGGTATCGGCCAGGATCTGTCTGAGGCCGCACCAAAGCCGTGATCTCATGATCTTCTGTGATGATTTGCCGCAGCACAGCAGCACCCACAAAGCCGGTGATGCCGGTAATCAGCAGTTTAGCCAAAGATACTCCGCAGCATGCTCTTTTTATGGTGATGAGGGCGTTTTACCATTACATAAGAATAGGGAATCTTCTCGCCGCTTTCTATCCTGGCCGGATATTCCTGGGTAAGCAATTCTGTGGTTTGCTTATCGATCCTCTCCCCTATTAGCTCGCAGCCAGCAAAGAGCGCTCCATATTCCCCCCTGGCATGATCGTCGGAGGCCAAAAAGTGCGTCCAGCCATTTTCCAGCAGAATCCAGGCTGTTTTCCTTACTTTTTCGCCGTGAAAACCCAAGAGGGAGCCGGCATTGGTCTGGATATAGATATTCTTATCGATCAGTTCGCGGGCCTTGCTGGGTTTGTGCATGATGCTTACATAACGCTCTGCATGTGCCAAAATCGGCTTGTATCCAGCTCTGAGCAGAGGATATACATTGGCATAAAAATCTATCGGCAGACCATTTAATTCACTTTCGATCAGCACATAGGGACTATCGCCCAGAGTGAGGGATTTTTCCTGGATATCTTCCAGAATTCCGGGCTGGATAAATACTTCAAAACCGCTTTCTATAATTATCTTAAGCCCTGCTCTGCTGGCCTGCAAGCGCAAGGCATTCAGCTTTTCATCATATTCTTGGCGGGTATATTGGTAATGCCCCCGAAAATAGTGGGAGGTAAGATAGATCTTGCTTACCCCACCTTCTTCAGCCGTTTTGAGTTGCTTCAGACTCTGCTCTATAGAGGTAGAACCGTCATCAATATAGGGTAAAATATGGCAGTGAATGTCTATCATCTCTTATGGTAATTTCTCCGTAATCATTTGAATAAACTCTTGGAGTGCAGCGTTATTTGGATAAGCCTGGAGACTGCGGGAAGATTCTTCCAGCATATCCTCTACCTGCTTGCGAGCCTTGTCAAAGCCCAAAAGACCAGTATAGCCACTTTTGGCTGCGGGCACATAGTCATCAGAAAAATCCAGGTCTTCGCCGCCACGGGCATAGTCCTTGTCGATATCTGCGATCATCTGATAGGCCATACCCAGATTCAGCGCATAGTCATTCATGATCTGCCGGGTATTTTCATCTGCCCCCGCCAGGATGCAGGCTATCTCCGAGCTGGCCAGCAGCAAGGAGCCCACCTTCTTCATGTCTATATAACGCAATGTATTGATCTTCATCACCTTGCGCTTGCTGGCCAAGGCTACTGCCTGTCCACCTATCAAACCATAACTCTTGCTATTTGAGGCAAGGCTGCGAATGGCGAGATTGGCAGCAGTAGGATCCTTGATCTGGCTGATGACCTCAAAGGCCAGGGTATATAGCGCATCCGCCGCCAAGATCGCAATGGCATTCCCATATTCCTGATGAGTGGCTGCCTGTCCCCGCCGCTGACTTTTATTCATCACACTGGGAAGATCATCATGAATCACCGCAGCATTGTGCATCAGCTCCACCGCGCAGGCTGCAAATATCACATCCGGCATCAGCTTATTATTCTTCTTCATGCCTGTCAGCATCTCAAATATGGAGATCAAAAGCAGGGGACGCCATCTCTTCCCTCCGGGAATCACGGCCTTGACCATCGCTTCTTTCAGTTGCCCTGCATGACGTTTATCAAAATCCAACGCCACCTTCAGGCCATCGTCTATCATCTGCATGCGAGTCTCAAAATACTTCTGTAACAGCAATGTCTTTCTCCCTTGTCAGTTCTGAAATTACACTCATTTCACCTGACCTTAGCGAACATAAAAGATTCTGAAGTTTTGTCAAGATATTTCTGGTGAGGTCTCCCTTTTTTATTGAAAATGGCCACATTAGGAGCTCATAAACGGCAAACAGAGGCAGCAAAAAGTATTTTGACGATAGCTCTGGAGAGCGTGCTTTGAACCGCTGTATGATAATAATTTTAATGGATGCATTAATCGGCTGGATCGGTGGCAAGCGGCTGCTGAGAAAGACTATATCACAATACCTTGACTCTTTCCCGCAAAAATGCTATCCCTTCCCTCGTATTTCTTGTTGTAATATCTTGCGTATTTAAACCATACTTTGTTCATGATCAGATAAATCGGGCATTCCCCATGCTGGCGGATAAAGAAATGATAGTGATTCGGCATCAGACAGAATGAAATCATCGAGAAATCCGGACTATTCAGATAATCATGAATAATCCTCAAACATATACGATAGTCTGCTGTATCGCGAAATAGCTGTAAGCCCTGTGCGGCATGATGATAGATATGGAAGTATCTTCCGGGTAAAAAGTCTGTGGTCTTTACACGCATTTGTTCTCCTTGTTTTTAGATATGATCAGTATGGAGTTCAAAAGCCGTTAGTATGGAATTCAGGGTTTCCTTCTCTATCTTGATAATGCTGTCTTTAGACGGCCGTTACATCAGTTTCAACTGGTGCGTAAAATGAAAGTACCTGTTTTTGCAAGAAAGCTTTACAAAGTTTGGACACGCACCGTCTAAAGACAGTGCAACGGCCGTCTAAAGACAGCGTTACGTTGCAGATAAATCGAAAACTGCGAAAAAGCGCTTCTCGATGTCAATCACGCTCTTGCCCGCCAAAAAGGTGACAAAAAGGTGACACGCCAACTAACATTAGATCCCAAAATCCTATATGTATTTGAACCTTTCTCCCTCCCTTGAGAGCATCTATCACATCTTTATCTACCCTTAATCAAGCGTTAATAATTAACGCTTGATTAAGGGTAGATAAAGATGTGATCAAGTGGCTGAAATGAGAAAGGGGAACCCCAGAATGCTGGTTTATCCACAGGGTGGATATGTGGAGAAAAAAAGGTTGTTAATTGAGAATTTCATTCAATGGAGAATTTAGAATGTATGATGTATGATTAATGGAGAATTGAAAATTGTTAATTGAGAATGGGTGGTCTGAAAAGAAAAGGGGAGCGATCCATTACTGAGCTCCCCTACTTTATATTGTAGCTGCTGCTCTCCCCTATTTGATCAAGAGCATTTTGTGTTGGCTGTGCTTGTCGCCTGCTTTCAGACGCAGATAATAGACTCCGCTGGCGCAGGTCTTGCCGCCATCGTCTTTCCCATCCCAAGAAAGGTTATGGAGGCCAGCAGCGTAGATTCCATCATCCAGGCTGCGCACTTTTTGGCCACGGAGATTGTAGATCTCCAGGCTCAGTCTTGCGGGCTGTTTGAGAACATATTCTATATTCGTAGATGTCCGGAAGGGATTGGGATAGTTTCTCATCTGGGGCACGGGAGCTACCAGAGCATCCCCGATGCTTATATGTGAGAGATTTGCCAGCTTGGTTACGCTTTCCAGATACACTTCATCTGGCGTGTAATACACGCTTCCGATCTTGATTTCGTACCAGGTATCAGGGGCCAGTCCGGTGAGGCTGTGAGTTCTGATATCTCCGGCCAGATTGGTAACGTTCCAGGTAGCGGCGGGGGCATCATACTCCTTGTAAGCCAGTTCAAAATGGTCTGGATTGGTATATGAATACCAGGTGAGATCGAAGGTATCCGGCTCTTGGATTTGAATGGGTGCCAGATAGGGAATGCAGGTAAGATCGGCATTGGGGTCGATCTGCAAGTCATCCGCTAAAAAGGCTTCAATTTGCAGAGATCTGGCCTTGAGCTCATCCAGCGAATCTCCCACAAAGAGAACGGTATAATAAGTGATGGATTCCTGAGGCTCCAGATTGATACGATTGATGTAATTCCCCTGATCATCGGTCTCATCGTATCCCGGGTAACCGGCAAGTGCACCGAACAAGGTGTTCAAGAACCTGGTATCATTGGGGGAGGGCTGTTCGTATTCCACTATATTCGGGTCTTCAGGACGCAGGGGCGAATATTTGGAGTTATCCGCATTTCTTCCTGTGGCCAGCCAGTATTTCTCATTGGAGGTGCAAGGATTGTAGCTTTGCAAATCTCTGACATTATTATCGTCTGGGCCATCGCCTACCTTCCAGAACCAGGCATGACGCTTAGCTCTATCGTTGAAAACCGGAATGATCAGTTTGCTGGCGATATAGTGGGGTGACAAGCCCCCATCTCCATCAAAATCCCGGCTATAGGCAAATTCATAGCCCTGACCTTTTACATAACCGGATACATCGTCTGCGGCTATTTCCGCTCCCATGGAAGAAGGCCCCAGATCCGCATCCACAAAATGCGAAATAGCCAAGTCTTCGATGGCATCAAGTTCACTGGTATTATACACGGTATATTTATTGATCAGCATCTTGTCATGATTTTGCAGATTCCAGGAATAGCTCTCCTGGTGCACGGCCAGGCCCAGCGGATAATGTGTGCTGCGGCTGCTCGAACTACCATAATCCCTGTCTCCCTCAGTTCCAAACGGGCAATAATCATAATAGTAGGCACTGTCCGTGAGGAAGCCGGGAGTCTCAAAGTTGCCCGCCTGGGGGATGGAAAAGCAAAAATTGGTGCTGCCCAAGGGATCAAAGAGCAACGGAGCCGGGCTACCCATGATGCTTTGCAGAACCCGGTCCTGATGGTTGTAGGTGTTATATAGCGCGGTTACAGAAGGATTCACCATCAGATGAGGGTTGTATGCAGGCAAGAGTTCATAGATATCCAGATCTCCATCAAAACCTGCCGTGGTAAGGGAATCCTGCACCATTACCAGGTCCGGTGTCCACAGCGGATCTTGGGCAGTAACCATTAGGGAATTAGATGAAGGCGGAAAGGTAAGCCAATACAAAAGGCTGCCCATCTCGTCCCGCCGATGCTTCTTGCCAGAGATCCAACTGGCAGAGCAGTAGATCAATTTCTGGGTGTGCGTATAGTGCATATCCGTCTGGTAACCGTAATTTGTATTAGCGATCGAAATGCTACCGTTATCATGGTTTTGGAAATTCAAGACGCGATCAGGCTCTGCTGTGACCTGAGGCAGGGCAAAGGCACACACAGAGCCCAGACAGATCAAGATTAGAAAAAGGTGTTTCATTCGTTTCTCCTTTGGGCTACTGAATTGCCCAAGATATCATTTAAAAGAACATTCAGCGCGAAGGTATAGATCCAGTCCAGATTCAGGCTGGAGTCAAACATGGCACTAGTATTTGTTCAGGCGGATCATAATACCTCCACTGAGTTTTAGTCTTGAATGATAGATAATTATTAATGAATTTGCTGTCAAGGGGAATAATTGTAAATGTAGAATTTAGGATGTA
>Ga0172381_10005677_pt1 | contig 12611 bp, 12 predicted proteins | sample Leawel6488metaG_FD_119754 | JGI IMG/M metagenome (GOLD analysis project Ga0172381, IMG submission 119754) | Leachate microbial communities from a municipal landfill in Southern Ontario, Canada - Leachate well 64-88 metaG | ecosystem: Engineered > Solid waste > Landfill > Unclassified | place...
CCTGGAGGCTACAGCACTATCAGAGGCAAAGTTCTTTCATCTGTCGTGTTATCATAAAGACAATCAGGCGTTAGAAAGCATGTTTAAGCATCTAGAGATGATGATGCAGAATGATGAATATAAGCAGAGATGTCTCGATAATCTCAAGAGAAGCAGCGAAATATGGCGAGAGGGTCGTGATAAGGGAGAATATTAAGATGCGCACCGTCTTTAATGCAGACAGACCGAGACGCGTGAATGAGACATGGCCGCGTCCCTAAAAACCCCGACCGGGACGCGTCGCCGCCCACCTAAGAGCGGCCTCCAAAGAAGCCCTCAACGGCCTGCGCCGTGGCGGTTCCTGACCGGGACGGGCAGCCAAGAAAAGCCGGTTACCCACGTGGGTAGCCGGCTTTTCATCATCTGTGAGGGACTAGGATTCGAACGGCCGTAAGCGAGGCCGAGCGGCGTCGTCCAGCCGCGACAGCCGAGCGCGAGGGCTTGCGAGCGGGCGCAGCAAGCCCGACGGCCCGTACAAGGAAGCGGCCTGTTCGAGGCCGCGACGCGGAAGTCCTAGTCCCGCAGCCACGAAAGCACTCGCCATCTTCGGCGGGTGCTTTCGTGTCCCGAGGATGCCCGCCAAACCATGTCTGTTTCGATTGAGACCGCGGGCATCCGTGGGGACCTCAGCCTTTCGTGCCGCGAGCGCAGCGAGGCGGCCTCGACTAAGCCGTAGGGCACCCGGTTTTGATTTGGGTGACCGGGTGGGGTAGGGGGGTGGGCGGTTAAACGGACATGGGTCGTGAAATGTGTGACCGTCTGTGCCCCTCCACTGTCCCGAGCTCAGACCGGGGGCTTTTGCAGAATATATTATTTGAGGGTGCTATAATTACCGCCGACAATACCACGACGATATTGACCCCTATGATCCAAATACCCACCCGTGAGGAGTTCGTGAGGTCCATGCCCGCGGGCGGCCCCCAAGACAAGCGCCAGAAAAGGTTGGCGAATCTGGAAAAGGCGCTCAAATCGGCCAAGGCCCGAATCCTCGTCGCCAAGTTTTTGGCGCGCGAGAAGAAATGATATGGAACGCTCTCCTGAATTGCGCGGCTTATTGAGTGAGGTCCATCCTTTGGATGACGTGAGAAGTCGCGTCGAGAAGGTCGCGGAATCGCTTGGCCGCAGTTCATGGGCCGAGGGAGAGACATGGGGCATCCGCAGTCGGCTCGAGGAAATGGAAGGCGACATCGGGAGCCTCGAAGCCGCCCTGGAATCCATCCGGCGCGAGGCCGGGAGCATGATGGACGCCGAGTTCGACGAACTTGTGTCCGTGCTCGATCGGCGCGTCCGTGAGGTCGAGGATTACATCGAGGCCGGAAAAGTGAACTTGCCGGAGATACACACTACCGGTTTCATCCGCTGGGAGCAGATTGATTCGCTGGAGAGTTTCTGCCGGGAGATGCCGGTCTATTGGATTCCCACGAAGGAGGATGTCGGGCGGATCCTCGCGGTCGCGAAGACGATGCATGAGCAGACCGTCGCGCGCGGCGAGAGTCCGGCTGGCGGCGCGATGCGGGTCCTTGACATCGGCGGCGCGAGCGGAGCGCTCGGCAAGCTGGTCGTCGATCTGGCGCGCGAGAACGGTCTCGACATCACTTATGAGGTGGCTGACCCGCTCGAGGACGTGGTCCGGGCGGCGCGCCGTGCCTATGCCGGCGTTCCCGAGATGCGCCTCTCTAAGGCCTGGTCCCACGAGTTCGTCCGGGAGCAGCACCGCAAGGATGCGGAGGTCTCGCCCCTGCTCGCGGAACGCGCCCGGCTCACGGACGAGGGCAACCGCCACATCGCGGACTTGGAGACGTTCCAGCAGATCTTCGCGAAACGGCAGGAGGCCGGTGCGCTAGATACGGCCGAACTGGCTCGGCTTTACGACATCGTAGCGAACGAGCTCGGCGTCCGCCTGTCGCCCGAGGCTAGGACGGATGTCGAGAGGTTCAAGCTGGAACTGTACGGCGGTTGGTGCGATCAGATTGAGGAACGGTGGCCGCCTGCGAATGAGTTCGTGAGGCAGGAATACGACGCCAAGGTGAAGGCAATCACGGAACAAGTTGAGCGCCTGCTGGGAGAACGTCCGCCGGAATGGGACCTCGTCATCAACTCATGGATGTCGCCGTTCGTTGATTTCACACGCGACATTCGGCTCACCGGCGGGGCGGCCTTGATGTACATGGTTCAGAATTACGGCGCCACGGGAACCCAGCCCGAGATTTGCGGCGGTGAGCCGCGTCTTGTCGGCGAGGGCGCAAGCTACGAGACCGGACGCAATTACCGGCTCACGGCGGTTTGGGCCGGACGCTCCGTCCCAGAGCTCGCGCACCGCGATTCCGACGAGTACTGCAACGGCGTCCTTCTGCAGTTGCGCCGCGACCGTAAAGACTTTGACGTCAGTCCCGAGGCGAACGGCATAAAGCTCGGCGAGGCTTACGCATGGGAGGAGGAATTGCTCACGAATGGCGCGCCGACGGCGGTCGAGAAGCCCGAGGTAGGCGATGAAAGTTATCACGACACCGTCCAGCGGGCCATATGGAAGGCGGGGCACGGGTGGCGGCGATGAGCCGGCGGCCGTGACTCGGGGAGGTTCATGGTTAACGTTCATCCTTCACGCTAGCATTATGAAAATCGAATGGCACAAGGTCACCTGGTATTCGTGGGCCGTGGCGGCGGCGGTCTTCGGGCTCGTCTTCGCGGACGGACTTTACGTCGGCAGTCTTTACGAGAAGACGACGCGGGACGTCGAGTCCTTGGCTGATATTCCGACCGCACATCGTCTGACCAAGCCTCACGCGACGGATGATGTCGCCGGTCGCTATCGCGGCGTCGGCATCGAGGCTGATCTGGATGTCGTTCGCGTCGGCGGCGACGTTTATCGCGTGACTGGCTTCGCCACGTGGCATGGAGCGGGCGGCATGGTCAATACCGGCGACGTGGATGGTGAGGTGACCATGACGGACGGGCGCGCCACCTACCGCGACGGCGATTGCGAGATGAGCCTGACTTTCGGTGCGGGGCGGCTCGTCGCCGAGGACAACCTGAAGTGCGGCGGCCTCAACGTCACGTTTTCCGGGGAGTACGCCCGGCAATGAACGATCTCGGAAGACATTGATATGTCCAGCATCAAAAAGTACCTGCCTCCGTTTCCTTTCGTCTTGACGTTTGCCTTCGTGGGAGGCATTTTGTGGCTGTCTGGTTACATAGGGCATGCCTGCGGCAGATTTGCCCTGTATGAGGACGACAAGCTTTGCGTTACGGAAGGCGGACACTCCTTTTACGAACAGCACTTCACGGGCGGAGGTGGGGAGGCGCAATATTTTGACGTCATCATAAAAGACGGCAACGCCGCGCCGACACGGATTACCTACGATGTGCCGGGCGAGGGGCTGGCGTGGGTGCAGATGGTCAGCCCTAACGCCGTGAATGTCGTTTTTGGGTCGCACGCGCGCGGGTTTCAATATTTTTGGGAGTATGACCGGCGGACGCGGAAGGTCATCCGTTTTCAGCCTTCATCGGGGCGGCTAGTCACCCTTCTGCCCAGCGGGGACGAGGTGCTCATGATGGACGACGAAGGCCTCTATGTCGCGGACACCTATCTGCGCGAACAAAAGCGTTTCGCCCTTCATCTCGAAGACGAATATCTCGTGGCCTCGGCGCCTTCGCCGGGCGGCGAATATGTGGCGCTGGCCACGTGGAACGCCCAATATGAGGAGGCTGACGCGAAATGGCGGGTTTATCTGCTCGACCTCCGCAGAGAAAGCATCGTGCCCTTGGGTGAGGCGCCATATACCGAACAGCTGTTGTGGAAGGACGGCAGGTCGTTTGTCACGGTGACGGGCGGCATTGCGGGTGCGCCGGGAGGACGACAGGAAGGGGAGATGTTTACCGTTGACAGTGATAAATTGTGATTTCCAAGAATCTGGGGCTCGCGTGGCGGCCTAATTGTCTTGTGTTTATATGAACCCCCAAGAAACCCTGACCTATGACGGCCGCGCCATCAGCCAAGAATGGCATGAGGCCGACGTTGTCCCGTCCGGTATTGCTGTCTCGCAGGTGACCGGGTATTGTTTTGACCGCGACGGCAGAATCCTAATCGTTAAAGGCAAGCGCGGCTGGGGTTTCCCGGGCGGTCACCCCGAGGCCGGCGAAATCCCGCCGGAGACGCTGGCCCGCGAGGTGCTCGAGGAGGCCGGCGTGACGATTGGCCCGGGCACCCTCATTGGCTACATGGAAGTGCATGACCCGGAAAATGCGTCGGTCGAGGGGAAGCACTACCTTCAGCTTCGTTATTTGGCGCAGATTGACGCGGTGGGAGAATTCATGAGGGAGTTCGAGACTTCGGATCGGATGTTCGTGCCGATTGAAGACGTTCACCTATACGTGCCGTGGGTCATTAGTTCACCTACGGGTAGGGGGCAGATAGAGACGCTCGACCGGCGGTTGAAAGGCACGACCGAGGCGCGCGTGTGAGACACCGCCTCGTCCGTCAAAGCCCGCCCGCCTGTCTGCATGCATCGGTCCGGCGTTGGCGGCGGCTCGGATCATCAACGCCTGCACTTCTCGCAACGGCAGCCGTGGGATTTGATGAGGGTGTTGAAATATTCCTTGCCGTAGTTATAGGTGATCTCGTCGCCCTCGGCGATGCGCTTCACGGAGAAGAGGAAGACGCGCCGGCCGATCTGGCGCGCCTCGCAGTTCGGGCGGCAGGAGTGGTTGGCGTAGCGGGCGGTGTTGCGGTGCGTGCCGCCGAGGATGTTCCGGCCGTTGCCGAGGTCGAAGAGGTAGCGGCCGCCGACTTTCTGCGCCTTCTCGTCGGAGACAATCTTGCCCCGATACTCAATGATGAAGCGGCCCTTGGGGATTTCCTGGGCGGCAAAAAGGCCGAGGCCGGAGGTGCTGCGGCCGACCTTGAGCTGGTAGCGTTGGGGGCGGGGGATTGGGTAGGCCATATATTGATGAATGCGCTGGATACATTAATACGAAAGTCAATGAGTATCAAGGGGGCTGGTTGGCCGCCGGATTTCGACAATTCAAATCGGGCCACGATGCGGACGTGGCGCACAAAACGCCCCGGCGGCTCGGTCGGTTTCGGTCGGCGGGCCGCTCACTTCGCGACCAGGTCGCCTTTCGGGTAGGCCGCGATTTCAGCGGCAGTCAGCGTCTTCACGCTCTTCGACAAGTAGCCGAGGCGCTTGAAGGCGGCGGCGGACAGCGGGCGCAGTTTGGCTTGCGCGACGAGGTAGACGTCCGGCGCGGCTTCGCTCTTCAGGAGCGTGCCGTCGCGGGGCGTGATGGGCGTGTCCTCGCTCCAACCGTCCGCGACCGCGGCCGGGAAGGTAAAGTCCGGGGTCATGTGGCGCTGGGTGGCGACAAGCGGGTAGATGCGGTGCTTCGCGCCCTTTCGGAAGATGAAGAAATCGCCAGTCTCCGCAACCTTGAAGTAAGTCTCCTCCGCCGGCTCGGCGTAGCCGTTCTTGGCGAAGGCGGCCACCATGTAGTCGGGAAGAGCGACCGCGTTCTTCGTCTTGAGGCCGAGGTTCTTGGCGAGCTCCGGGGTGAGCTCGCGCAACTGCCCCTTCACGACGGTATAGACGGCCGGGGCGGCGTCGCTCTTGAGGAGCGTGCCGTCGCGCGGGGCGACGGCGATGCCGTCGGGCCAGCCGCTCACGATGCCCGCCTCGAAGCTGTAGTCCGGCGTGATGCCTCTCTGCTTGGCCACGAACGGGTAGATGGGATGCTTTGCGCCGTTCTTGAGGATGAAGAGCTCGGACGACGCGCCAATGGCGAAGTACGTGCCCTCGCGCGGCGTGGACGGGGCGCCGAGCGGAATCGAGGCCATCTCTTCGGCGGTCTCGAGCGTCACGACGTCCTTGCGGCTGTAGCCGAGGTTCTTGAACAGCTCGTCCGTGAGCGGGTGGCGCTGGCCGTTCGCCATGACGTAGGTGCCGCCGCCGGACTTGGCCCTGATGAGCGTGCCGGGGAGCGGGGCGACGTAGCCTTGCTTCGGGTAGAAGGCAACCTCGACGTCGGGGATGAACTGCATCTGCCTCGCCGCATCGCGCTGGCGGAAGACGAACGGGCTGAACTTTTTCAGCAGGCCGCCCTCGACGAGGAAGACGTCGGGGTTGGTGACGCCGCGCAGGACGGTGCCGTCGGCCGGCGTGAGCTGTAGCCCGACCGTGAACAGGGCGGCGTCGGTCGCGGAGACGGCGATTTTGTTCGTGACGCTGATCTTCCTTTGTGACAGCACAAAACTCGTGACCGGGTGCATGATTCCGTCCGAGAAGGCGAAGAGCGCGCCGCCGACGGTGATGACCGTGTCGTCGGGCGGGGCGTAGGCCGGACCGGGCGGGTAGTCGGCGAGTTCCGTCAGCGAGACCCGCACGGCGTCGTCAAGGTCCAGCTGTCGTGCCGTGGCCACGAAGCTCGGGACGCGCTCGCGCATGCCGTCCTCGATGACGTAGGTAAGGCTGTCGGCGGTTGACGTGAGAAGCGTGCCGTTCGGGTACTTGAACCACGAGGTGAAGAATTTCCAGAAGTTGTAGTTGCCGTTGAAGACGTGTGGCGTGTAGCGGTAGAGCGCGGCCGTGGCCAGGTTACCCATGGTCACTGTCTGCCGCGCCTGTATGCCGGAATACCCGCCGAGGGTGTTGTCGAGTGTGACCTGGTTGCCGATTTTCGAGGGGGCGCCGCCGAGGTTCGGGCCGCGGCCGCCCGGGGTGTTGAACGACCTCATGAGCGACTTCGCCGCGCCGAGGTAGCGGTTGCCTTCCGTGTCGAGGTTGCCGAACAGCTGGTAATAGAAGCCGGGGAAGAGGTTGCCGCAGCCGGAACCGTCGGGGCAGTCAAAACCCATTGCGTGATTGAGCGCGCGCTGGAGCGTGGAGAGCTCGGTGCAGGAGACGGTGGTGACGAGGCCCTGCTCCTTGTTTAGGGTGACGAGGATGACTTGCGGGTTGAGGCCGCTGGCCTGGGAGGCGTCCCAGATGAGCTCGGCGGCGGTGCGCGGACGTCCGACGTCCCAGCCCGGGTCGCCGAGCGCCAGCTTGAGCAGGGGGTCGGTCGGCTCGCCGAGCATCGCGAGGAAGTCCGGCGCGGTGTTGGCGAGGACGCTCTGCTTCGATTCCAGGAATTTTTGGACGCCCTCTGTCCCGCCCATGGTCTGCGTGTCGTTGAAGCGCCGGTCTTCGATGAGCGTGTTCGGGTTGAATTCGGGGCGAACGGTCAGCGCCCATGCCGACAGCGGCAGGGACAGCAGGAAGACGGAGACGATGATCAGCGGGGCGGAAGCGTTTTTCATATGATGACCCCCTTAGGATACCTCATTGAGGAATTTCTTCACAGAAACGTGGGCGATCAAATCGAATCGTCAGTGTCCGCGAGCCGTGCCCGGCCGCGCCGCATTGACCTCGGGCCATAGCCGTGCTAATAATTATGCGTTGAATCAAGGAGCCGTTTATCTAATCAAGGCAAATCATGCCGCAGGAAGCCGCCTGGGAAAAGGAGTACCGGAACCCCCAGCTCATCACGAAAGAGAGGGAGCCGCAGAAGGACGTCCTGCGTTTTTTGAAGTTCCTCCGCCGGGACGAAGGGGTCGCGCTGGAGGGGCTCACTGTCCTCGACTTGGGTTCGGGCACGGGCCGGAACGCCAACTACCTCGCGGCGCTCGGAAATGCGGTGACCGGGATCGAGATTTCGAGGACCGCCGTCGGCCTAGCCCGTGACCGCGCCAGGGAAGACGGGCTGACGGTGACGTATCTTCATCAGAGCATGGGCGAGACGTTTCCGGTGGGCGACGCGTCCGTTGACCTGATCCTCGACGTCACCTCGTCGAACTCCCTGAACGAGCGCGAGCGGGAGGCGTATCTTGCGGAATGCGTCCGCGTCCTCAAGCCTGGCGGGCACATGTTCGTGAAGACCCTCTGCAAGGACGGGGACAAGAACGCCAAGGCCCTGATAAAGAACCATCCAGGCCCGGAGAAGGACACTTACGTCAACCAGGACATGGGCCTCGTCGAAAGGGTTTTTTCCAGGGATGATTTTTTGGCCGCGTACGGGCGGCTGTTCTCGGTTCAGCTTTTGAATGTCAAGACGAATTACACGCGCTTCAAAGGCCAGAGCTACAAGCGAAATTTTTGGCTCGCGTACCTGAAGAAGGAGGCCTGACCAGCGGCGTCCCGTTGGGCGGCGTGCGGAGATTCACCGCCGCTTGGCGTCGGTTGCTCCCCGAGGAGCGAACGGCAACCCCGCGCCATCAAGGCGCGGGGTTTTCAATTACGCTGGTAAATTCTTGTGGAGGTTTTCCAATTGGCGGGTCAACCGCGCTCGGCTTTTCGGAAGCCGGTCAACTTTTCGGCCATCATGTTCGCCGGCGCCCAGTCCACGAGCGGCATCACCGTTTCGAGGTACTTCTTGCGCGCCGTCGCGTAGTCGAGGAAGTAGGCGTGCTCATAGACGTCCATGACGATGAGGGGAACCGCGCCCCACACGCCGCCCTGGTTGTGCATGTCGGCGAGGTAGTTGCGCAGTTTTCCGTCCGCGAGGTCAAGGGCGAGCACGGCCCAGCCGCGGGCGCTCATGGCGACCGCCGCGAACTCCTCGGCCCACTTCTCCGGCGAGCCGAAGTCCTCGGCTAGCCAAGCGGAAAGCGTCACGCTCGGCTTCGCCGGCGCGGGGGAGAGGTTGTCGAAGTAACGCTCGTGCAGGATGACCCCGTTGGCCGCGAAGCCCTCCTCCAGTTTCATCTCGCGGAAGGCGTCCCAAGTCGCGTTGGCCTTCGTGAGGTCGGCCGACTTGATCTCGTCGCGGATCTGATCGATTTTCTTGCAGTAGCCGACGTAGAGCACGTCGTGGTGCTCGGCGAGCTGGCGGGCGGAAAGTCCCGGCAGCTCGGAATATTTGAGCGGTTTAGGTTCGGTCATAGTCCACGAATTTACATGATTATCTCGCTGGTTGAATTATAGCATATTTATCTGCGCGGCTCATCACCGTAATCACGCGGTTGGCGGACGGGCTTCTCATCTTCCGTGGCGTCCTTGCTGTTTCGTCCGAAAAATGTTAATTTAAGCCGTCAACCGACAGTCCCATGGCCCAAATTTTCTCCGTCCACACCAACGAGATAATCCTCAAGGGCAACAACCGCTCTCATTTCGAGAAGCGGCTGATCAACCGTCTTGAGGGTCAGCTCGCGTCGGTCGCGCCTTTCAAGCTGTTGCGCCGCGACGGCAGCGTCCTTCACTTTGAATCCGCCGTGCCGCTGGGCGAGTCGGCCCAGGCGGCCGTCACGGACATCGGCCGCCGGACGTTCGGCATCGCCGCCTTTCACCTCGCGCGTGACTGCAACCGTGACCTCGACGACATCAAGATTTTGGCCGCCGCCATGACGCAGGGGCGCACCGGCTCGTTCAAGGTGATTACGGCGCGGCGGGACAAGCGCTTCCCGATGCCGTCCATGGAAGTCAGCCGCGAGGTCGGCGGAAGCGTCCTTGAGGCGAATCGCGACCTCGCCGTGGACGTGCATGACCCCGACTTCATCGTTTACGTGGAGATAGACTACGAGCGGGCCTACGTCGCGGTCGGGCGTGAGGCCGGATCCGGCGGACTCCCGACCGGCGTCTCGGGCAAGGTCGCGTGCCTGCTTTCGGGCGGTATCGACTCGCCGGTGGCCGCCTGGAAGATGATGCGCCGCGGCTGTGAGGCGGTCTTGGTCCATTGCCACAGTTATCCGCACGTCGGGCGCGAATCCATCGTGAAGGTGGAGAGGCTCGCCGAGACGCTGTCCCGCTGGCAGGGCCGGACGCGGCTTTGGCTCGTGCCGCTCGCCGAGGCCCAGCGCGAGGTCGCGGCCAAGGCCGACGAGTCCTATCGCATTTTGCTTTACCGTCGACTCATGCTCCGCATCGCCGAAGCCATCGCCCTTCAGGAAGGGGCGCTCGGAATCGTGACTGGCGACGCCGTCGGCCAGGTCGCCTCCCAGACGCTCGCCAACATGGCCGCCGTGGGCCGCGCTACGACCATGCCCATCTATCGGCCGCTCGTGGGCGACGACAAGGAGGACATCGTCGCTGTCGCTCGGCGCATCGGGACTTTCGAGACGTCCATCGAGCGGCACGATGACTGCTGTTCGCTCTTCATGCCCCGCCGGCCGGTGACGCATGCGCGCCTCGCTGACGTTGAATCCGAGGAGGCCAAGATTGACGCGGTGCGTCTGGCCGCAGAAGCCGTTGCGGCCGCGGAGATGAAGGAGATAGATTGATAGCCACCTATCCGCAGCCTGTTTCCTATCTCCTGTCTTCTTTTCGTGCTAATCTTCACCTGCTATGCCCGGTACGCTTTACGTCATCGCGACGCCCATCGGCAACCTCGCCGACGTCACCTACCGCGTCATCGAGACGTTGCGTAGTCTGGACGTGCTGTTTTGCGAGGACACGCGGCAGACGATGCGCCTGCTGGCCCGTTACGACCTGAAGGTGCCGCTCGACTCCTACCGCGAAGCGGCGCATGCGGCCAAGACGGCGCGGGTCGTCGCTCTCCTGCGGGACGGCAAGAACATCGGCCTCGTCTCCGACGCCGGGACCCCGACGATTTCCGACCCGGGCCACCGCCTGGTGCGCGACGTCATCGCCGCCCTGCCGGCCGCGACCATCATCCCCCTGCCCGGCCCGTCGGCCGTCGTCACGGCGCTTTCGGCTTCCGGTTTCGCTGCCGATCAGTTCCTCTTCCTTGGTTTCCCGCCGCACAAGAAGGGCCGCGCCGCGTTCTTCGCCGAAGCCCTCAACCAGCCGCGCGCCGTCGTCCTCTACGAGTCTCCGCACCGCATCGCCAAGACGCTCGAGGCCGTCGCTTTGATCGGTCCGGCACGCCAGCTCTGCGTCGCCCGTGAGCTCACCAAGATTCACGAGACCTTCTACCGCGGGACGGCCGCCGAAGTCATGGCCGGCCTCAAGGCGACGAGCGCCAGGGGAGAGTTCGTCGTCGTCATCGCCCCAAAAGAATGACTTATGCCGCAGAAATACTACATCACCACCACCCTGCCTTACGTGAACGCCGACCCGCACATCGGCTTCGCCTTGGAGATCGTCCAGGCCGACGTGCTCGCCCGCTGGCACCGCCTGTGCGGCGACGAGGTCGTCTTCAACACCGGCACCGACGAGCACGGCCAGAAAATCTACCGCAACGCGACGGACGCGGGGATCGACCCCAAGGCCTACTGCGACCGGTACGCGGCGAAGTTCCATGGCCTGCGAGAGGCGCTGAATCTCACCTACACCAACTTCATCCGCACGACCGACGAGCATCATGTCGCCGCCGCCCAGGAGTTCTGGAAGCGCTGTGCCGCCGCCGGTGACATCTACAAGGCCCGCTACCAGGTGAAGTACTGCGTCGGCTGCGAGCTCGAGAAGACCGACTCCGAGCTCACGGACGGCGCCTGCCCCATCCACCCCAATCTCCCCATCGAGGCGCGCGACGAGGAAAACTATTTCTTCCGCTGGTCAAAGTACGGCGAATCCCTGCTCGCTCACTACGCCGCGCATCCCGACTTCGTCATGCCGCCGGGACGCCTCAAGGAGATCGACTCCTTCGTCCGCGGGGGCCTCCAGAACTTCAGCATCTCGCGCCTCAAGGACAAGATGCCGTGGGGCATAGCGGTGCCGGGCGACGACAGCCATGTCATGTACGTCTGGTTCGACGCGCTCGTGAACTACATTTCGACCCTTGGCTGGCCCGAGGATGAGGCGACCTTCTCCGACTGCTGGCCGGGCGTGCAGGTGGCAGGCAAGGACAACCTGCGCCAGCAGTCGGCGATGTGGCAGGCGATGCTCGCCTCGGCGGGCCTGCCGATGTCGCGCCAGATTTTCATCCACGGCTTCGTCATCGCCGAAGGGCAGAAGATGGCCAAGTCGCTCGGCAACGTCGTGAACCCCTACGACCTCGTCGCCGAGTTCGGCACCGACGCCGTGCGTTACTTCCTGCTCGGCGGCCTGCCGTCATACGAGGACGGCGATTTCTCCCGTCACCTCTTCGCGGAAACGTATTCCGCCCGCCTTGCCAACGGCTTCGGCAATCTGTCCGCCCGCACGGCGAACATGGTGGAGCGTTATTGTGCCGGCCGCGTCCCGGCGCGCCAGCCAGACCGGTTCAATACGGGGGGGTTCTGGGCCGACTACCGCGCCGCCCTCGACGCTTACCGGTTCGACGAGGCGATGCGCGTCATTGAGCGCTACGTCACCTCGGTGAACCAGGCCATCGATAACGAGGCCCCGTTCAAGAGAGCGAAGGAGGGGATTGACGTCTCGCCATTCATGTACCAGATCGCCGAGGCCCTCCGCCACGTCGCCGTCGCGCTCCTGCCCGTCATCCCGGACGCCGCGGAAAAGGCCCTCGCCCAGCTGTCCATGAACGTCGCCGACGTCTGCCTTCCGTCCGACTTGGCCTGGGGCCGGCTCGAGCCGGGTGCCGCCGTCTGCCGAGGGCCGATCCTATTTCCGCGACTTGAGGCGAAATAGGTGCAGGTCACAGGTCACAGGTCACAGGACACAGGTCACAGGTCACAGGTCACAGGTCACAGGTCACAGGTCACA
>Ga0172381_10005680_pt1 | contig 12607 bp, 36 predicted proteins | sample Leawel6488metaG_FD_119754 | JGI IMG/M metagenome (GOLD analysis project Ga0172381, IMG submission 119754) | Leachate microbial communities from a municipal landfill in Southern Ontario, Canada - Leachate well 64-88 metaG | ecosystem: Engineered > Solid waste > Landfill > Unclassified | place...
CGTAGATGGGAAAATAAAGATTTGCAGTAATGGGTTTCATGCGTGTGCAAAAATTAGTGATTGTTTTGATTATTACCCATTCCGAGAGAAACCGAGAGTTGCGGAGGTTGAATTATTTGGGGAAACCGAAACGGACGGCAATAAAATAGTCGCGAGTAAAATAAAAATAATCAGAGAACTATCATGGCTGGAGGTCCTTGATTTGTGTAACACAGGCGGCTGGAACACAGGCGACAGGAACACCGGCAACAGGAACACCGGCGACTGGAACACCGGCAACTGGAACACCGGCGGCTGGAACACAGGCGACAGGAACACCGGATACAGGAACACCGGCAACAGGAACACCGGCGACAGGAACACCGGCGACATGAACACCGGCGACAGGAACACCGGCGACCTGAACACCGGCGACCTGAACACCGGCGACAGGAACACCGGCAACATGAACACCGGCTACAGTAACACAGGCGACTGGAACGGGTGTGATTTTGAAACAGGGTTTTTTAATCCGAAGTCAAAGCCTGTTGAAACGGTGCGCGTTTTTGGCGGATTGATTGTTGACAGGGAAAAGTTTTCGCAAGAAGCGGGATTTGCAATCTGCAACAGGGTAGCCACCGTTTTTTATAGGCGTGATGGGAAAAGATACGCAATGCCGTATAAATTATGGTGGGATGTTTGGGCATCGTCATTGACACGGAAAGAAAAAGAAGCTGTCAAGAAACTTTCTGGTTTTGATGCTGACGTATTTTTTGAAATCACTGGAGTTAGACTATAGATAAATTAAGATAAGAGAGGCAGAAAAATGAAAAGATATGTTGGGGCTGATTTTATCTTAGAGGCAAGAGAAGATGCATTACATATCAATACAAATAGAGTAGATGGGGATGAAGGAGAAGACTTTAAATGGTCAGAACTCGAAGAGATTGGAGTATACTGCAACTTATTTGATGAACCAAAAGTATTTATAGAAACCATTGAACCAGACCTTTGTCCAATTTGTGGGAAACGAATTACTGTCACCGATATTGGCGGCGATTACTTTATCTTCTGCGAATGCGGAATTGAATTCGCACCAGATAACATCACAGATAGAGAAGGATTAATTAAGGCATGGAACAAAAGAACACAACAATATAAAAATGTTTGTTGGGAAATTAAGGGAAATGAAGAATGAAAAAGCCTGATGTTTTCAAAATGTCCGATGAAAAATTTATAGCGTACATGGCCAATAACGAATATTATTCTCAATATAATATATACAAGCGGCATATTGAAAATTTACTTCCGGCTGGAAGCAGAATGTGCCCTAACTGTGAAATAGTGATTACTAAAGTACAACTTGAGCATATCCGTATAAATAATTGCTCTTGTGGTCTACAATTTAATAACTTTATTATGAAGGATAAACGATAATAAAGATTTAATAAGGAAAATAACAACAAAAAATAAGGAGAATAAAATGGATACAAATTTTAGGATTACCAAAGCAACAACAGTTGGACAGATTATTGATATGCTCAAAAAAGAAGAGGCTGGTATATTTTTTAATATGGACGATGATGATAAAACTATAAATGATACCTGTGATGGTATTCTCTCTGGAATAGAATTTTGTTCTGATGATAAAAATAATATTAAAATAGTCGTAGAAAATCAGGACGGAGATTGGTACGAAGGGTTCTTTTTAACTAAAGACTGTCCTTCTATTATAGCTATTACAGATGAAAAACCAGTAGCAGCAAAGAAGACAACGAAAAAGAAGAATTAGTTGGAGATAAAAATGAATAAGAAGATTAAGAAATTGTGGTGGAAGATTAAATATTCCAACTTTATTACCTTTTTCACGGGAGGTATATTTAAACACCCTTATCCTATTTTCTACAGGATTAAGTGTTTCATCTTCCGCCCCTATACAACCATTAAACCAAGGAATCTTAGGCATACATGGTGCGATACCACAGAGCTTATTCCACATATGCTTTTTGAATTGTTGGAACGATTTCTTGTAGATGAAATGAATTTGTCACTTGAAACATATACATATATTAACCCACCAATTGTGATTAGTGGGAAAGAGGTTAATTCATGTAATGTTATTGATATAAATGGCAAAAAGAAGAATGCTTATTATGAAATGGCAAGACTTTTGAAGTGGTGGCATACAGAATATATTGCGGTCTGGAATAACCAACACCCTATTCAAAATAAACTGATAGCTGAATTTGAAAAATATGGCGACCCAAGAAATTTTGTTGACCAATGGATTTCTAAAGAAGATGAAAAAGGAAGAAAGTTTGTCCAATGGGAGAATAAACCCGCTGATAAAAAGCGATATGATAAAGCCCATAAGGCTTGGATGAAATTCGATGAGAAGATGTCGGAAGATTTGATTGAGAATATGAAAATACTTGTATCTCTTCATCAATTTATGTGAACATAAGGAGAATAGATATGTATCACGAACCAGAACTTGCTCCAGATGGGAAAACAAGATTTTATCTTTATAAAGTTAATGCAACTGGAGGTAAAGAATTGAGTGCTTTTGTTATTAGCACAAATCCAGATAAAGCATATCGTCTTCTCAAAGAACAATTGAATAAAAGAGAATATGGGTTTACACATGACAGACGATTGGATTCTATTGAAGTTTTGGGCGAAACAGATTGGTATGCCGAAGGCAATATATCATATCATAATGGAGCAATAAGACTTCTGATTGATAATGATATTTTAGGGGGCAATAATGTTCTTTCTGAAAAAGAAAAAGAGGCCAAAGAGAAAGCGGAAGGCTAATATCTTCATTCGTCTACTCAACACATATAATGTAGATTGGAAGGGTAAATATGTTTGGAAATAAGATGGAATTCACAAAGAAGGTTCTCGAAGACCAAAAAGGATATGAACATCCTTGGGAAATGCCTATGGAAATTGATGTTTGGTTTAATGCCAAACAGAGTACTCCGAATGATAGCCGCACTGTCTTGGCAGAAATTGCTTCTGAATTCAACAATGATAAACAAACACCAGTACCTTGTCTTGTTATGTATCATGATAGAACATGGTGGACGGCTAATCCGGGTTTGATTAATTTCAAACCAGAAGTTGTTAGAGTTTATAGATGGATGGAGGTTCCGAAATGATTACACCAATACCTTATTATAAAAATTCAGAAGGTAGTCTAATTCATTTTTTGTATGCTGATGAAATTGTCCCCGACACAGAAAGGCCTGTATACGCTATAAAGAAACCAGAAGGTGATGCAAAAATCGGTCATCCTTGTTTTGCTTATTATCTTAAAGGAAATATTCATGATGCTGATGAGTTCTTTCTGGATGACTTTCTTTATGATGAACAACGAAATGAAGATTGTATTTACGATAAAGAAAAAGATATTTGGTATGTTAAAGAAGGCTGGTATGAAATTTACGAAGACCCAAGTACTGACGAAGAACGCTATTATCGTGTTGATATAGAAAAATGGATGGAGAGACCACTATGAGCAAAGTTTTTATCGTAGACAACTGTACAAAATGCCCACATTATCAAGCGCAACCATTAACAGACAATTATGGCGAATTTAATGGCCATTATATATTCATATGCACCAAGACAGTTCCGCAATCTATTATAGATAAAAAGTTTGTAATAAATAAAGATTTTCTTATAGAGATACCAGAGTGGTGTCTGTTGGAGGATAGACAAGGAGAATAATATGGCAAAGAGTGGCCCTGATGAACAAGAGAGAATTATGAAAGAACAAGGATTTGATGTAGATTCTTGGAGAGACGAAGAAGAGCCAATTGATAAGGAAGTTCCAGTCTGGACTCTTACAATTCCTTGGACTTTTCATAATGGAAACCACGACCTTATTGAAAAGATTCAAAAGGTTGAAGTAATGTCAGCATTTCTCTGGGATTTGAGAGAGGGATTACGCAATGTATTGAAGCGAGGACAGCATCATTCTATCCGCCTTTATACAGATGAAAAGCAAACCGAACAGCGCTTGGCTTCGGATGTACTTGAGGATTTACAGAGTTGGATATTGGAAGAATTGGATGATAGGCGAATTAGATTTGATTCATAGAGGAGAATAATATGGACAATGCCTTTACACAGATTATTAAAGAAAATATTGGGGAAGATGCAATTAAAAAGTTGGTCAGACAATATTTATCGACCAACGAATGTAAAAAAGATATTGGCAAAATGGTACAATCTCATATGAAAGATACCATTGATGATATGTTTAATGGTATAAACCATTCAGAATGCATACAAAAGAATGATGCTATGTCAAAAACAATCAATGGATATTTCAAAGAACAAGTTCCACTAATTACTCTTGAGTTATTAGAAAATGAAAAGAATCAAATCAAAATACAAAAAGCGATACAGGGATTTATCGACTATACTTTTGAACAAGAATTTGACGAATACTATGGAGATATAATATCAACAATGGTTGAAACAAAAATAAAAGAGATAATAGAAAATACACTTATTGTGTATAAACCAAGTAAGTCGTCAAAAAAGACAAGTTGTCACGAAAAATAGGTATAATTCGCGACAAGTGACGAATAGGAGATTTAGTATGGTAACTCCAGAGTTTAAGAACTATTTAGATACAAAAGAAGGCACATGTGATTTCACATATGGACTTGGAGGAGAATCAATACTTGTAGTTGAACTTAGAGACAAGGCCAAAATACTAAAAAGGAGAATGGCCAAAGAAGAAACATTTCTCAAAAAAGAAATAGCCAAAGTTGAACACTATATAGAAATTGCTTGTTCAGTAGAAGGATTTTGGAGCGGTAGAAAACTGAAAATACTCTTTGCTGAAAAAGCAAAGTTAATGAATAGATTGGAGATATTAAAATGAGCGGCGGACATTTTGATTATGAAGACCAACGATTAGCTCAATGTATTGACCAATTGAAAAAAGATTTGAGGAAAGCCAAAAAAGCTGTAAAACCAGATTCAGAATACGACACATATTATTTTCATTATGAATCAGAAGAAACTTTTCTATTCGTAAAGAAATTAATTAAGAAAGCCGAGAGGCTAAGAAAAGCATTGCATGAGTATGATTGGTTTATCTCTGGTGATACAGATGAAGAATTCTTTCTTGAGAAGTATAAAGAGATTTATCATAAGAAGGATAAGAAAAGTGAAATACTATAAAACAATCACAGCAGAAATTTTGAAATGTGATATAACTAAATTAGATGAAATACAATCCTTTGTCGGGAAAGAATATCATGTTAAATTAAATGATGACAATTGGATTGAAATATCTCCGATTGAAGACCCTATATTTGGTCAACTTCCGCACAAATTTATTCTTGAAAATAATTCTTATATAGCAAAATATGATGATAGTCTTCGATTTTTCAGCGAAGAAGAATTTAAAGAATGGCACCCCATTCTTAATATCAAATGGCACAATAAGAAAGTCATAATTGACAAATCAAAATGGAATCGAGCCTTAGATGGAAAACTTCCCGAAGATAGACAAGAGGTATTTTATTGGTTTGAATACACAGGGCTGAATCAAGGAATCTATGAAAGAAATTACTGCGAAGAACTTAATGCTTGGGTACATATATTCTGCTCCGTAAGAGGATTTCTTTCTGATGAAGATGTTTATTGGTTGCCAAAAGATGCCCTACCTTTTGAATTCATATATGAAGAGGAAAAATAAGATGGAATTACTTTTCAAAAAAATAGATAATCATTCTCTTAAATTTATAGATAGAGTAGAAAAAAGTGATAAGAGAATAAAAAATGCAAGGCGGATTATTGGCTTAGATTGTTTTGATAATCCTATGATTTATTATGTAGAAGAAAGTGAGGAATAATAATGTTTGCTATTAAAAGAAAAGAACTAATTAATAATCTTGAAAAGATGAGAAGAGGGATATGTCTCTATCATCCGGATTCTACTACCTGCGATTGCAAATATGGAAAAGAAAATGAAGACTATGTAAGTGCAGCATATCATGGTGAACGGTTTAGTGGATGCCCAGAAATCAGATTATGTATTTCGCTTTTGAATAGTTTAACAGATGAAGAATATACTAATCTTCTCATTATGAAAAAGGAAAAATAGCCGGAGGATTTATGTCTTATTTTGCTATCAAATTGAATACAACTTCTTTTGAAGCAGTTTGTTGTAATAACACCCAAGAGATAATCACTTGTGACTCAATTGAAGAAATGAAAATGTTTATTCTCAATGATGAAGATTCAGCAACTGGAGTATATAAGATTTTTCATTCAGAAGAACCTGATGGATATTTATTTATTAAGGAGGAGAAATAAAATGGGATACATGACACCTTTTATGATTTTGAACGATGGAATTTCTCAGCTTAAAGACAAGAAGATTGCTATTAAATTTGCTGAAGATATTTATTCTGCTGCATGTAATATTCACGAAAACAAAAGAACAATAAGCCTCGGAAATTTTTCTAATCCTGTTATCGCCCTAAGGCCAAAACATGCAGATGACATAAGAGTTATTTATTGCGGACAAAATATGTTTATTGACGTATCTGATTGTAGAGAATTAGATTATTATGCTAAAAGAAATCAATTAGAGTTGTTTGAAGAAATAGTTGATTCTTCAATAGATTCTCTCAAGAGCATAAAAGAAGAAATCAAAAGATATAAAAAGGAAAAATAAATGGGATATGTCTTTGAAGAAAACGGGAAACTTTACTTGATTCGTTGTCCAAAATGTGAAATGGAAAATTATGGCCCTGCCGTTTCCTCTGGTCAATGTTGCTGGTGTGACCATGTAGCACAAGAAGAAGATGTGGATATGGAGGAATAGATGCCAAATAAGATTATACTCAAATTAATAAATATCGTAACGGGTTTTTGTGAAATTATAGATGGCATTAGTAGAATAATTTCATTGGGGTTTCTTAATATTAACCTTGAATTGAAGTGGATAGTATTTAGTTCTAAAAAATTGATGGCAAATAGAATAAAGAATATGGAGAAATAAAATGCTCATAGGAGACTATAATGGCCAAACGCAAAATGTATATACTGATTAAAGATACTCTTCCAAGTGGAATTGCAATTACAGCGGCAGCCCATGCTTCACTTGCTATGTATCTTAAATATCAAAACAATGAAGCAATGCAAGAATATATTGAAACTTCTTTTGCTAAAGTAATTTGCAAAGTGGATGATTTAGAATTTGAAAGAGCAAAAGAACATGATATACGACATCTTGTTTTATCAGAATCAACACTGCCCGGAATTGAAACAGCAATTGTCTTCTTTCCTGAAGAAGAATTGCCAAAACAGTTTAAGTATTATTCGCTTTGGAAATAAAGGAGAAAACAATGCCGATTCTTAACTATAAAATGAAACCTGATTTCTGGATAGAAGAGGCAATTTGCTGATGCGATTGTCTTGGCTCAGACCACAAACTTATTTTTGAAAAGATAATGTGGAGAGACGAGAAAACCGGGGAGATTTGTTTCGAGAATATCTCTGTATATATTGGACTTGGAAATGACCTTGCTGGTTCATTGTGGCAAAGAATAAAATGGGCGTGGAAACATATCTTCAAATATAAAAGATGGAACACTTATGTTTCCCATGATATTCTTTTCAGCAAAGATAATATTGACCAGTTAGAAGAAGCTATTAAATGGTTGAAAGAAAGTGAAAATCAAAAACGTATAAATTGAAGGATTAATGACATGAATGATTTATCAAAAGAAGAATATGAAAAACTTTTTGATGCAGATTTTGAAACTGGAATTTTAAAATGGAAGACAAGGCTTTCTTTACGAACACAGATTGGCGCAAATGTAGGAACTAAAAATCATAGAGGTTACATCACCACTTCAATTAATAGAAAAATACATAGTGTTCATAGAATTATTTTAATTATGGCAGGAATTGACATTTTTGAAAAAGAGGTAGACCATATAAATCACAAACGAGATGATAATAGGCTTATAAATTTAAGAGCTGTTGAAAATCATGATAGTAAGAAAAATTATCCTCTCAGAAAGGATAATACATCAGGATATGTTGGCATTATTAGAAAAACAAATAAATGGGTAGCAAGAATCTATGTTGATAAAAAGCAGATACATCTCGGTGTCTTTTTAGATAAAAAAGAAGCTATTTCAGCAAGAAAAACCGCTAACATTAAATATGGATTTCATGAAAACCATGGAGAGTATAGTGTTTAATATTATATACATTAAAGAGGTTAAGGTAAACTATTATGGATAATAACGAAGTAATTATCCAACCCGAAATAGCAGGAAGTGTCGATGTTAAAATTGGAAAGGTCACTAAGATGAATTTTTTATGCCCAGAAGATGACCCCACAACTACTGGAGATGGAAAAATAGACTCTCCATTTAATGATTTTATACAGAATCTTAAATGTTGTGGAAATTGTAGTCATTATGAATGCTTATCAAGTGCTAAATATACACATATGTGCTGTTTGCTTACTAACGAGACAGCAATACATCCAAATTGGGCATGCGAAGAATGGGAGTATGATAATATTTCTTTTGATAGAAGGAGTTGTTAAAATGAAACTCAATAAAGAATTAATACTCAAATATTTAGAGATAGAAAATTCTATTAGAGAAGCGGCAGTCGCAATTGCCTCTAAAGAAGTAACTACGATATTGACATTAGATGATGTTTGGATAAATGGTTTAGCAGAAGAAATTTGTATTGATTATTGGGAAGGTGACGAGCCAATGCAATACCATATTCCTTTTGATGATGCCAGACTTGGCGAAATAGATTGGAATACAGAGTCAATTCGTAAAGATTGACGAGTTAGGAGAAACTAAGATGAAATGTAAAGTGATTATTGAGGATGAACTTGGATATACCCATACTTTTTATGGGGAAACAACCGAGAGTCCAACAGTAACAACAGACATGTCTTGTAAGGGCGACAAATTCACATTGAACATGATATTGACGGCAAGTAGTAAAAGCAGGAAAAAAGAATGAATGAGCCTTTAGCTATTGGAGATTATGTTGTTGCTACAAAATATCAATTCGGTAACCCAAAAGAACATTGGTGCGTTGGCTTTATTAAAGAGTTTGAGAGAGATAGAATACATATTGTTGATGGAGAGGGAAACTTATTCAGGCATAATGGATTTAGGAGAGCAAAAAAGATTTCTCCTGAACGAGGAAAATATCTTATAGAGAATAAAAACATCATCGAACAAGGCAGCTATAGTGTTTGGTGGTGGGTAAGAAAAAGGATGGAAGAATGAAACCGACCCCCAATAATTATCTCAAATGCCCATTTTTCACAAGTTGGTATGACTATTGTGGAGATGGAGATGAACTTGAGCCGAAAGATTCTGGCAAATGCGACTTCATGGAAGATGAGCAATGCTCTGATATAGAACATCCTTGTATATGTGATATATGCAAAGGCGAAGGGTGGCTTCCGTGGGATAAGATAGACGATAGTTTAGAATGCGATTATTTATCTAATAGTGAATACATTTGTAATAATTGCAATGGCACAGGAATTTTTTCTGATAAAGAGGTAGTGGAATGATTTCATCATATCAAGAAGATTTCTTTGATTGTATTGAGAAAGATTATAGCATTAAAGTGCCAAGATGCCCTACATGTGGCCATATACATAATGTAGATAGAATGCGCGGCAATATGTTCTTTTGCCAAGAATGCAATATAATATTTGGGGAACAAATTGATACTACTGAATTAACAATTTGGAGGAAGTAAGGGGAATAAGAAGTTCAATACTATGCTGAAGATAAATAAGGAGTTAAAAATGAATAAGAGAATTGTACGAGAGCAAATTGAAGACATTACTTCTGAATTAGATAGTACATTAGATAGTGTAATAGAACATTTACAGGCCATGAAAGAAGAATATAAAGATAAGTATTTTAATCTCTTTATCGAAAAAGAAATTCCTTGGGATAGTAATTATCAGAATGATACAGTTTACTTCTATTTATGTGGCGGAAGAAAAGAAACAGATAGCGAATACAACAAACGAATCAAAATACAAAGTAACTTGAAACAAAACAAAGTAGATAGAAAAAGAAAGCTGTATGAAGAATTAAAGAAAGAATTTGGAGAATAATATGCTTTTCTTTCGTTCACATAGTAAGAGAAAAATAAATGGGTATAAATATATCCCATGCCTTTTTGAATCAGTCGGTAAAGTTATAGTTAGAGACGACCAAGAAAAAGGCAAGATATTTGATGATGAATTTTGGATTGTTAAAGAAGGGCCGGGCATTGTTCTGATACAGAATAGTCTGGTAACTAAATATGCAGGACTCGGCAGCTTCACCGAATATCCTGCTGGTGAAAAAGAAGGAACTCCGGGTATTTGGCTCGATACAAATGAGCGAACCATTTATATAAATGAAAAGGCAGAAGAGGAATATACAAATATTAAGTTTCCAACTCTCAAAGGATATACAGTTGAGGCAACATATAGTGGGCGGTATGATATTGTAGTGTGTTTGGCTAAAAGAAATTATTAGGAGAAACATAATGGATTTACGAGACAAATTTTTGAAAGAATACAAAAAAGAACAAAGAATAAGAGTATGGTGGATTCCACAAGTTCCGATGAAATCATTTTATGTAAATGTAAATTCTCTTGAGCAAGCAATATTGATAGATAATACTTTATCAAGATATGATATGTTTCAGTTTGAAAATAATATTAAGCCAGATTATACTAATGTGGGCGGCGTAGAGCTATATGTTGGAGACAGACCAGAATTTGAAGGCGAAGAATGGACAGAATATTTTAATGATGAGCTATACATCGGGGATTATCATGATGCTATTGCAATGTATCAGGAATACATAATTAGAAACATAGGCGGAGAAATTAATGGATAATATAAATTTAAAGTGCCCCAAGTGCGGCTCTACAAAAATAGGTCAATATAGAATGACGACTGGCTCGATATGGTGTAACGATTGCAATTATAGAGTAGAACAAAAAGAACTTGATGACTCTTTTGTTATTAAAGAACGGGAGAAAAATAATGATTAAATCTTGTCCATTCTGCGGTAATCTTGAGCTGGAAAGTTGCCAACATGATATTGAAGATAGGGAAGGAATTCCAATGTCTGTTGTTTGCCCTGAATGCGGCTGTCAAGGGCCGTGGTGTTATATTAAGCCAGAATTGAAAAAAACTTTATCAGAAGAAAATTTGCTAAAACATATTGTTGATAAAACTGAATGGAATACGAGGGCAGAGCAAAAAACAAATACTTGTTCTAATACCACGATTTATTGTTCTCAAAATCAAGAAGAGACATTTGTATTTGAACGACCAGAACCAACATCAACTCCTCCTGAAAAAGGAAATATTCTTGGTATGGATACAAATATTGCTGATACATTATCGCAGCAAATGAAAGAAAGAACTCCAGAGGAAAGATTAAAACTATTACAAGACGCACATATTCTTGATAAAGATGGAAATTATTGTGAGGGATTCTTTTCTTCAGAAACAATTGAAAAAGGAAATATTCTTAATTGTTCAAAGCATAAAATAATTGATACTAAATTTGATGCAGCGGGATTATATAAAAGAATACATTTTGGGCCAGACCCAAAAGAAAGACAAATAAACCATGATTTAAAGGAGATAATAGATGATTAAATCTTGCCCTTTCTGCACAAATTCAAACCAAAAACAATTCGAGGTACATCAAGATATTTATCATGACGGCCCAAACTGTTTTGTAATTTGTCAGATGTGTAAAGCCTGTGGCCCTATTGCTTGGTCAAAAGAAGAGGCTGAAAAGCTTTGGAATGATTGGGGGAACAATTGAACATTCCTTGTCCATTTTGTGGTTCTGAAGAACTCGAAAGTTACCAACATGATATTGAAGATAGAGAAGGCATCCCAGTGTCAGTTGTATGCGTAGAATGTGGAAGCAATGGGCCTACATGTTATATTGAGACAGAATTAAAAAAGACTTTATCAGAAGAATCATTGCTTGAATATATTGCTGAAAAAAGTGGATGGAATAAAAGAGTTAAGCATAAGACTCGCTCTAATACTACAGTTTATTGTTTCCATTGTAATGAAATTTATCCATTAGACAATTTGGATAGTTATACCATTAAAGAAGATGGAGAACACATTGTCGCCTATTGCAAAATGTGGATGTGGTGACGATAATTGTTTGAGTTTTCTTTATGATAAACATGGAAATTAAATAATAGAGGGAATTATGAATTCATCGGTATATACTTGTCCAAATTGTAGTTGCAGCTCTGTGGATAATAGAGTTAAAGAAGTTTCTTATGGTTCTGATTATGTGCAATGTAGTGAATGTGGTTTGATTTGGCATAAATATAACACAGTTAGTTTTGATGATGTAATAATAACAGGAGAAAGATAATGAGAATCCCATCTGATACTTTTCACTATAAAGATGAATATGGTGATTACTTTTTCACAGTAACAATAGTTGGTTATGGGCAAGAACAATATATTCTAATAAGCATCATTATTGCAACAGATGAAATAGTAGTTAGAGACCATATAGTTGTTCATCATTTGGATGATTTAAA
>Ga0172381_10005681_pt1 | contig 12604 bp, 10 predicted proteins | sample Leawel6488metaG_FD_119754 | JGI IMG/M metagenome (GOLD analysis project Ga0172381, IMG submission 119754) | Leachate microbial communities from a municipal landfill in Southern Ontario, Canada - Leachate well 64-88 metaG | ecosystem: Engineered > Solid waste > Landfill > Unclassified | place...
GAAGGCGCTTATCGTGCGGTTATTGCTGAAAAAGAAAAACAACGCGCCGCAATTAGAAGTGCTCTCTTTCGCTTGCGTAATGTTCAAGCAATTACCTTTGGTGAAGCCTTAGAGTTGGCTAAACAGGTTTCAATAGCGACTGGGGTTCGGGCGCCGTTTATTTTGGCGATTATTACCCAGGAATCAAATCTAGGTCAAAATGTTGGCACTTGTAATCGTCCTGGTGATCCTCCAGAAAAAAGTTGGCGCGTAGTGATGAAGCCCGAAAGAGATCATGCACCCTTTTTGCGTATTACCAAAAGCCTTGGTTTAGATACTGATACCCAACCCGTCTCTTGTCCTTATATGGGTGGTTGGGGAGGGGCAATGGGGCCAGCACAGTTTATCCCATCAACTTGGGCAGCTTATGAAGCAAGAATAGCTAAGGCGACGGGGAATAACCCGCCAAATCCTTGGAATCCTAAAGACGCCTTTGCGGCTTCAGCTACATATTTAAGTGATTTGGGTGCAGGGGCTGGCACTTATACGGCCGAACGCACTGCGGCACTTAAATATTATGCTGGTGGTAATTGGGCAAACCCAAAAAACGCTTTTTATGGGGATCAAGTGATGAAATTAGTTTCTACTTATGAACAACAAATCAAGATCTTGCAAGAAGACTAAATATAGTATATAGTATTTGATGTATCGCATATAAAAATAAAGGTTTTTCTAGGTTCTTTTTTTATGTGATATGTTAAATATTATGAAAAAAGATATACATCCTAAATATTTTGAAAAAGCGGAAGTAACCTGTGCTTGTGGTAATTCTTTTATAATTGGTTCAACGACAGAGAAGTTGCGTGTGGAAATCTGTAGCGCTTGTCATCCCTTTTATACCGGGAATGAAAAAGTAATGGATACGGCTGGTATGGTGGAGAAATTCAAGGGCCGAATGGCTAAGTCTAAAATAGTCAAAACTAAAAAAACTACTCAAACCAGCAAAAAGGTTTAGATTTTTGTGGCGTTAATTGATTTTTATGTTATGGATGATGAGATCCAAATTTATCGTGATAATTCTAAAACATCTTATTTGGCGAGTCTTTATGATAATTTAACAAAACAAATAGAAGAAAATAAAATTTTAGCAGTTGATCCGGGGATGGCTGAATTAGCTGATGAAGAGATCAAAAAATTGGAAAAACAAAAACAGGAATTAGCGGATAAAATGATTGAAATTTTATCTTCTAAGGGGGGATCTGAAATTGATCCCAAAACTTTAATTATGGAAATTCGCTCTGGCGCGGGAGGCGATGAAGCCGCATTGTTTGCGATGGATTTAGCCGAGATGTATGAAAAATATGCCAAAAATCAAAAATGGTCTTTTCTTAAAATAGACGATTCAATATCGGAGTCAGGAGGATATAAAGAAGTCATTTTTGAAATTACTGGCGTTGGCGCTTATGATAAATTTAAGAATGAAATGGGAGTACATCGTGTTCAACGAGTACCGGTAACAGAAAAACAAGGCCGAGTTCATACCTCAACTGTTTCGGTAGCCATTATGCCAGTAAGAGAAAAGACAAATATCAAAATTGACCCAGGAGAGTTAGAAATAGAATTTACTCGTTCTGGTGGTGCTGGTGGTCAAAATGTCAATAAAGTTGAGACAGCTGTTAGGATGATTCATAAGCCAACTGGAATGGTTGTTCGCTGTCAAAGTGAACGAACTCAATTACGTAATAAAGAAAAAGCTTTGGAAATTCTTTCAGCCAGACTTCAGTCATTATACGAAGAAGAAGAAGCCAAGAAGCTTGCGGCCGAAAGAAAAAACCAAATAGGAACTGCTGACCGTTCTGAAAAAATTCGGACTTATAATTACCTTCAAGATCGGATCACTGATCATCGAATTAAGAAGTCTTGGCACGGCATTGATAAAATTTTAGCTGGTGATTTAGAGAATCTTTTGAATGATTTAAAAACTGGCTTAGTTGCAGGGGAGAAGGGTGAATCTGATGATTCTTAATCAATAAAAGAAAAACTCTAAGAAAAATCTTTAATTTATATAGATATTGCCAATATTGAAATATTCTGCTAAGCTAAAGTTCTATGCAAACAGAAGTTAAAGATGTCAAAAAAGAAGAATTAGTTCAAGCGCTCTTTAAGATTGGAGCTCATTTCGGCTATTCGCGATCTAGTCGTCATTCTTCGACTAAGCCTTTTATTTTTGGTTTTAAAAATAAGACTGCCATTATTGACTTAGAAAGAACAATTGAAATGCTTGAGGTTGCCAAGGAATTTGTTTTTGAACTTGGTCGCTCTAAAAAGAATTTGCTCTTGATCGGAACTAAAGGTGAGGCAAAAAAAATCATCAAAAGCCTTGCTGAGTCGGCTGGTTTGCCATTTGTGACAGAGCGTTGGATTGGTGGCACCTTGACCAATTTTAAAGAAATCAAAAAACGAGTAGAAAGGATGGAAGATTTGCGTGAGAAAAATGAGAAGGGAGAACTTTCTATCTATACTAAAAAAGAACGTGGTGTAATCGCCAAAGAATTACGTGATTTGGAACGTTATTTTGATGGAATTGTTGGCTTAAATAAATTTCCTGGTGCGGTTTTTGTGATAGATGCTAATTATGAAGAAATTGCGGTGGCGGAAGCAAAAAAAATAAAAATTCCAGTGATTTCTCTTTGCAATTCGGATTGTAATATTTCTCAAATTGAATATCCAATTGTTGCCAATGATTCAGCAATTAGTAGTATCTCATATTTTACCAAACAAATAGTTGAAGCTTATAAGAAAGGTTTGGCGACTGCTCCAGAGGAATCCAAAAAAGAAGAGAAAAAAGAAAACGAAAAAGATAAGATTGATGACAAAAAACCTGAGTAAATAATTACTCAAAAGAAGTTTTGACAATTTAAGTTTTTTAACCTTGTTTATTATTTTTTGTTTTAATTATAATTATGATTTCCACTGAACAAATTAAAGAATTACGAGAAAGAACCGGTATTTCTATTTCTCAATGTAAAAAGTCTTTAGAAGAAGCTGGAGGAGACATGGATAAAGCGTTAGATTTATTACGTGCTAAGGGAACTGAAATTGCCAACAAAAAAGCAGCACGTTCTCTTCAGGCTGGAACGGTTGCCTGCTATTTGCATAACACCGGAACAGTTGGAGCGATGGTCCAGGTTAACGCTGAAACTGATTTTGTCTCCAAAAATGCTGAATTTAAAATTTTAGCGGATGATCTAGCAATGCATATAGCGGCGATGAGTCCCATTGATGTCCCTGAACTCTTAGCCCAGCCTTTTATTAAGGAGCCGTCTTTGACTATTGACGCTTTGATAAAACAATATACCCAAAAATTTGGCGAAAGAATTGATATTACGCGTTTTTCTCGTTTTGATTCAGCTGAAGAAATTGCTGAAAATGTAAATCTTGGCTAATCTTTAATCTATGAGTAACATAATACTCTTAATAATTTGTCTCCTATCTTTGACAGGGTTGATTGTTATTTTGGCGAAGCGCATTTCTTATAACCAACAACACGAGATAGATTTTAATCAAGTTTCAGATTATTCTATTACTCAATTGGTCATTGATTATGTTGCTTTTCGTTTGGTATATTTTTGTAAACAAACAATGATTAAAAGTTATCTGTTTTTACTTTTCTTTTTGCGAAATAGTATTTCAGTTGTTCGTTATTTAATCATTAGATTGGAAAAAAGGTTTTATCGTTTTACCGAGTCCATTAAAGAAAGAGAAGAAATTATTCATCAAGGAAAAGTGTCATCTTTTTTAAAGGAAATTCGAGAACATAAAGAAAATATTTTAGCTGAATTTTCCAAGACGGAAGAAAATGAAGATAATGAAAGAGGAGAGAATGAAATGACTTCATAAATTAACTTTGATAAAATGATTAGAAAGAGGAGGGTGAAAAGGGGAGAAAATTTAAATTTAAATAAAGCCGCCTTAGCTCAGTTGGTAGAGCAACGCTTTTGTAAAGCGAAGGTCCTCGGTTCAAGTCCGAGAGGCGGCTCCGATATAAAGTTCTTAGATGATTTAAGAGTAACTAGCATCGTCGAAAATACTTGCAGGCGCGGGCAATGTCGTGCCATTGGCTGGATTGGGGGGGGGCGATAAAGTTTGTCACATTTCAGATCGTGGGGGTCACGTTAATAGAAAATTAATGTTTAAATTGGGGATTTTAAGTGGATCGTAGGGCAAGGGACTTTGGAACTAATCGCCAACTATTTGATAAATAAACAGCTTTAAATTCCTTGGTTTTAGTAATTCAAGGGATAAAAGGAGTGTTGGCTGATTTAACCGATAAATACTAACCCCGTTAAAATCACAATAAAAGAAATGGCTGATAACAACCACGCTTTACGAACAAGAAGCCAAACGAACAACCCCATAGGCACGAAAAACAGAATAGGCCACATCAGATTAAAAAACTTAGCCCCGCCCATCATTGCCAGACCTTGCCAGACTGCTACGAGAGAAATTAAGAGAGGAAGCCAAGCGCGATTAAAGAGCAGATAAAGAGTTAAAAGAATAACCAACAAGTCAATGATTGTTATAAAACCATCATTAACCGCAGGCCAAAAAAATAAAACAAGCCCAATCGCAATTATTCCCAACATTATAAGCAATCGTTTCATTACCAATCAAACACCATATAAGACCTAAAAAGTCAACAACAATTATTGAAATTTAGTTTTTTTGGGCTATAATATTTAAATGACAAGCTTAAATAAAAAGGGTCATGTTCATCCTTTAACCCAGATTATTAATGAAGCGGTGACGGTTTTCCGTGAACTTGATTTTACCTTGGCTGACGGGCCGGAAATAGAAGACGAATATCATAATTTTGATGCTCTGAACGTTCCATCTAACCATCCGGCACGAGATATGCAAGATACTTTTTGGTTAGAAGACAACAAACATCTTTTGCGAACTCAGACTAGCGCTGTTCAAGTTCGTTATTTGGAAGAAATGCTTAAAAAGGGAGCTAAACCGCCAATTAGGATTTTGGCGCCAGGCAAAGTTTTTCGCCAGGAAGCGACAGATGCACGCCATGAATCACAGTTTCATCAGATTGAAGGTTTATTGGTTGATAAAGAAGTGAACGTTTCTCATTTAAAGGGTTATCTAGAAAAATTTTTCGGTGGTTTATATGGTCAAGCGATGCCAGTTCGTTTGCGTCCGAGTTTTTTTCCTTTTGTTGAGCCAGGTTTTGAATTTGATATGGTTTGCATCAAGTGCCGAACAAACAAAGGCGAACCAATCCGCGGAAAAACTTGTTCTTTGTGTTCGGGCACGGGTTGGATTGAAATGGGGGGTGCTGGTTTAGTTCACCCCCATATTTTTCGCTCGGTTGGGTTGGATGAAAAGGAATGGTCTGGTTTTGCTTTTGGGATTGGGGTTGAACGATTAGCTATGCTCAAATGGGGGATTGAAGATATCAGAATCTTTTTTAATGGCGATTTGCGTTTTATAAATCAATTTTAAATATGCTTTTTTCTTATAATTGGTTAAAAAAATATGTACCAACTTTGCCAGCTCCTGAAAAACTTGAGGAAGGGATTATTTTTCATGCTTTTGAAGTAGAAAGCTTGGACCAAAAAAATGAGGATTGGGTTTTTGAGATAAAAATTTTACCTGATAGGGCACATGACTGTCTTTGCCATTTAGGACTAGCAAGAGAAGTTGCAGCGATTTTTAATTTGACACTTCAACCAGTTAAAGTTGACGAACCAAAAATTTTACCACTTGAGATCCTTCCAATAAAAATTGAAGACGAAAAGTTTTGTCGTCGTTACATTGGTCGACGAGTTGCAAATGTTTGTGTTACAGATTCGCCAATTTGGTTAAAAAAAGCTTTAGAAAACATAGGTCAACGTTCTATTAATAATGTTGTTGATGCCGCTAACTATGTAATGTTTGATTTGGGCCAGCCTCTCCATGCTTTTGATGCTGATAAAGTTGATGGCGCGATTAATGTTCGATTCGCTAGACCAGGCGAAAAAATTGTAACTTTAGATGGTGATGAGGTAACCCTAGACGAATCAATCTTAATTATTTCAGACGAAAAGGATCCTTTAGCGATTGCAGGACTTAAAGGCGGCAAAAAGGCAGAGGTGACAAAAGAAACTAAAAATTTGATTTTGGAAGCGGCTAATTTTGAACCGGTTATGGTTAGAAAAATGTCGGCAAAAATAAAATTAAAGACAGATGCTTCTAAAAGATTTGAAAATGAAATTTCTACTCAAACAGCTTTGTCAGCTATGGAAATGTTTTCGAGTTTAATTTCGGAGTTAGCAGCTGGAGATTTTGGTGAAATTGTTGATGTTTATCCAAAACCAATTTTGATTGAGAAAGTGAAAATTGACCCTAATTTTATTAGTCGTCGTTTAGCTTTAGAGGTCTCTCTAGTTGAAAGTAAAAAAATTTTTGAGAAATTAAGTATTGGTGTTGAAGAAGGTGAGGAATGGGTTTTGACTCCACCCCATTGGCGATTGGATTTGAAAGAAGCGGTAAATTTCGTAGAAGAGGTTGGTCGAATTATTGGTTATGATAAAATTAAATCAACGATTTTGCCCAATTTGCCTAAAGATTCTTATCAAGTGGAATCTTATGAAAAACGTTTTGCTGTTGGTAATTTAATTCGTCAAACTTTAACAGAACTTGGTTTCTCAGAACTTTTTGGCTATGCTTTTGCCGACAAAGGAGAAGTTAAAGTTGTTAATCCGTTGGCGAATGATAAAGCTTTTCTTCGTGCCGAGTTGACTGATTGGTTGGTAGAAAAAATAAACAGTAATCTTATCCATATTATTTTTGATAACGAGATTATTAAAATTTTTGAAATCGGAACAGTTTTTCCATCGGAAGGTTGGGAAGAAATCAGATTGGCAATTGGTCTTGGCGCGCGTAAAAAAAACAAAAACCAAGATTTGGCTGTTGAATTAAAAAAAGTGATTCAAGCCATATCAGAAAAAATAAGATGGTCTGGTGAATTGCCTGTGATAAAAAATTTTGTTTCTTTGGATGGATTGTGTCAGGTGTTTGAATTTAATTTTGAAAAGATCGTAGATATGGCCGGTCCGATTGAAGCGATTGCAGAAAATTCTCTAGTTAACCCAGAGGCTAATTATTTTCCAGTCTCACCATACCCACGGATTATCCGTGATGTGGCGGTTTGGGTATCTGAAGTGACTAACATTGAGGAAATAAAAGAAATTATTTTAAACTCGGCGGGTCCGCTTTTGCTTGGTGCGCCGATTCTTTTCGACGAATTTAAAAAAGAAGGAAAAAAATCCCTAGCTTTTCGGTTGGTTTTACAGTCAAATAAAAAAACTTTATCGGACCAAGAAGCTAATGATGTTTATGACAAGATTGCGGCTCAACTAGAACAAGCCGGTTTTGAAGTGAGAAAATAAAAACAGGAGAATATTTTTTGTTTGGTTTATATCCATAATTAGGGGTATAAAATTTTTAAATTTTGTTCAATTTTTATCAAATATTTGAGCTCATTTGAGCTGTTTTTTTTAGTTGGATATGCTATAATATATAATATAATATCCCAAAAAGGGATTGTTTTTAAGCTTTATTTATGGCCAAAGAAGAAATAAAAAATCGTAAATACGGAGCTGACGAAATTGTTGTTTTAGAAGGCTTAGAGCCGGTACGGAAAAGACCTGGTATGTATATTGGTTCTACTGGGACTGACGGTCTTCATCATTTATTGGTAGAGATTTTTGATAACTCTCGTGACGAAGCGATGAACGGTTCTTGTGATGAAATTGAGGTTTCATTATTGCCTGGTGATATTGTGCGTATCGTTGACAATGGAGATGGGATTCCAGTTGATATTCATAAAAAAACTAAAGTTTCAGCTTTGGAGACTGTGCTGACTATTTTGCATGCTGGGGGAAAGTTTGGCGAAGGAGGTTATAAAATTTCCGGTGGTTTGCATGGTGTTGGCGCGTCGGTTGTTAATGCTTTATCAGAATGGCTTAAGGCCGAGATTTATCGCGATGGCGGTAAATTTGTTCAGGAATATGAACGAGGCAAGAAAAAGTATAATGTTAAAAAGGTTGCGGCTTCCAAACTGCACGGCACGGTTATTATGTTCAAACCAGATAGCACCATTTTTTCTGAAACTAAATATAGTTGGGAACGTTTAGTTAATCATTTACGTGGGCAAGCTTATTTGGTTAAAAGTTTGCGGGTTAGATTGATAGATGCACGTGACTATAAAGGTAAAATTGATTTAGAGAAAACTTTTTGGCTTCGTGATTTAGGATTATCGGTACCGTCTAAAACTTTCTTTTTTGAAGGAGGTCTTTTGTCTTTGATTAAATTTTATAATCAAAAAGAAAAACCTTTGCACCGAGAAATTTTTTATACAGACAAGGAACAAGGGGGTGTTTTTGTAGAAATTGCTTTGCAATATGTGGATGAAATTGATGTTAAGGAAATTAGTTATACCAATAATACGATTACGCCTGAAGGCGGTATGCATGTGACTGGTTTTCGTACAGCATTAACAAGGATTTTAAATGATTATATTAAGAAGAATAATATTCTCAAAGAAAACGAAGGTGGTTTAACAGGTGATGATGTGCGTGAAGGTTTGGTGGCGGTAATTTCGGTTAAATTACCAAACCCTCAATTTGAAGGACAAACTAAGGCTAAACTGGGAAGTGTTGAAGCCAGAAGCGCAGTGGATGCCGTATTTAGCGAAGCCTTCTACGCTTTTTTAGAAGAACATCCCGATGATGCCAAGGCGATTATCAACAAAGGTGTTCTTGCGCTTCGGGCGCGCAAAGCTGCTAAAGCGGCCAAAGATAGTGTAATTAGAAAGGGCGCATTAGAAGGAATGACTTTGCCAGGTAAATTGGCCGATTGTCAATCACGAGATCCAGAAGAATCTGAAGTTTTTATTGTGGAGGGGGATTCGGCTGGAGGTTCGGGCAAACAGGGGCGTGATCGACGAACTCAAGCTGTTTTGCCATTGCGAGGAAAAATTTTAAACGTAGAAAAAGCGCGTTTAGACAAAATGATGGCTTATGCCGAAATTCGTTCTCTAATTATTGCTATGGGTATTGGTATTGGTGATATGAAAGATTTATCCAAACTTCGTTATCATAAAATTATTATTGCTACTGATGCGGATGTGGATGGTGCACATATTACCACTTTGCTTTTAACTTTCTTTTTCCGTTATTTTCGTGAATTAATAGAATTAGGCAAAATTTTTATTGCTCAACCGCCATTGTATAAAATAAAAAAAGGCAAGGAGTTTTTCTATGCTTATAATGATGAAGAAAAAAATAAGATAATCAAAGAATTTGGTGGTTTATCTGGGGAAGTTGAAGAAATAATTGAATCAACAGAATCAATTGAGAATGAAAGTGAAGAAACAATAAACAAAACCAAAACTGGCAAAATATCTATTCAACGTTATAAAGGTCTTGGCGAAATGAATCCAGAAGAATTATGGGAAACAACACTAAATCCAGAAACTCGAGTTCTAAAACAGGTGACCATTCAAGATTTTGACGAAGCCGATAAAACATTTGATATTTTAATGGGAAGTGAGGTTGAACCACGCAAGATTTTTATTCAAACTCATGCTAAAACAGCGAAACTGGATATTTAAAAAATAAAAAGCAATTAAATTCAGCCTGGTTTTTTGAAATTTTATTTCAAAAAACCAGGCTGAATTATTTTCGGTTATTTTCGATTTTTTATATCACTTTTTATTTTTTCAATAAAATCAGATAAAGTTTGTTTCTCACCCTTATTAGTTCCACGAACTTCAACAGTTATTGTTTTTTCAGTCATTTCTTTATCTCCAATAACCAATAAGTAGGGGATTTTTTCTATTTTGGCGTTGCGGATTTTTTTGCCTAGAGTTTCATTTGATTCGTCCAATTCAACACGAATTTCATTAGCTTTTAGTTCGGTAAAAATTTCTTGAGCATAAGTCATTTGTTTTTCTGAAATTGGTAAAATTTTAACTTGAACTGGCGAGAGCCAGAGAGGGAAAGCACCTGCATAATGTTCAATCAAAAGTACTAAGAATCTTTCATAAGAACCTAAGATGGCTCGATGGACCATCACTGGCGAAACTTTCTCACCTTGTTCGTTAGTATATTCTAGATTGAAACGTTTGGGGGTAGCAAAATCAATTTGGACGGTTGGAATCTGGATTTCTCGTCCAGTCGCATCTTTGAACATAAAGTCTAGTTTGGGTCCGTACAGGGCCGCTTCACCTTCGCAACGTTTGGCTTTCAAACCCATTTCATCAGAGACTTCCTGTAAGATTTTTTCACAAGTTTCCCAATCCTCTAATTCTCCAATATATTTTTCGGGATGAGTGTAATCACGAACAGATAAAGAAACCCAGTGATTAGTCCAGAGGCCAAGGCGCGAATAAAAATTGCGAATAATAGAGACCATATTTTTGATCTCGTCTTTAACTTGGTCAACTCGACAAAAAGTATGTCCATCCTCAACGGTGATGGCATAAACTCGGGATAGCCCGCCAACCTCGCCAGTTTTTTCGGCACGATATTGTTTGTCAGACTCCATATATCTGATCGGCAAATCTTTATACGAACGGCTTTTGGAGGCATAGATTTGGGTATGGTGAGGGCATTGAACTGGTTTCAAGACGAGATCATGTTTTTTATCAGAAGTAACGTGGAAAAGTTCCTCGCCAAATTTTTTGGCATGACCGGAAATTTCAAATAATTCTTGTTTGGCTAGTGACGGGGCTGATACTTTTTGAAAGCCATACTGTCGGCAAATTGTTTCTACTTCTTTTTGTAACTCTTCTTTAATAATAGTGCCCTTGGGAGTAAAGAGAGGGAGGCCTGGTCCAACTAAGTCAGAAAAACAAAACAAATCCAATTCTTTACCTAGCTTGCGGTGATCTCTTTTTTCGGCCTCGGCTCGTTGATCTAAGAAATCATTTAGTTTTAGCTTACTTGCAAAAGCTAGGCCATAGACTCGAGTAAGCATCTTGTTGTTTTCGTCGCCACGCCAATAGGCACTGGCCAGGCGTTCAAGACAAAAGGCGTCACGTGGAATATCGCCAGAGCTTGTCACATGAGGACCAGCACAGAGGTCAACAAAAGAATCAGAACGATAGAGAGAAATTGGCTCACCCGCTTTTTCCAGTTCTGCTATTAGCTCCAGTTTGTATGGTTCAGCGGCAAAAATTTCGTGCGCTTCTTCGGCCGAAACTGTTTCGGCTTTAAATTCAAGTTCTTGTTTGATGAAAGATCTGATGCTTTGTTCTAGAGTTGTCAGATCGTTTTCGGTGAGAGTTTTGTCGCCCAGGTCAAAATCGTAATAAAAGCCGTTGTCTATAGCTGGGCCCAAGCCCAGTTTGGCGTCGGGGTATTTTTCTTTGACCGCCATGGCCAAGAGGTGAGCCAGGGAATGTCTTATGTTATTGATATCCATGTTATTTTTCTAATTAGTTAAATTTGATAATGTTTCTCCCTTTAATTTAAAGGGTAAAGACTAAAAATTAAAATAAAACCGCCCCGACAAAACGCTTAAGCGTTTTGTCGGGGCGGTTTTGAATGTTTTAAATTTATTCAAATCGCGGTTCCACCCGACTTTGCCTCGCCGTAGTCTATAGCAAAGACGGGCTTCACTAAACTACAGTTAGACCTCATTTTGGTTGAATCAGTCCTTCAGCTTCGCTCAGGATCCGTGATTCTTCGACCTTGTTCAGAATCGTGATCCTTCGGCAAGCAGGGGAATCCGTTTGTGACGGATCGATGGTTGGTAACCACCACAATCTTCAATATTTTGAGTATAGCACCAAGATAAATTATCGTCCACTTCAAGAGCGCAGACTTAACGCAGAAGACGCAGGCTTAACGCAGACGAAGAAGAGCTTACGGTTTATAGCAAAAAATGTTTAACAACACGCCATTTTGCAGGAAAAGTTGTTAAGGAATATTACGATCATGAGATTGCTTAACAAGCAAAAAATAGGATAAGAGACCTAGCTTCCAAGCTGGGTATTCTAGGGCTTAAAATAAGCTCCTTGAGGAGGGTAGTCCTCCTCAAAAGCTGTAAAATCCTTGCATTTTTGGCTTAACTATGATATAATAATAGGTAGAGTAAAGCTCGTTAAAATACTTAAACTTGCGAAATTCATCACAGCAGAGAGCAACATGTAATCTAGGTTGTTTTCTGCTGTGATGAAACCGATGTGGCCAAATCGACAGCGAAATCAAACAAAGTGAGAAAGGAACAGCTCATCATGAGTACAGCCTCGAATTTTCCAAAATGGTATATAGAATTTCTAGCGGCGCTTTTGCGCCAAGCCCCTCGTCCAGGGGAGATTAATCAGACGGCGGTCGAGGGGTGGACCAAAAATCAAAAAGGTCTCAAAAAGACCCTGGCGGATTGTCTTCTTCCTCAAATGTCGGTCGCCCTTGTTAAACCGGCCAAGCCCGAGCTTCTACTCGAGCCAGTTGGAGCGGTTGTGATTCCCGCAACCACCGGCAAGTTCGTCGCCAAAGACAAGTTTGTGGTCAACACCAAGCGCAACGCTTCGGTGAAGATCTCGGCAGTCTGGGACAGCTTTACC
>Ga0172381_10005682_pt1 | contig 12600 bp, 15 predicted proteins | sample Leawel6488metaG_FD_119754 | JGI IMG/M metagenome (GOLD analysis project Ga0172381, IMG submission 119754) | Leachate microbial communities from a municipal landfill in Southern Ontario, Canada - Leachate well 64-88 metaG | ecosystem: Engineered > Solid waste > Landfill > Unclassified | place...
ACTCAGTGCCATTTTACCTTTTGATGGAAAAAATAAAGACCAGAAAGTCTCGTGGAATATGGAGTTTATAGATAAAATTTATTTAAGAGAAGTGGAAGACTCTGATGTAGAGAAGTTTTTTAAAGACCTTGCTTTTCAGGCCAATCAGCAAATGAAAGTGATAAATGAAAAACTTGGAATTGATAATGAAAGAAGACCAAAAATTGATGTTCTATTGAGCGATGAGAAAAAACATAAAGCTAGAGCCTTTAACTATTTGGATGAATTTAACAAAAGGCGTGGCTTTATTTATTTATCAAAAAATCGATTAAAAGAAGAAAGCCCCAATAACCAATTACGTATTTTTAGGCATGAATATTTGCATAATATGGATTGTGCACTTGGTGTGGATGATAATTTTAGCGAGAAAAATAAAAATAAGATATTGGCTATTGCTTCAAATATATTAAATCAGCCTATAATTTCTCTTCCGAATGATGAAAAAATCCAATGGGGAGATAAAAATGCTGTTTCTGACTTGTTTAGAGAAAGTAGTTTTTTTGATGAAGGTTATGAGGGTCACCCAACCGATAATGTACGGGAATTTTTCGTATCAACTATGAATATATTTTTAGATCCAGAATTTGAAAAAAATTTGAAAAATAAGAGTGAAAAAGATCAGAAGAAAATTTTAGAAGTGGCTAATAAAATTTTTGATCTTGCAAAAAGTTCATAGTATAACAAACGATTAAATAAAAGTAAAAAAGGAGTCAGATATTGATTATCAGACTCCTTTTTTTCTTTAAGAAGAAACCACAGTGTTGTTTTCGAATTCTTTATAACTTTCTGGCCAACTAATGGCTGGTAAGTTATCGTAATAATCATTTCTTGCTTTTTTCATTGCTTCAGCAACTCTATCTGTTAGTCCCTTCTTTTTCTTTTTTGTCTTTTTCATAAGATCTATGTTTAAACATTCATTTAAATGATATGATTTCCAGTTTGACAAGTCAAATAGCCTGTAGTAAATTAAGGTAAATCTGCACGTTTTTTGACAATGGTTTTAGTTAACTATATGGTTTAGTTGTCCTAGTTTCTTTATGGAGATTGAGACAACTAAATTCTATTATTAACATTAAACCTAAATATTATGAATTACTTGAAAGAAATTGAAAACAAAAGACACGAGACTGCTGAGCTTATAAGAGACCATGTTAGATCTCAAAAAGAACTTTGGCAGAAAATTCCATATTTGGCTTTGCAAGTTGAAGCTTTTTGTGGTGATTTCTCTAAATTCGAAGATAAAGGGAGTATAGGAAAAATCTATATCCATGGGTTATGGTACGTTTTTATATCATCGTTACCTTCATTTTTGGAAATTGACTGTGTTACAGGAGAATTATTAATGCGTCCAGTAAAAGGTCCTAAATTTCAAAAGGCAACAGATCATTTAATTTTATTGCTTGATTTAGAGAAAATTGAAAAATTTGATGCCCAAAAAATCATTAATGATTTAAATCTGAAGCTATCTCGGAAACGAAAAATTGATATACCAATGAAACTTGGCTTATCTGTTTATATCAGAGATAATTGGGTTTCCTTTAGAGCAGATACTCAAGAAGAATGGTTTAAAAAAATGGCAAAAATATGCAGAGTGAAGGAAAATTTTGAAAGAAAAACTAAATTAATTATTTAACCTAAAATCATAATTATGGGACAGTTAGAAACTTTTTTAAACAAAGGACTTGCGAGTGGTTTTCCAAAAAGAACTATTCCTTCCGAAGGAATAAAAAATCCAGACCCTATTGAATCAGAGGATTTTGTGATTAATCAAAAAGAAATAGACCTCACTTTTAAATTTAAAGATGTGATCGAAGATTATTTTATTTCTAAAGGTTATAAATTTGGAAAAAAGATGCCGTGGGGCTATGAAGTAATTTATGATGACATTAAAATTGCTTTTGTTACACATTTTGAAAAACGTCATGAAGTATTAATAAGAGTAATTCCTATTAAAATTAAAAACTAGAAAAAATCATAAAGTAAGAAATCCAGACATTCATTAAAGAAAGTCTGGATTTTTTTAATTGAGATCTTCGGGTACTTAATTTCTTTTGTTGAAATTTTCGGTTAAAATTACAACTGACAATGGTGAACTTTTATTCTTCATGGCTTCTTTTTTTAGTTTTGCTTACTTTGGTTAAGGCATTAGCATTCCCTTGTTCAATTTAGTTTAATCATAATATTTTTTTAAACAAAAAGCAAACGTTTTTTATGATATTACCTAGGTAATTCCAAGCTATTGAGATATTACAATGCTTGATTAAATTTTAATTTATGGTTATAATTTAATTAGATACCAAGAGAAGAGAAGTTTGTAGTACTCAATTATGGAGAATACCATAAGTGTTCTGTGAGAACATGCGAGTGCTACAACATTCTCTTGGTTTAAAGAGTTCTTTTTTTTGTTGATTTTAAACTAACAAAAATACTATATATAGTAATAGATACAGCATTAAAAGGAGTTTATCAATATTGATAAACTCCTCTTTTTTTTGAATGACCTTAAACTACTAAACTATTACGAAAAGCTTTACAGCTTAACGTAAATATGTTATTGTCCAATCAAGACATGGTTTTTTGACAATGGTTTTTGGTTAAATATTTGGTTTATTTATCCCAGTTTCTTTATATTGGGAATTGAGGTAAATAAATCATTTATAAACTTAAAAACTAATATTATGAAAAAACAGCTTAACAAATTAATTATTGATCCAATTTTAACTGGGAAAATTGATGGCAAACCAATTACGGTCGCTAAAAGTAAAACTGAATTTAATACTCAATCTTTTAAAAACTTTAATTTAACCGGTCAACAAATTATTGTTTCTGCTATCTGTAAAGTGCGGTCTCAAAAGACTGGATTAGTAGAAGATGTATTTTTCCCAAAACTTTTCATCCAGGCTTGGGGAGGAATTAAATAAATAAATAAAAAGGAGGTTATTATGATACCATTATGGTTATTAATATTTTTATTGTTACTGATAATAGTTAAAATATTATGGCGTATATTATCTTGGAATCGTTCAAAAATTAATGAAATAAACAAGATTTGTTTGCGAGTTCCATTAATTGTTAAAAGTGTAAAATATAATAAGGAAATAGATGTTCAAATTATTTCCGATGAGGTTTCTCAACATTATCCAGGGAAATATCATCTCAAAATAGTAATTTTTGCTTTTAATCAAAACGATTTGAACAAGGATGTGGTTCTTGAATTATGGAATGATGTATTAAGTAAAACACCTGAAAGAGATTCTTTGTCTAATTTTGATAATAATTTAACATTACAGTTTGAATGGGGCATGACATTAGTTGATATTGTACACATTCTTGAAAAAAATGGGTTTGAGGTAAAATCATCTATAATTTGATGCACAAGATTTTGTTGTTAGCTTATTATAAAAGGTTTCAGAATATTAATTTATTTTGAAACCTTTTTTATTTTAACCCTTTACAGATTAGTGATTTTGTAGTAAATTATTGATAGTACTTTGTTTTTTTGACAATGGATTTTGGTTAATTACATGGTTTAGTTGTTCCAGTTTCTTATGGGAATTGAAACAACTAAATCCTATTATTAACAATAAAACTGAATATTATGAAAAAACTAAATTTATTTACTGGTATTATGAGTGGAAATTGTATCATTAAAGTTTCTTCTGTAGAATTAATTTCTGAAGAGCTAAATGATATTGAACAAACACTTATTACTCTTGGAGTAAGAATAGTACCTCCGCATCGTTACTCAGAAAAAGATATCAACGACTACACAGACGAAAAATATTTTTTTGGGAAAGTGGATGATTTATTAGTATCAACTATTATTATCCCAGGAATGGATTCATTCCCAATTTATGTTGCATTGGAAAAAATTGGAAATATTTTTTTAAGTGTTGTCTCTGATGAACTAAAAGTTGCTAGTATAGTGTGGAGAGGTGGAGGATCTGTGAATATTGATGAAAAATATTTAATGCCTTTGAAAAAATATTGGTTAAAGAAAAGAAGACTAGCCTGCGTGTCTGATTTAGGCAAGGAAAAAGATTCAATACTAGAAGAGCTTAAAAAAATTGAAGGCTTTTCTGATGTTTATAACCAGTATATGGCTATTAATGACTTAAAAATGAAAGCGATTGAGGAATTAAGGTATGAAGATGCAGCTATCGCTCGAGATAAAGCAAAAGATTTTTTAGAACCGTTGGATACATTTGTCGCTGATTATGTGTTTTCTTACTTCAAAACTAATTTATTTACATTTTAAATTTTATAGTTATGAAAAAAATCTTATTAGTAGACATGAATTCTTTTGGCCTCATCAAATGGAATAAAACTCTTAAGAAGGCGGGATATAAAGTTTATCATTCTCCAGTTGGTTATTTTGAAGCAATAGAGGCTGTTTTGACAGTAAAACCTGATATTATTATTTGCACTCTGAGCCAATATAAAGGGATGGACATTGAATTTGTCAGAATTTTGAAGCAACCTATAGCTTCGGAATGTTATGCCCCAATCCTTTATGTCACTTCTGATGAGAATACTAGGTCAGAAGCAACAAAAGCTGGAGCCACTGATTTTCTTTTAGAAAATTTCAGCGAAGATGAGTTATTACTTAAATGTAAAGCTTTATCTTCTCTATTTGAAAAGAAACCAAATTAGAACAACAATTCTAAAACCACTTGAGATAATTTCAACACAGTGGTTTTTTTTATTTACCCCTTCTTTACAAATCAAAGATTATTTTGTAGTATACAAATAGAAAAAATAACCTTAAATATTTGAAATATGGAAATGAAAATTAAACAATGTGTAAATTCAGAATTCTTAGAAGTTATCTTTAAAGATGTTCTAGAAAATGATTTCGGGGTTAATTTCTTTGAAAAAAAACTAAAGCCTTTATTTCTTAAAGTAAAAGAGATAAAATCCTTCTCTAGTTCTAGTGATTACGGCAATATTTTTGCAAAAGCAAAAATTGAATTGGTTTCAAGAGAAGAAACTGAATCAGTTATTGCACAATTGAGGTATTTAAAGCCACAATTTGAGAAGGTCTTTGATTTGAAAATTGTGGATATTTCTTATAAAGAAATTAGCCCAGCAGATTATTTATAGGAAAAGACCTGTTTTTTACATTTAAGTCACTTATTTTATTAATGGGTGGCTTTTTTATTTAACCTTTACAGATTGGTGGTTTTGTAGTATCTTAAAGATAAGTTTTAGCTTTTTGACAACAGGGTTTTTTGGTTAATTTTATGGTTTAACTATCCTAGTTTCTTTAAGGAAATTGAGATAGTTAAATTCTATTATTAATTTTAAAAACTAAATATTATGAACGCTGAATTATTACAACTGGCAATTGAAAATTGTTTATATAATAAAGATTATAAAAAAGCAATTAATTTAATTGGTACACTTCCAGATCCACAAAAAAGTAATTTATTAGAAAAGATTCTAATGGAGAATTTTATTGAAAATGGTTTAATTAACGAAGCTAAAGAATTTACTGCTTTATTGAATCGTGAACTTACCGCCGTTGAATTAGAAAAAATGTTGTCTTTTAATATTAGTTGTGGATTTTTAAAAAGTTCTCTAGAGATAGTTAAATTATTAAATCGGGAATTAGCAATTTCAGAATTAGAGTTAATTTTTAAAGTACAACTTGGAAATTACTCGGTTGAAGATGTTTTTTCAGTAGTGGAATTATTTCCTAAAGAATTAACGGGTGTTAAGTTAAACTATGCCTTGGCACATTTTATAGAACTACCTTCATTGGAACAAGCTCAAAAGATTGTGGAATCATTAAATCGTGAATTAACAGGCACTGAGATAAATAAGCTTTTTACCAACAGTGTTGGAAAAGGTGGATTAGATGATATTTTTAAAGTAGCATTAATCCTACCAGAACCACAAAAGGATGTTGAGTTAAAAAAACTTTTAACTGATTACATTGAACTCGGTCTTTATTATGAATCCTTAAAGGTTGCGAAAGCATTAGGTCGTGAATTAAATATTTCAGAATTAGAAAAAATCTTTAAATTAAATCTAAGTAAGGGATATATTAGTTTGGCGATAGAAATGTTGACCTTTTTTCCTGAAGAACGAAAAAATATTCTTTTAGTTCAGATTCTTGATCTGGCTGTTAAAGAAGGTAATGAGCATGATATTACAAAAACCTTGAAATTATTTTCTGGACAAGAACAAATTGATAAGGTTCAAGAAGTGATAATACCTTATGTTAAGGATAAAAAGATTGAAAAAGCAAAAAGAATAGTCAAGATACTCCCTGAGATAGAGCAGGATCAATTTTTAGATATTTTGTAAAAGTAGTTTTGCTATAAAAGCTCTATGTCTTAATGATATTAGAGCTTTTTTTTATTAATTAATTTTACACTTTCTCTACAGTATAAAACCTCTTCAAAACATAATACACAATAAACAATCCAGGAAGGGAGAAGAGCATAATAAATCTAAGTGGTACGCCTAAGTAGAAAAGGAGAGCACTGGTGGAAAGAGCTACAATAGCTCCGATGTCCCAACCTAATTCTCCAAAAAAGTGGAACCATAAAGTATTCTTACTTTTTTTAGCCATATTATAAAGTCCAACATAAAATGAGCTGAGATAGAATAAATATGATAGAGCTAGGATTACATCAGAAATAATAATCAAGGGAATTGTATTAATCCACAAAGCCCGAGCGATTATAACTATCCCACTTACTAAAAGTCCGATAACAATAATCTTTTTACCTTTACCTTTGTCTAATAGATATCCGAGTACGACAGCCATGACGGTGGTGATTAATAATTCAAAAGTTTTTAATCCTCCAAAAACCACATAGTTACCAACTAAATTGAAAAGCACAATGGTCCAAATGAATTTATGGATATATAAAATACCATCGCCCATCATCATAAGCATTCCACGCTTGTCTATATTTTTAAAGGCTTCTTTGAAATTGAGTGGAATACCAAGAGAAATATTTTTAATAAAGAAAAGAGGAATAGATGAAACCAGGGTGATGATAGTAGCAGAAAGATATAGAGGCCAATAACCAAGATGGGTGATGATAAGTCCTCCAGCTATTGGAGCTAAAATTTGGAAGATAGCTACGGTGCCTAATTGTGTACCGACTTGTTTACCTCTTTTTTCCTCATCACCAGCGATAGCATAATATGAATGATAGGGAAGCCAATAGGTGATGTCATATAGAGCTGTGTAGAGGCCATAGAACAAGAGCCAGTAGTTAAAACCACTAACTTTACCAAGAACTAGAAAAAGACCACTACCGATTAATACTCCTAGGATTAAGGCTTTCTTTAATCCTATTTTGTTTGATAATAACAAAGAAAGTGGACGAGTTAGTAAACGAAATATAATACTGCAAACTATTACAAGAGCAACCACTGGAAAAGAAATTCCAAGACTTAAAAGATATATAGCACTGAAAACAGTTAAAATGTTATCCGCAAAACGCCAGATGCCTGAATGTAAGGTAAGCAGATTGATGTTTTTGTTAGTGAAGTCCATAATGTTTTGTTCTAACTAAAATTATTATCGCAATAGTAGAGTTTATTAAACAAATATATAAAGGAAAAGAAAGAAGGATAAAATCAAATTTTCCTACAGCTAATGTGCCTAAAAATCCACCAACTCCGCATATTGCCCAACCAACCCAGTGCTCACTTTTAGGATCTTTCCAGGCTTTAGTAATTGTTAAATTGGCTCCAATAAAATCAGTCAAAATGATTAAAAATAGTGCAATAGCTGGTTCTTTTGTAACATACCAGAGAATTAAACTAATTCCTGCCCCAAATAAGGATAAAATATCTATTTTTTTAAATCCACCAACTCCAAATTTTATAGAGAGAAAAAATATTATTAATATAGCCAATGTATCTCCTGCTGTAAGTAAGAGTGACCAAGTACCACCTTTTGCTAGTTGTGAAAAGAAAGCTATAAAAGTAAGAATAGACCAAATGAGCCATGTCATTCTTTGTGGTTTTGTTTCTAGTTTAAAAATACTTTTAGCATAAGGAATAACTGATAGCATCATTAGTACTCCGGAAGCGTAACCTAAAATTTGTAGCATATTATTAATATAATACTAGATTTAATGAGGAAATGATAGAATTTGTAAATAAAAATTGTTGAAATTAATAATTCTTTTTTAATATTATTTATTGTTCAAAATTTACACATTTAATATTTTCTCCTTGTTTTTTTCTATTTCCATCAAATTTTACAAATATATATATCAATGAATAAATAAATCCAAATATAAATATAAATTTTAAGTTCCCGATAAAATACAAAACAGTAAATAAAATTATTCGGCCTACGTGTATTAATATTTCTCTAGCTATAATAAAGTGTAAAACTTTATCTTCTGAATTAGCTAATTCAAAACATTCAGCATCAACACCTGTTGCAATAAAAGGGAGGATTAGTCCACTGAATGAGTCTATGATGTATACACCAGTGCTAGTTTTAACTATGAATCTTCCTATCCAAAGAAAAATTGAAAAAAATCCACCATACTTTATTACAGCAGAACCATTTTTATCAAATGCTTTACCAGATAGATAGTCTGAGATTAATAAAAAAAATTTTTCAATAAATTTTACTATTCCTAATATAAAATATTGATTAAGGATTGCAAAAAAAGAAAAAACTGGCCAAACGAAATCGTTCATGGCATCATCGATCCCTCTATTTATTAAAATAGTTTTTTCTCTTAAATTTAATCCACGAAAAATATGTCTGATTTTTAAATCAACTTGTTCATTTTTTTCTTTGATAAATAAAATCGGAATAAATGATAAAGTTAAAAATATAAAAACAAAAATAAGAACAATATTTATATTAAATAAACTTAATATAAAACCACCAACCAAAGGACCTGGTAACGAAAATATTTTCTTTATAATTTTATTTTTTCCTAATTCCGTTCCCCGTTTCTCATGGTCAGTTTTTTGAGCCATAAATGTATGCCGACCAACCCAGAAAAAACCAGATGCTAAACCTTTTATAATAGCTAATATTATTAGTGGTAGAGAATAAAATTCTAAGGAAAATAATAAAACAAAAAATAATATAAGAAATGGTATGCTAATTAAAATACTATATTTAACACCAAATTTAGCACTTATTCTGCCTGCAGGTATGCTAAATAGTATATGAAAGACAGAATACAAAAGAAAAAATAAAGTAACCTCTCTGAGAGAATATCCTGTATTTATCAAGTAAATAGGAATAAATACATCTATCATTGATAGTCCTAAGTCCCTTATGGATTCAGATAGATATATTTTGTGTAAATCACTATCCTCTATCATTTTTTTTACTTTCAAAAAATAAGACAACATTTGTAAATTATAACAGATTTAATTAAAATCTGTATTTAGGTTTATATTTTAATTTATTGAAAACAAAAAATATTAATATTTGTTTATCAAGCTAATATAAATAAAATAATTGAAATAATAATACAAATTGTTCCAAGCCACATCAGAGGAGTAATTTTTTCTTTGTACTTAAAATAACTAATGAAATACGAAACAGGAAACGCCAGGGTTCCAATCATGGCTAAGGTCGAAACAGGAAGTTTATAAATAAGCCATGCATCTAGGAGAGTTAAACAAGCAACACCAATAACAAATATTTGTCCTGATTTTTTACGAGCCAAATTAGTAAGATCACTTATGGGGTTTTTCTTTATAATCCACATACTAATTAACCATACAATTGTCCAACCGATTAAATCTACAACAAAACGTCCAGCTAATAAAGATCCAAAACCTATTACATGAAAAGTTGCTAATTTATATAATACTGAGGCAATTCCTCCCAGGATCACAGCTAAAATAGTAAAAACAATTCCTCGGTCAAAAGCAAAAAAATGATCTACTTTTTTAGGCCAAGCAAAAAATACAACACCAAGAATAGATAAGAACAAGCAGAATATTTTTATGGCGTTGAGTTGTTCTCCTAAAAAGATATTGGCAAAAACACTGCTTGAAATAAAACCAAGGCTTCCGATAATTTGGGTTGTAAAAAATTTTGTTTCTAGTAATCCTAAAATTATAAAAATACTGACAATTGCAGAAATAGCAATTAAGGCAAACCAGAATATATAAAATAGTGGGTCGTTAGGTAATAGAAACATACCAGAAAATATGAGTATTAAAATTCCAATAGGATGACCAATTAAGTTTGAAGAATGTGTGATAGTAAGCGGGGCTATTTTTTCTTTAGCAAGTTTTTTCCGTAATAAATTCCAATATGGACCAGAAGCTTTATTGATAATAGCAAGAAGTGTAAGCATAATTAATTTATTGTAACATTTATATTGTTGAACCTAGAATATTCATCTTAAAAAAGAATTAAAATCTATACTTAGGTTTATATTTCAAAATTTTCTTTGTTTTACTAATATCAAGTCGTTTTTTCTTATTATCTGAAAGCCCATGAGCAATAAAGAACTTTATTGATTTAGGTGCCAAAACACATTTAGTTACTAGTTGTGCAACGTCTTCATAGGTAATAAGTCTATCAGAGGCAGGAAAAGGTTCCTCGCCTTTATTTTTTGAGTTTATTCTTTTGTCCTCTTTATCAACTACTCTACCAAATCTAATACAAATTGATGATAAATTTTTTTCTGTTGAATAAAGTTTAGCAATTGCTTCTCCCCATACTTTAGTGGCACCATATAGACTTTTGGGGTTTGGAAGATCAGTTGTTTTAATGGTATATCCTTCAGGGTAATTATTTACAGCATTAATACTACTAGCAAAAATAACTCTTTCACATTTAAATTGTGAAGCAATTTCAAAGATGTTATAAATACCTATAATATTATTGGGTAATAAATCTTCCCACGGAGTTTTTTTAGAACAATTTGCAGCTAGATGAATGATTATATCAACCTTATATTTTTCGAATACTTTTTTTATGGAATTAACATTTGAGATGTCAGCTTTCATAAAAGGAAAATTTTTATTGCTTGTTTTATTATAAATGTCAGTAAGGACGATATTGTATTGTTTTGAAAGATATTCAGGAAGATGTAGAGATAAATAGCTTCCAATATGTCCAGATGAGCCAGTAATTAAAATTGTTTTCTTTTGTAAATCTATGTTCATATTTATGATTGTATCATTTTTTTTAAAAATAAGTTTAAGGCAAAAACATACAAAACCCACCAGCGATTAGGGTCATAGTTGCGACTATCTTCAAGACCAATGTTTTTTTTGAAAAATCTTCTGAGATGTTTATTTTTGTAAAAAAAGAAAGACAGATAAGCAAGACAAGAGTGATTAAAGGAGAAAAAGAATCTATTGCTGATACGGCAGTCAGGGAAGCGATTCCAAGTGCTTCGAGGTAAAAAATACTACTAAAGACATCGAAACCTTTAGCAATAAATGTTTTAGCTAGAAAATTATTTGATTTTGCAGTTTCTTTAAGTTTTTTGTATTTTTTGGTGATTAAGATAATGAAAATATAAAAAATTATCAGCATAGCCCAGATACTAAAATAAAAACTGACATCGTTGATAGAGGTACTATAAAGTTTGTATGTGACAAATAGGTAGACGATTGGAATCATACGGATCAACATCCAAAATAGAGCTTTCCAAGACAAAAGAAATTTTCTTTTGTTTGCCTCCATTGAAAATAGTATTGCCCCAATTACTAAAAGTAGTGTGCCAATTATTTGTATTACTGAAAATGTTTTATGTAAAAAGATTTTTTCTATGAATAAAAATATAATGGGAAAAGCGTAGAAAATGCCATTAAAGCGAGATACTTCGACATTTCGTAAAAAGTAGTCATATGCTAGAGAATTAAGAGGACAGATGATAGCTAGAATAAGGAGGTGGATATTAAAAACAAAGCTAAGTTTTCCGAATATGCCGAATAGTCCTATAATTATGGTTAAGATAAAAAAGGCAAAATTCCTATAGAATGTTCCGACTAATATATCTATTTTTTCTGGTTCTTTAGTTATGATAACCTTGTCGACGATTGTCTCAAGTGAGCCAGCAATCATACTAAATAATATCCATAAATACCATGTCATATTATTGTTATTATTACATATTGATGATAATTTGATAACCCCGTTAAAATATTATACAGTGATAATTAATAATGCTAAAATGACAGTATGCAAGAATTAATATTTCAGGGGAATTATAAAGAAATAGGTATCCAATTAGGGAAAATATATAAAAGAAATGGTAAGTTTTTTAAAACTGAGAACATCAATAAAAAATTATATAACAAACAATTGTCGTATTATAAAAAGTTTTATCCAGAGTTATTAGAAGAATTGAGTGGGATAGCTATGGGTGGAAATTATGATTATGAAGAAGTTGTGTACGACAGTATAGTTGGAGAAATTAATTGGTATAAAAATAAAAGCAGACCGAGTTGTACTATTTTTGGCGTAAAAAATAAATTTGGGACATTTATAGGACGTAATTATGATTGGTACCCGAAAACAATTGCTTCAATGTATAAATATGATAATCCTTCTTTCTATAAATATATTGCTATTACAGACAATAG
>Ga0172381_10005683_pt1 | contig 12600 bp, 10 predicted proteins | sample Leawel6488metaG_FD_119754 | JGI IMG/M metagenome (GOLD analysis project Ga0172381, IMG submission 119754) | Leachate microbial communities from a municipal landfill in Southern Ontario, Canada - Leachate well 64-88 metaG | ecosystem: Engineered > Solid waste > Landfill > Unclassified | place...
CGGGTGAGTTCGGATATGGATTCGGTTGGAATGTAGAATCCGGAACGTATTTTCACGGAGGCCAAACGGTCGGTTTCAACACACACGTGATGATCGAACCCGAAACGCAAACCGTCATCATCGCCCTTTCGAACACACAGGGATCGGATCATTATTATTCCGGTACGCGCGTGAGATCCGAACAGGTGGCGTCGGATATTTATTCGATTCTGGAATCCGGCTTAGAATAGGAAGGACAGCATGGGCCTTTAAGGATCATTTGCTTATGGGCTCAAGCCGGCCTTCTCATTTTGATTAAGCGTTTCCGGTGTTATACTCAAGGAGTGGATATGAGTCAGTTATCCTCCCGATAGAATCAAAGAAGATATTTAAGGAGAATTACGATGGACAGAGACAGTGGAAGTGGATTCAGAAAAAAGAGAAAAACGTCCGGCTCATCGGGTGGCGACATATATAAAAGAGGTTCCGGAATGAATCGTCCGGGTGGGAAGCCGGTGGGTAATGCATCGGCTTATCAGGATCGAAAAGAACCGACAACTCAGAATCAATACACACCGCCGCCGCAGGAACCTTCCTCGGGCGGAATGCCGGACCTCGGCGGTTTGTTCGGAACCGGATCACAGCAAGATAACAGTTCGGGCGGAATGCCGGACCTCGGAAGTCTGCTCGGCAACGGGTCACAACAAAGCTCCGGCGGATCGCCTCTCGGTGGACTCGGATCGCTTTTGGGATCTGGAAGCAAGCCGTCGAAAGGCTGCGGGCTTTCCATCGGGAAGATCATCCTCATTATCGTCGTTATTTTGGTTGTGATATTTGTGATCAGCAAGTGTTGGCCCAAGGCAGATGACCTTGATCCGACAGGCTTTTCGACCGTTACTACAAACGGTGACGCCAACCCGACGCTCGGAGAGGATACCTCCGGCATCGGAGATCCGAGCAACAACAATATCAGCCCGATGACCGGGATCACTGGTCCCCGTACCCGCCGGACGCAAATCCTCGGAGACGGCAAGGACGTCTTTACCATCATGGTCTATATGTGCGGAACCGATTTGGAGTCCGATTACGGAATGGCGACCGCAGACATCAATGAGATGCTCTACGCGAACCCCGGAGAGAATGTAAATATCATCATTGAGACCGGCGGAACCTCCAAGTGGAAAAACAGTGTGATCAAAAGCAATACCAATCAGCGCTATCAAATCGTCGGGGACGGCCTGATCACACTTGATGACGACGTCGGCAAAAAGGCGATGACCGATCCCAATACGCTCTCGGATTTTGTATCGTACTGTGCCGAGGCGTTTCCGGCCAACCGTTATGCTTTGATTTTATGGGATCACGGCGGCGGGTCGTTAGCCGGCTACGGATATGATCAGCTTTTCCCGAACAAGAAGTCGATGACGCTCGACCAGATCTACACTGCGCTTGATGATGCCGGAGTCGCTTTCGACTTTGTCGGATTTGACGCATGTCTGATGGGTACGGTTGAAACGGCGTATATGCTGAATTATCATGCGGATTACATGATCGCATCCGAAGAATTGGAGCCCGGGATCGGTTGGTATTATACCGACTGGATTCGCGCGCTTTCAGAGGACACTTCGATGTCGACCCTAAAGATCGGCAAGAACATCATCGACAGCTTTGTTGCAACCTGTCAGTCCAAGGCTCCGAAGGACATCGCAACGCTCTCCATCGTCGACTTGGTGGAGCTCAATAACAACGGAGACAAGGCTTTCCGGGAATTTGCGCTATCCGCGGACGCGATGCTGGATGAAAACTACAAAATTATTTCCGATGCGCGCGGAAGCACGCGTGAATTCAACCGTTCCCGGACGGACCAGGTGGACTTGATCCATTTGGCAGAGAATATTGAATCGAAGGAAGCACAGGCGCTCGCCGACGCGATGCGTCAGTGTATCAAGTACAATAAGACGACCTCCAATATCATGAACGCAAACGGTCTGTCGGTGTATTTTCCCTATGACGAATTATCGAGCATGTCCTCGATGGTTTCCGTGTACGATCGGATCGGGATGGGTGATGAATATACCGGCCTTGTGAAAAAATTCGGGAATATGGTCGTTGGCGGAAGAATCAGTACGGGCAGTCCGTCCTCTCCGCTATCGTCGCTTTTGGGCGGACTGACCGGATCCTCCGGTAGCTGGGGAGACGTGTGGAACTCTTTCTTTGCAAACCCGGATTTTTCGGCGGCTACCGGCGCAACGGCTCAGAGTACAAGCGACTGGGTCGATCCGAACCTGATCCAGTCCAATGCAGGATACTACGAGAATCATAACCTGAACGCAGCGAATTTTGAACTGGTCGAAAAGAACGATGGCTTCGTGGTCCAACTGTCGGACGAGCAGTGGGATTTGATTCAGAAGGTCGAGCTGAACGTGTTTTTCGATGATGGTGAGGGCTACATTGATCTGGGTATCGACAACATCTTTGAATTTGATACCGACGGAGATCTGGTCATCGGCTTCGACGGGACCTGGGTCGCTCTCGATAAGCACATCGTCGCCTTCTATCTCGAGTCGGTCGAGGAGAAGGGCTCTTCCTACACGGTGATCGGGCGAGTCCCGGCACTACTGAACGGGCGTTTGGTGGATATCATCGTGATGTTCACCCAAGATAATCCGTACGGCTATGTGGCAGGCGCAAGAATCAATTACGGCGACACGACCGATACGATGGCCAAGGGCTTAATTGAAATCGAATCAGGGGATGTTATCGATTTTCTTTGCGACTATTACTCGTATGACGAGAAATTTGACGACAGCTACTACTTGGGCGACCAGATGATCGCGGACGGAGAACTGACGGTCAGCTACCATCCTGTGGGCGGTAACGAGTGTATGGTGACCTACCGGCTGACGGATATGTACAATAATACCTACTGGACTCCCGCCATTCTATATCAGGAGTAACAGCAAAAAAATCCTCCGGGGAGACGAATCAAAGGCGCTCCCCGAAGGACTGTTTGTTTTTTAACAACCATCGTTGAATTTCTAGTCGATATCCTCGACGACTTTCTCGAGCCGGGTCTCCAGAAGACTCAGATCTCGGAAGTATTTTTTGGCGAGCGAGAACGTGTTTGCCAGATAAAGGCCGTCGCAGATTCGATCGTCAAACGAGTAACCGATGGCGCAACATTTGCGGACGACCACCTCGTTGTTTTCGACGACCGCCATCATCTCCGTCTTGCCGAGCGCGGCAAAAATGCCCGCAGTTCCGACATTATAGGGATGATGGTAGACATAATCGGTTCGGATGGACTTGAGGTAGGTGAGAAACAGCGAGCAGTGAAACGGGCTGCCCTCGATAACGCTTGCGGGCAAGAGATTGTGCCGGTCCATCCATTTAATGGTGCCGATCAGGCCCTTCATAAATAATCCGGGCATCGAAAGGATGACTTTAACGAGTTTTCCGCTATCGGTATCGGCGGGCTGGGTCTGTGCCTCCTCAATAGTCTTGTTGAGGATCGCGGTCACTTCGGCCAGCGACTCGTGGCCTGTGAAGGAGAACTTGACGGTGACCTCGTGACCGTTATCCCGGAGCTCCGGCTTGACGACCATCGAAAAGGAGTATCCTTTCCGCGCATACAATCGGCCGTTCATGACGAAACGGTTGAGAAACGGCCGCTGCGCGAGTACGCGAAGGTACACGGCGATAAAAATGTGCAGATAACTCAGGTGAATCCCTTCGCTTCGCTTCTTGTGGATGTATTCGTCGATCGGTTCGGTTTGAATGATCTGCTTTGCGTAGACCTGGGCGTCGTTTCTACGGTCGATGATGAAGGGATAAAGTTTCTCAAAGGGTCCGATGCTTCGAATCAATCTTCCGTCGTGTCTTTTCATGGAGACCTCCGATGATTTTGAATATGCGCCTGCCGAATGGTGAGCCATGTCCAGATCATTGTATCATTATCCGACTTTATATTTGCATCCTTTTGCAGAAGGAACATCTGCGTTTCGCCGCAAAAAGATGGTATGATGACATCAAGTCTTTCCAAAGCGACAGCCACAAATGCTCGTCGGCTTTTTTAAGATATGACCGGATGTGTATTCATCTGTTATGAACAGACGGGAGGACAAGCGATTGAGCGAAATGAAAAAGAGAATCCTGATGACGGTCCTGGGGGTCCTGATTTGCGGGTTTTCCGTCGGAATGTTTAAGTTTTCCGCTTTCGGACTGGACCCGTTTCAAGTGTTTGCGCACGGAGTCGCGAGGCACGTACCTTTTGGGTTCGGCACGCTTTACGTGATCATTAACGCAATCATGTTGGTGGTCATCTTTTTTCTCGATAAAACCAAAATCGGATTGGGAACGCTGATTAATTTATTTTTGCTCGGATATGTCGTGGAGTATTCAGAGATGCTTTTTATATATCTGATCCCCGATGCGAATTTCGGGGTCCGTCTGGTGATTTTACTGATCGCGATTGCGGTGATCTGTCTGGGCTCGGCGTTCTATTTCACCGGAAATTTGGGCGTCTCGACGTACGATGCCATCGCGCTCATTATGGCACAGAAAAAGATCGCGAAATTTCAGTACTGCCGCATCGCGACGGATTTGATCTGTACGGTAACCGGCTTTCTTCTAGGTGCAAAGCTCGTCACAGAACTCGGAGTGGCCACCGTTATTACGGCCTTTTTCATGGGCCCGATCATTGCGTTCTTCAACCACACGGTCGCGATGCCGTTCCGTTATGGGAAGGAAAAGGCTCGAGAGATGGTTCTTCTCGAGCAGGAAAATAAGCATATTAAGAGCGAGAAACAATAGAAATATATTGATAAACGATAAATAGATATTGCAAAGCGATATTTCTGATGTTAAAATGCACTTATCTGATATTCGGAGTCCATCGAGGCTCCCCGATCATGGAGGTGCATTATGGATTGGATTGGGAAGAAAAGTCTCTCGCTGATTCTGCGGATTTTTACCGACTTTTGTATTTTGGCTTGTATCGGCGTCCTCGTCGGATTGCCTTGGCTCGCCGAAATAATGGTCGATCAGCTGACCGAACAATTCGGCTGGTCGGAGCCATATTGGTTTATTATCGCCTTCTTTTACGTATGCGGTGTTCTGGCGCTTTGTATCCTTGTTCAGGGGCACCTCATTCTCCGCACGCTTGAAAAGAATAAACCTTTTGATGTGCGGAACGCGAATCGATTTTTTCGCGTCGGGCTGTTTTGCCTCATCATCGCGATTGCTTTTACTGTAAAAGTTTTCATGTACAACACACTGCTGACCGTTGCCGGAGCCGGTATCTTTGCCATTGCGGGACTGATTTCATTTATCTTGTCCGACGTTTTCGGCAAAGCGGCTCAAATCTGGGAAGAGCAGCAGCTCACAATTTGAAAGGAGGGTACGGAGATGCCGATTATTATTCGACTGGATGTCGAGATGGCAAAAAAGAAAATCAGTCTGGCCGATTTGTCCGAACGAATTGATTTGTCCCCGGCAAACCTTTCCGTCCTCAAGAATGAGCGGGCGAAGGCCATCCGATTCTCAACCTTGGAAGCGATCTGTCGGGAACTGAGCTGTCAGCCCGGAGATATATTGGAATACATACCGGAGGAAGAAACTAAATGAGTAAATACATTCGCGCCCTGGCCGCATCGGTGATCGGAGCATTCGCTGTTGTTGAATTTGTCTTTTTCAGCCAAGGATTCTCCGCACTCAATTCTACGGTCTACTATTTTTCATTGTTGTTCGCTTTTTTTCTGGCCATCGGATTGCCCCCGCGCGGAGCAAAAAACCGCGCGTTTCAGCTTGCTTTAGCGGGTGCGATCATCGCGATATCGTCGGTCTTTACGCTTTTTGACAATCAGGGACTGGATTTTTTGAACGGAGCCGTCATCCTTTTTCTGATGGGTATCATGTGCCTCCAACGAATCGGTGAGGAACGATTCGCCATCGGAGAACAAGGTTTCTTGAAGGAACTCTTTCTTGGGTTTATCCTCCGGCCGATTCTTTCCATTCCGGAGCCGGTCAAAGAGGTAAGCGCATTGAGAAAAGAAAAGAAGATTCTCTCGACCGGAATACCCGGCACCGCTCCGACCGCCCCAAAAGGCATCTCCGTTATGGTTCAGATCATCATTGCACTTGCGATCGGACTTCCGCTTATCCTTTTTCTGACGGTTATGCTGGCCTTTTCCGATGCTGTCTTCGCCGATTGGGTGCAAGGTTTGCTTCAATATCTGGACGAGTGGGCGATCAAAGAAGCCATTCAACGACTGTTCTTGTTCTTTCTGGTCGTTCCGTTTACGGCAAGCATCATATTCAGTTATAAAAGCAAGCGGTTTTACAGCGCGAAAAACAGCGTGGCCGGAGAACCCAACGCATTATTGATCCCGGAGGCTTCGGCAATCACCATTCTTGTCTTGGTCAATACACTCTACCTGATCTTTGCGGTCATCCAATCCGTGTATTTTTTCGGAGCCTGGGCGGGACAGCTTCCGGAGGGCCTGACCTACGCGGAATATGCGCGGAGCGGATTTTTCGAATTGGCGTTCATTTCGGCCATTAATGCCATTATGATTCTGGTGTCGATTCGCTACACCAATCGGAGCGCGAAAACCGGAATGGCGATCCGAATTCTTTCAATGATCCTCATCGGTTTAAGCTTCATCCAACTGGCTTCCGCATTTCGAAGAATGGCTCTATATATTGAAGCGTACGGACTTTCAGAAGAACGCTATCTCGTTTCGGGATTTATGATCCTGATGGCCGTGCTGTTTATCTTGCTCGCGGTCCGGGAATTTTTCGAAAAACTACCGCTTTTCAAGAGTGCTTTACAAGTAGGGGTGTTGGCGCTGCTCATCATTAACTTCAGTGTGCCGGGCTATTGGATTGCATCCCATAACATTGATCGCTACTTAAGCGGAGACCTTAAAACTCTTGATACGGACTACTTGATGAGAAGTTCCTCGGACTCGCTCCTGGTTCTCTTGGACAAAGAGGATGAGCTGCACGAGCTTTCAGAGGATGATCTGGAGGAGGATTTGGACAAGGTTCATGAATTCATATCGATTCGATATATGCGGGATTGGGAAGATCGGAACGACCGGTACAATTCGGACGAGGATCCGGAGAGATCGTATACTCAAATCATCGATTCAACATGGAAGAGCTTTAATGTAAGTTCTTACCGGGTTTATCTGGAGGCAGAAACAACTCGAGACGATTAAAATCTTCCTCCGTTACAAAAGAGCGGCCGCGGTGACTTCTCATCGCGGCCGTTTATTTCGCTGTTATCAATGATTACCAAGGACGTCTGGCGGACACAAAGTTTCTGACCCAGAAATCGGTCGTGCAAGAGCGACGAACCACCTTGCCATTCGAGGAAGATGCATCCACCATCTCTCCGCCGCCGACATAAATGCCTACATGCCCGACTGCCTGACCGCCCGTACTGAAGAACAACAAATCGCCGATTTCCAGATTGTCCATCGATGTTATTTTTTCCCAATCGCTCACGTCGGCGTATCCGGCGGCATTGTATCTTCCGCGTGAAGAGCCGGCCTGCTTGAGGCAATAATACACAAGACCCGAGCAGTCAAACGAGTTCGGGCCGACGTTGCCGAAAATGTAGGGGTCTCCGAGTTGCGCTTTGGCGTAATCGACGAAACTGACGATGTTAGCGCGTCTTCTTTCTGCTTGAACCTTACTGGCGCTGGCGATCGCATTCGGTGAATAAAGGAGTGCCAATGTTTGTTCTCCGGTTTTGCCGTCGACACCCAGTCCGTTTCTCTCCTGAAATGCTTCGACCGCCTTAACGGTTTTGGTGCCGTAGTAGCCGGTTGCCACGTTCAAATAACCCAAGTCCATGAGTTGGCGCTGTAAGCTGTCCACATCGTTTCCGGAGGTACCCTCAAGCAAGGTGTACTTCTTGGCATCCGTCGAGAAGAGCAAATTTAACGTTTTGGAACCGGCAACCCCATCCTGTGTCAAATCATGCTGGCGCTGGAAAAGCTCAACAGCATAAGTGGTGACCGATCCATAATACAGGGTCGCTTCGTCCAAATCCATATAATTGAGTTCGATCAAACGATTTTGCAACTCGCGAACGCGCTCGTTCTCATCTCCCGGCCGAAGGGTCGGGTCCGGGGTCGGCGACGGGGTCGGCGAGGGCGTCGGAGTGGGCGTCGGAGTTGAAGTCGGCGTCGGTGTAATGATCATAATCGTATTGGAGTCAGTCTCTCCGGCTTCTTTTTCCGGCTGACTGGGGGATGTCCATGCGTGAACGTATGTTGTAAGCGAAATGACCGATGCGATCAAAAGCACGGCAGCTAATATAAAAAAGCGGTACTTGATTCCCCAGTAAACGATTCCATCCCAAATACGCCGAAAAACATGATCCTTTGGCGGAGTATCAAATGAAAAGTCTTGTTGCTTCTGTTTTTTCAATTCGTATGTCCTTTTTTTTGTTTTTGTCCCAATCATTTTAAGCATGAATGGGGGCGGATGGCAAGTTGATTACAGAAAGTGCCACATAATTTCACCAATTACATAATAAAACCGCACCGGTTATTTCGACCGAACGCGGCTTTATTTAGGCATTGACTTACATCTTAATTGGCCAGGTAACTACTCGTCGCGCCACAAATTCTTTGCCGGCTCATTCCAAATCGGTCGATTGCGCTCCGCTCTCTCTTGCTTGGAGGGCTTTGCCTCACCGGACTCCGTCGGCTCGGATCCTTTTTCAATCGTCTCGACAACAGCTACTTCCGGCTCCGGTTCGGGCTCAATGGGTTTGAATATCGGAATGCCGTTTGCCTGCTCTCGAATTTGCCGCTCACGTTCCTTCAATATGGCGGCGCGAAGAATAGAGTGGTCAATAAAAGTCTCCGCAGGCATTGACGAACTATCGTCCTGGACTTTATATCGTATCTCCTCGATTGAGACGTCTCGATCCGGCTGAACCACGACAGACTCTTCCAGATAATCAACGGAATTATTTTCCGGCTCAATGGGCAGAATTGCCGGCGATTCATCGCTTGCTTTGATAAATGTCTTGAAAGGCAAGTCTTCATCCCGTTGAATCGACTTTGTCGCCGTGGGCTCTTTATCCGGCCGAATCAACGTTGCAGTCGAGGGCTCTTTTTCCAGCCGAACGGACTTTGTTGCCGGCGGCTCTTTTCCCGGCCGAACGGACTCTGTTATCGGCGGCTCTTTTCCCGGCCGAACGGACTCTGTTATCGGCGGCTCTTTTGCCGGCCGAATCGATTTTATTGCCGGCGGTTCTATTTCCGGCTGAACGGATCCTGCTGCCGGCGGCTCGCTTTCAGGCTGCATCGACTCTGCCACGGGGGGTTCTTCATCAAGTGGAGCAGACTTTTTAGCCCGATGTAATTTGACCGGCTCAACAGAAACTTCGACCTCAGGCTTTTCGAAAAGGACTGCGGCGGTAGCTCCCGCCCCCGTAGACTTGGCGGAGGAGGTCAGGGTGTCAGCCGCGCGCGTTCCTTTGGATTTCCCGGAGGAGACATCGGCGGAGTCGGTTGCTTCAGAATAATTACCGGTGATTTCGATAATATTTCCGTCCGGATCGGATAACGTGAAAAAGGAGTAAGGAAACGAAACATTCACGTACAGGATGTCGGATAATTGCCCGATATTCAGAGAGAGAAGCCGGTTATACTCGATGCTCAAGTCATCGACTCGAAAATGATGAATGACATTATTCCCAAAAATCGTCTTGTGTCGGCCCAACCGATTCACATATGCCTTGTTGAACATGGCGTCGTTTGATTTATCTGAGATAAGGACCTTGTAATCAAACATTTGATTGAATACGCCGAAACATCCTCCGTCCAGGTCGAATTGAGCCCAGCGATCCAACACACGGGCCGACGGCTCCATATCAAACAAGAGTGAGTAGAATTCTACGGATCGTTCCATATCGCGAACGACAACATACGTCGAGCTTAATCGGAGCATATGTATCTCCTTTGCAAACCGTCTGTTATTTGAAATTGTATCGCCTGGATCGTCTATTGCCTCCGCCGAATCGGATGCGAGTTGCGGACCCAATAGATCAAAAAAAGGCCTGGCGGTTCGGAGTTCGCAAACACCGCCTAACTTCATTTTATAGCCCTCATCTGTCAATGCAAGATAATAAGATTAACAATCACTGAAATAATTATGAATCATTAGAAAGAACCGTGTCGAAAAGTGCAATTTTCAACACGGCTTTCAGTGAGTCCCATGGAAAGGAACACGGTGCCATAATTTATTGATCGGAAGTCTCGGTATCGCCGAATGCTTCTTCAGTCGCTTCGACTTCCTCTTCATCCTCTTCCTTGCGTTTCTTTTTTCGGTAGTAGATAAAAAGAAGGAAAATGATCAGGAAGAGAAGAAGCAGGATCAGCAAAAGCCAAAGGAGCCATTGATTCGAACTTTCGGGGTCATTGGTCTCCAATAAGGCCGGAGGGAACGCAGAAGTTTCTGTTCGGGAGGATTGAGTCGTCTCGATTGCCTTAACGGCAGGTTCTGTTTCAACTGTCTTTTGAGTTTCAGCTTCTGTTACTTGAGATATCGTTTCAGTCGGAATCGTCGTTTCTTCGGTCGCCTGTGTGGTAGCGGCGGTCGTGCTCTTAGAAACTCGTGCTGTGGTCACGGCCGTGGTTGGCGCAGAAGTGGTTACTGCAGTCGTCTCTGCTGTTGTCGCTGCGGCAGTTGTTGCTACGGTCGTCGTAGCGGCAGTCGTTGCTGCGGCAGTTGTTACTGCGGCAGTTGTTACTGCGGTCGTCTCTGCGACAGATGTAGCTGCCGTCGTCTCTGTGGCAGTCGTTGCTGCGGTCGTTGCCACCACGCCGTTAACCACATTCCCTTGTGCTACAAAAGCTCCCTCTAAAAATGACCAGTCTATGGTTGATGTGGTATTCGCTGAAGTAGTGGTCGTGGTGCTTTCCGTTCCGGTTACTCCGGCAAATATCACAAATCGAAAGGTCATCACAAGCAGGATTGCAAAGCTAATCGTCACAACGGTTGCTATTCGGGCTGCTCTGTCTTTTTTCACTCGGATCACCTCCTTAGCTTTCCGGCCCCGTGTTTTTCTGATTGAGAGATGTAATGGATCATGATATCCCGAAAATTTTGACTTGTGCTTCCAGCTTCAACGAAGAAGAAGGTCTCGAGTCTTTCCTGCATTTAGAATATCAATTGGCAGAGAACAATCGGTGAATCCTTGGTTGCCGAATTGTGACCGATTTTCAAATTTTCAAAAAAACGTGAAGTTTACGGACATGAATAGTAAAAAGCGGCCCGGGATTATTCCCGGAACCGCTTTGTAACTGGAGCCGATTGTCAGACTCGAACTGACGACCTGCTGATTACAAATCAGCTGCTCTACCAACTGAGCTAAATCGGCAATATTTATATGCGCACTCTTGATCGGGACGCAAGAGGAATTATATGGATTTGAAGAAGAGATGTCAATAACGACGGGTCTACGACGGTTTATGTATTCTCGAAAAACTTCTTACGGGCGGCTCGTGTTCGCGCGTACAAGCGAATGATCGAAAAGATCTGCCACGGCATGACGACGATCCCGGCAAAGACGGAAAGGAGAGCCGTGAAAATCAGGGCGAGGATCATGAGAATGATCGAGGTCGATAAGAAGAAGACCGGGAACAGGGAGTGCAGAACGCGCCATCCCCAGGGAATGGTCGAAACAACGATGATCAGAAGCCACCATAACGGAGAACCGAAAGCCTTCACTCCGACCGTGAAAACCAGGATCATGGCGGTTACGAAGAAAAAGAAAGCGCTGACAATGGCGGTGTAAAAAAAGGACTTGAATTCCTTTTCGTTGGCCTTCATCATGCAATCCGGACAGCGCGGCGGCGTTGTAACCGACCCGCACGATGAACACAATCCCTTGCCGCATCCGGCACAGGTACAGGTCGCTTCTGTTTCATTGTGGTAAAAGCATTTCATTGGATACAATTCCCCTTTTCACAGTAAGGTGATTATAGCATACGGTGAGAGTTCGTTCATGCGTGTCTCCGCGAGAAAATGGTATAATTGACCGGGAAAAGAAAGAGGATCGAAAGTCGCCGAATGGAGGTATTTCTTGGACAACTATATCATGATGCAGTATTTCGAGTGGGACCTGCCCGCCGATCATCGTCATTGGGAGCGTTTGGCGTCGGATGCGGAGCACCTCGCGTCACTCGGCGTTTCCGGAGTATGGATCCCGCCCTGCTGTAAATCGACCTCGCCCTGGGATGTCGGGTATGGGGTCTATGACCTCTTCGACCTCGGGGAATTCGATCAGAAGGGCGGAGTCCCGACGAAGTACGGGGAAAAGTGCTCACTTCTTTTCGCGATCGAAAAGCTTCATGCCGCAGGGCTCAAGGTCTACGCGGACGTCGTTTTGAATCACAAGGCCGCCGCCGACGGGACGCAGGAGGTCCGGGTCGTCAAGGTCGATCCGATGGATCGAAGGACGGTCGTTTCCGAGCCGTTTACCATCGAGGCCTGGACGCGGTTTTACTTTCCCGGGCGCGGCGATACCTATTCGGGCTTCAAATGGAATTGGGAGCACTTTACTGCGACGGACTTTGACCAGAGGACCGGGGA
>Ga0172381_10005684_pt1 | contig 12598 bp, 24 predicted proteins | sample Leawel6488metaG_FD_119754 | JGI IMG/M metagenome (GOLD analysis project Ga0172381, IMG submission 119754) | Leachate microbial communities from a municipal landfill in Southern Ontario, Canada - Leachate well 64-88 metaG | ecosystem: Engineered > Solid waste > Landfill > Unclassified | place...
ATTTTTTTGTGTTAAACTGTAAGTGAATTAGATTTAAGGGAGACAATGACTTCAATGACATTAGTAGAGTTTTTCAACCGCAAGGGTAACGTCTTTAGAGCCAAAGGCACTAGACCTGCTCCTATAACCACTACCGCAACCTGGCAATACAGCAGGTTTGTAGTGCTATTAGAGCACAAGTCCAGGACTAAATTCACTAGGATAACCCTCTATGTGGATGGCAAACAACTCAAGAGGGTATCTCTAGAGGATACTACTCTGCCCGATGCCGACAGGGAGTTCAAGCAATTAAAGACTATATTAAGGGGGATTCACTAAATGAATCTACAATGTATCTATTGTGGCAACACCGCAACCCATCGGGTAAGGACAAAGACTAGCTCGTTCTATACCTGTACTGCTTGTGCTAATGAGTCTGCCCTAACTCAAGGTTATATCCTCATAACTAGAATTAGTCCATGCAGTGGCAGGTACATCAACAAGGATGACAAGTGTTCTTGGCTACTCAAGGGTATATGCCTACATCCAAAGTATGCGGGGAAGGGGTGTATTCTATGAAACAAGAGATGAAACTATTAACAGTACTCATTATTAGCCATGTCTTAGTAGCATTTATATGGTTTATGGCAGGCAGGGAGACCTCTCCAAACAAAATTATAATAGAGCCTATGGTAACGGTAATAGTTACACAAGTAAGAGGATAAGGAGTAATAGAATGACATTACATCCATTTCAAAAAGATGATATTAGCTCTGCCCTTGAGTTTAATCCACAAAGCTATACAGTTCACGATATAGAAGGTATCGTTGCAGAAGTACCCGGCTCTCATGACGAATTCGATTGGCATTGGATTCTAGCCTTGAAAGATGGCAGGTTTGTGTATGCTTCAGGTGGATGCGATTATACAGGATGGGACTGAAGAAGTAACCTAGATAGCGAGTTCGCTGACACCGCCCTGCAAGCTGTTAAATTAGCTCCAGACATAGAGAAGGAGTCCAAAAGGCACATCCAAGAAGAACTTAGAAACCAAATAAAACATATCTATCCTTATGGAACTTGTTGGGGGGGCAATGAATAACTACTATGTAACACTAACCGCTAACTATCTACAACAAGCTGATAACTCTGCCCAAATTCGGGACAGTCTATTATCTGCCCTCAACCAGGCAGGACTATTAGAGAATAATTTTTCATTCTCAATAGCAAAACAACCCAATGAGAAACCCAAGAGAAACCAGCAAAGCAAAGCAATTATTGATTGTCCGAGTAAGGCAACAACGCCAATCGCAGAAACTCGTGAGGCTAAATTTGACAAACGCCCGAATCGTGTGGTACGATTAAAGAGTCGAAAAAAGTTGATTAAGTCAAGAACAAGTCCAAGAGCAAAAACAAAGAAAAATAAAAAGGTAGGGGGTAGATAAATGTGGACAACTAATAATCCAAAACCAATCATACAAGAAAGTAAGCCTACAGGAAAAGGAAAGATTTTTGCAGAAACCTTTGGGGGGTACAGCGATAGTCCAGAAGAGATATTCAAGGAAGCTCTTACATGGATACAAAATCATCTAGAAGTTCAAATTTTAGATGTACTCATGTATTGTGATGAAGGCAGATACATGACAATTTATTACTTTAAGTATTAAACAAGATTATTACCTGCTACATACTGAGTGGTCGGTAAGGTAGTAGTAATAAAATAAAAATAAATAAGGGGGAATTCAACACATATGTGGACAGTAAGTAGAGGAATCAATACACCAAAGGGCGTTTATGTACCGCAGAGTGACAACCTCTCCAAAGAACTGGTAGAAGCTGCCAAATTTGCTGGCATCAATGCTTTCAACGTCAAAATTGACGGTATGTATTATGACGAGCCAGGAAAGCTCCCGACCAACAGCATCGCCGCTTTAACCCAAGATGTTTCGGTGGAATCCGTTGAAATTAAAGCTCGTGATATCGCAGGCTGCTAGATAACAGCCAAGAAATAAACAAATAGATTGTGGTCTAGCGTTCTAGGAAGTTATCACCCGACCTAAATAGCTTCCTAGATGTAGCTAGGAAAGGAAAAAATAATGACTACAACTGAAATAGTCCACACGGATTCACAAGGAATACAAATTACTTCAGGCTGTATAGCTGAACTCATAGAACCTTACGGTGGTATGGATGTAGGCATACAAGGAACTGTAACCTTACTACCTAGAAGAGAAGACAGTGGATGTGTTTGTTTTAGCACTCCTTCCAGACCACACGGAGTACATCTACACTCAAGAAGGTTAAAAATAATCCCTTCTACTACAACTCCAGGAGTAGAGCCAACAGAAGAAGAAATTATCAATCTCACCATAGAGCAAGCCATGAAAGCTTCTCACTTTGCTTTTCTCGATGGGAAGTTTTACAACATCTCGCTATCTCTGAACCAAGCTGCTAACATTGCCCTACTACCATTAGTAAGCAACCTAACAGCACAGATCAAACGGGTAAGAGACAAAGCCCGCACCGACCTGGCTGCTGAAAAAGCTAAGATACAAGCTATGATTCCCATGCCTGAGATAGCCATGCGTCATATCAAAAAAGGGATGCAAGTAAGAAGGGATGGTACTTATTTAGCATACTATCTCCCATTCCGCTATGCTCCCACAAAAATAGTGGACAAGTATGATTCATCCTTTCTTGCAGAGCTATCAGCAAAGCACAAGAAGGACTTAGCAGGAGATGCTATTCTGCAGGTAGTTATAACTCAACATGGGGGATTAGCATCCTCAGCTCTATACCATACCGATTATAACCAATACTTTGACCATTATCATGGGGGTATTGAGAACTGCTTAGGCTCTTTGGGCAGGGATTCTGATGCTCTTACTGACATGACTCCCGATAAAGTGTTAGACCTTAGAGATAGATACCAAGCAAGCCTTGTCGCTATCACCAAAGGAGACATACTGCACAGTCATCCAGAAGGCTTCCCTACTTTTGATGCTCTACTAACTGCTGCCAAAGTAATCTCAACTCCTGAAGTATCGAGTTGGGTGGTGCCCTTACCTTGTACCGTTGGCTCGTTCGTTAAGGTATTACCTTTTGCAGGTATCCCGCAGATAATACATGGTGTCATCGGAAAGTTAATTACGATAAAGGAAGATCAACTAGGTAGGCTTGGAGTAGAATTCTGCTTTGCTAATTCTGCCTTGCACAGTTGTAATGACTATGGTAGGCATCACCAATGCTACTGGCTTAAGGATAATCAAGTAGAACCCTGCCCAACAGCAACACGGAGAACAAGTAAGGCTTCCCCTACCGCTGAGCCTATTGAGGTAGATGAGCCACCCCCTTGGAGAGTAGGAGATAGAGTAACCATATCACAGGAGTATGTTACTTTATTTAATAATTCTTACCCAAGAACTCCTATCGATACCACAATCATTTATGAAGTGTTACATATATCAGCTGACCAACAAACAGCTTCAATCAACATTACTCCTTCTCATTTAGGTTGGGCACTGTCAACAAGATTCCTAATAAGGAGTACTTAAATGATAGACCTATATACAAGACAGCAAAGTATTCCACTTGAGTATATTCCCTCTGCTATCATTGTTGGAGTTGGGGGAACAGGCTCTTGGGTAGCAATCTTTCTTGTCATGTCAGGCTGTGAACGGATAAGCCTATTCGATGATGATGCTTTAGAGCCATCCAATTTCAATAGACTACCCTTAAGTCCACAAGATTGTGTAGGGCAGAAAAAAGTAGAAGCCATACAACAGCTCCTTAGAACACTTCGACCAGACTGCCAGGTGGACACGTTTGGTAGAGCAAACAGTTTTAGCCTAGCGACTACAGAAGGGCAGATACTATTTGACTGCACAGATTCACAGGATACTCAAACTATGCTCTCACAATGGGCAGAGTCTCACAAGGTACGTTACATTAGAGTAGGCTACAACGGAACTCACATGACGGTAACATCTCATGTATCCTCATGGTGTGTAGGTGCACCCCAAAGTGGTTATACAATAATCCCTTCATGGGTAGTGCCCGCAGCTATGGCAGCCTGCTTTGGTGTAGCAAAAGCGATGTATCATTTTCCTATAGAAATCACCCATGATATATCAGACTTAGGGGTAGAAGTATGTTAAGCCCAAGATACGTAGTAGTAGGAACTCATCTAGATAAAGGCGACCTGTTTATGTGTTTCTCTCCTTATGATAATAAAGAACATATGTTCTATGCTACTAGAGAAGAGGCAGAAAGAGCTAGAAATAACTTGACAACGATACATAACAAAGTAGCTTCTTATCTAGTGTATCAGGAGGATGAAATAGATGTGGACTCAATCCCAAGAAACTTTTAAAGGAGATAATATGCCAGAAAAATGTTGGACTACAGGAGTTAAGAAGGTATCCTGCGAAATGTTCAAGGATGCAGATGAATCAATAGTCCTGCCCTTCCAAGTTCATCGCAAGATACGAGCAATCACAGAGGATATCCCAGGCAATACCGAGTGGCTCGGATATCTAATAGGACATCCCGACAAGGATGGTTTCGTGGTAGAGGATATTGTTATCCCAGAGCAAGAAGTAACTAAGATATCCGTTAATGTCAAGGATACCCCAGAGATTCCTAACATCATTGGAACTATCCATCTACATCCCTTCGGTTCAGGGGGAATGTTCTTTTCCTCTACCGATACCGATTTCATCGGGGTGAACTATCCTATTACAGTAGTTACCAATAATGTAGGTGATTATAAAGCACAAATAAAGAGGACTCTGCCCTGTGGTGCATTTACTCAACTCGAGGTTGAAGTGTACGCAGAGGAGTTCCCACACTCTAAAGAACTTGATAAGTTTGTGCAGGAATCTCTCACCAAGATAAAGAACGCACCACCGGTTGTTTACTCAACTACTTCTACTGTCTACTCTGCCCAAAGTACAAGCCATTATGAAGCTAAATTGTTCTGTGGTAAATGCAGGTCGGAGATTATGGGGGAAGTTAATTGGGTGAAGGGGGTAGCATATCATATGTACTGTGGACGAGAAGTTGCGAAAGAGTTTTCCCTTGTCGAAGGAAAAGTCGAACACAAAACAGATGTGATTCAGGTAGCTAAGAACTTTGGCGAAGTTGAACGACTAAAAGACGAGTCGACAACCTGTATGGTGTGCGGAAGACCTGTAAAGTATATTGATGCCAAAGACGTAGAAGGGTGCAAAGTCCACGCCCATTGCCAAGAGGCGTTTATTTCGGGGGTTTAGTGGGGGTGTAGAAACGGGTGTAGGATTCGACCTAGAACGAGTGTGAAAAATTCTACACCTTTCGGGGGTATATAATATACCCCGAAAGTGTAGAATTCTTTCTGTTCCGAGCCACTCTAAGAGACACGATTACGAACCGATAGATACGTAAAGAAAGGAAGGAAAATGAAATTACATATAACCACGAGACTTTTAAACGGAGTACCTACTAACTTTGTAGATGTAGGCTGTGATGACTTCGATAGGGCAGAGCTTAATAGAGACATCATAAAGACCAACTCTTTCATAGAGGCATGGCTTCGGTATGAATCAGCCTTAGCACATACACCGGCTAATCAACCGCTTCCCTCATGGATACCATGTGAACGTCTATATGAGGAGACAAGATAATGATGCCTCATTATGATGATTCCATAGACCTCAAGTTTATAACTGTGTTACTGCTTGTTTTATTCCTTGTGCTTGCTGTCCTGCTGTCCAAGTCGTGCCTACCATTACTGTCTTGAGCACGAAACTTGACAAAATCGAGTCGGTGTGGTATAATTATGATGTGACTATTAATTCTTAAGGAGTACAATAATGTTCAGGATAACTAATGAGCTTGATGCTTTGGTAACTGAAAGAGATATAGCAATCCACAATGATTCTATTTATAAGTTTGGTGTAGCTAACAACATTCCAATGGATAAAATTTGTTTGGTATGTCATCAATCTTATAGACTACACTTTGGGATAACTTGCCCAATAGTACAACCTACAACTCCCGAAGTGAGGACTACTTAATGATAAATGTATATTGTGATAGTGGGTTAGATAATTATTGTATATTCCATGATGATGTAGTACTCCTATACAAACATAATACAAAAGTAACTGTAAATGAAGGAGAGTACATTGCTATCCTAGAAGCTCTACAACTTAGTTGGCTTATGCCAATTACTATTCTATCTGACTCACAATTAGTAGTCAACCAAGTCTTGGGTACTTACAAATGTAACTACCTACGGTTGCGTGAATATAGAGACAAAGTAAGAAAGCTATTAGAAAAGAGCAAGTCCACAATACAGTGGATACCACGAGAAGAAAACAAAGCAGGAATTATTTTAGAAGGGAGAAAAAACAAGTAATGATGTATCCACGAACAGCAATGGTAAACAAGAAAGAAGTATTGGTAAGCGATACTGCTATGGTGTCCCATCGGGAACACTTAGCTAAGTATAGATTTGGTGTCTATGCAGGAGAAATTCGAGCAGAAACAGAATCCTGTAACCTGCTCATGGCTTTAGATAGTGTGTCTAATCAACCAATAAAGCTAATCATAGACAGCCCTGGTGGTGAGCTTGATGCAGCTTTCATGCTCTATGATACCATCCGAATGATGAAGTCCCCTGTCTATACAATGGGCAGGATTTGTTGTTCGGCAGCGGTTATCTTGTTGGCAGCTGGCAAGAAGAGATATCTACTACCACATAGCAAAGTAATGATACATCTGCCCTCTGCCCACTTACAAGGGGATTCTGAAGAACTACGGATTCAACAGGAACAGATAGACCTCTACAAGCATCAACTTGTAGATATACTATTAGAAAGTGGGGTGAAGAAAAATAAAAAGAAAATACTTGCCGATATGGACAGGGAGTTTTGGCTGAACCCACAAGAAGCTATCGACTATGGATTAGCTGATGAAGTAATGACTAAAGAAACCATGCAGGAATGGTTCAAGGAGACAACAGATGGAACTCTTACTTAAGGTAGATACTGATGTCCTTACAGACCATAAGTTATCACAATGCAATGAAGGAGGCTATCTATCATTAAACAAACTGTTTAATTTAGTTAGAGATAAAGTTACAAGTACTCAATGTGATAACTGTAACAAATGTGATGACTGCTATCGCTATGAGGATGGCTACTCAGCAGGTAGAGAGGAAGGCTATAGTAACGGTACGGAAGAAGGTAGAGAGGAAGGTCAGGCCGATGGCTACAGGGAAGGCTATGAGGAAGGACTAGCGAAAGGGCGTAGTGAGGCTGAAGTAAGTGGCGAATAATGGTTTATGGATAGTAAACCCAGACACAGGTGAAGATGAATTTGTTTTATACTCCGAGCTAGAACATGATGTAAGACAGAAAGTAATCAAGCCTATCGGGGGTTTTATCTTTGATGCTGAAACATTCATGTCCTCTAACCTAGCAAGAGTACCTTTCTACATAAAGGATTGGCTACCCATGCGGGGTAAGGCTATGTTCTATGCACCCCCTAAGTCGGGCAAGTCCTATCTAGCAGTTCAGGCAGCTCGTTGTATAGCTGCAGGTGAACCTTTCCTATCTCTGCCCACTCAACCAGGGAGAGTTCTCTACACGCAGTTTGAGCTAGGGGTTGAGGTTTTACAGCAACGTCTATTAGATACCCATCAAATATATCCTGACGTATTTGTGGGCACTTCTTTCTCTATGAAACTGGACACTGAGATAGGCAGAAAGCAACTGTTAGCTGCTATGGAGGCGGTCAAACCCAAAGTCTTGATTCTTGATCCCATGTATAAGGCTCTATCAGGGGATGAGAATGAGAGTTACGATGTAATGAGAATCTTAGACTTTCTTGATTCTCTTATTGAAGGCTATGAGTGTTCCATTTTACTTATTCATCACTCAGGCAAAGACCCAACCAAGCGGGGCAGAGGTAGCTCTGTCCTTGAAGATTGGGTGGATAGTGACATAGAAGTTAAAGTCATCAGCAAAAAAGGGGAGCCATTAAAGATTAGAATACAGCCTATTTTCTTAAGACATGCTGCCATACCACCTGAACCTATAGAGGCAGAGCTATCCCCCGCATTTGAATTTGAGTGTACCACTATAAGAACGGTAAAGCAACAGGTCTTGGAGTTTATTACCTCTGCCCACACGACTGTTACCCCCAAAGAATTGTTTGATGCAAAGATAGGAAGTAATACCTCGGTGTATACCGAGTTGGATGCTCTCGTTAAAGAGGGCAGGATACGAAAAGAAGGAAGGGGGAAATATGCTATCTAGTTCTATTCCCGAAGACAGTATGGTATGCTCTACAATACATCTAAATGAGATAGAATCTTATTCTAGTATAGATCCAGCTACATGGGAGAGTCTAGTTACATTTGAGCCTACAGAACTAGACTGCCCTCACTACATCATGTCTTATAGTAGAGAACCTGGGAATTGTAATCTAACAGATGAAGTCTGTCTGCAATGTCTTCGCCGAGAATGTGATGTTCTCGACTATATTTTAAAACATCGACCACCTAGCCGACCTTGGTTCATTGACGATCCTCATTAATTAAAAAATAAATTTAGGTGTTGAGCCTATATAGAACAAATGTTCGGCTTGACAAAAGTCGTTCGACATGGTATAATGATTATAGAGCCTTTCAGAAGCATAAACCGCCACCCTGTTAAAAGGGCGAGGCTAGATGCGTTGCTTCTAGAGGCTCTTAATTACCTCTATTGACTGCTATGAGGAGGGTAAGTGCTAACAGACGCAGATAAAGAATGGCTAATAGCCATGTGTAATGACAAAGGTTGGAACATTAGATATCACAATCACTTAAAGACCAAAACAAATTGGAATAAAAATAAAAGGAGTACAAACAATTGCCATTAATCGAATCGACAAAAGAAGCAAGCAAGGGCGGGTTCCAGGGAATTAAAAAGGTAAGGGGTCTGCTCGTTAAGATGTCAGATGATCCTATTCCACCGCCTGAATCATGGGAAACCACAAAGTTACAGGTACAGGTCTTTCTTGAGGACTGCACCGTTCTTGAAATGTTCCCTGGAGAAGAGAACTTCGAACTGAACGAGGGCAAGTATAATTTCTACATTGCCTACGCAGATCCTGGCAAGAAACCACATTCAAGTTCTGCCTACATGAAATGTTGGGTGGCATCCGCAGAAAAGATGGGCAAGAAACCGAGTGACTTCATCGGGCAGTATGTCACCTTGGAAAAGATCAAGACTAAATTGTTCGATCAGAGGAATAAAGAAACCAAAGAACTCGAACCCGTCTACTCGGAGAACTGTTTCTCATTTGTTCAAGATGAAACAGCTAGTTCCGATAATGTCAAAGCCTACATCACCGACCTTGTGGTTGGACTGAACCGTAAGGCTGCCCTGAGGAAACTCATTACCGACACGAGAGCCAAGCAGTTCCCTGAGTACAAAGATATGCTCAGTAAAGGAACACTCGCTGCAGAGCTTGGGTTTACCATTGGGGATGATGAACAAGCGAAGTTTGAGAAGGTTGCTTAATGGCACATACCATTTACAGATTAGCCAATGGTGATAGAGTACCTTCGGTTACTACTATATTAGGGGTGCTCAATAAGCCTGCCCTAATAACATGGGCGTGGAAATGTGGGATGGATGGGGTAGATTACCGCACCGTTAGAGATTCCTCAGCAGGTATCGGGACTCTAACTCATGCCCTAATCACTGACCACCTACTCAGGAAGCCCACCGATATGCATGAGTTCTCACAGGATACCATAGATGTTGCGGAAGATTTGTTTGCCATCTATCTTGATTGGGAACGGGGGCATGACATTAAATGCATAGAAATAGAAAAGCCCTTAGTGTGTGAAGCCACCAAGTTTGGGGGAACACTTGACTTCTATGGAACAATAGATGGTAAGCTAACCCTCATGGACTTCAAAACCACAGGAGATATCTATCCTGAGCAGTTCTATCAGCTGTCAGCTTACAGACATCTACTTATCTCTAACGAGTTTGAAGATCCTGTGGACATTAAGATACTTCGAATAGGACGGGATGGTAGTGGTATTGAGGAAAGAAGTCTACAAAATTTAGACCAACAGTTTGCTGCTTTCATAGCATGTAAGATTATCTACGATATTCAACATGCACCCAAGGAAAAGAAGAAAGCTGCCAAGAAATAAGGGGGAAACATGGTAACACCAAATGTAATCGTATCAATCAGTGCTCTGCCCAAATCGGGCAAGAATCATCTAGCCTATACCTTTCCTGATCCTATCAAAGTCTACTGCTTCAACGGTGGGGCAGAGTTTGTGAAGCGGAAGTTTCCTGACAAGCAGATAGATGTTCACAACTTTACCCTGCCTATCGTGGAATCTGAGACAGAACAGTGGGCACTACCTGTGTGGGATGAGTTCTATGCAGAGTACAATGCTGATGTAGCAAGTGGTAAATATAGAACACTTGTTCTAGATACCTCGACTGAGGTAGAGAACTTCTGTAGACAAGCTACCCTTGAGGAACTTCAAGAGGAAGCAGAAGCAAAGAACAAAGTCAAGAGAAAACTTGCTACCAATGAGTACCTTGCAAGGAACTTAAGAATGAATGCTATCTTTGCACGGGCAAGGAACGCAGGAATTAACTTGGTTACTCTGCAATACCTTAAACCTGAGTGGTTAAAGACTACAGGGGATAGGGCAGAGCCTACAGGAAAGACCGCTATAGATGGATGGAATCAAATTGAAGCCCAAGCAGATATCAACATATGGATGGAAGTACAACAGAAAGCGGGAAAGACTATAATGGTATCTACCATAAAGTCAAACCGCTTTGATAGAGACTTCTTTACCAAGACGGTAGATGACACTACCTATGATGAACTGATGGCTATCTTGATTGGAGACTAAGTATGCACTATTTAGGGGGAAAATTTAGAGTAGCTAAAGACATTGCCATAATCGTAGAGTCCTACAGACAAGAGGATCAACCTTACCTTGAACCTTTTGTAGGAGCAGGATGGGTTCTTCAAGAGGTAGTAGGGCAGAGGATGGCTAGTGATATTAACCCTTATCTTATAGAACTATACAAAGCACTTCAACGAGGATGGATACCACCAAGCCAAGTAAGTGAGTCTGAATACCATGAGGCTAAGGTAGGAGATTTCTGTCCACCTTACTTGAGGGCTTTCATAGGATTTGGCTGTAGTTGGGGGGGCAAATGGTTTGGGGGTTATGCTAGAGATCCAAAGTCAGATAGAAACTATGCCCTAAATGCTCAGAGAAGTTTATTGAAAGCTCTACCTCGGATACAAGATGTCTCTTTTCATATTAGAGAGTACACCGATTGGTCACCCCAAGAATTAATGATTTATTGTGACCCACCTTATGAGAATACTACCGCCTACTCAGCTGCCCCTAACTTTAACTACCCTAAGTTTTGGGCTATGATGCGAAGTTGGTCAAATAGGAATACTGTTCTTATCTCTAGTTATTATGCCCCACCTGACTTTGAGACAGTATGGAGTAAAGAAACCAAGACAGACTTAGGGAACTCAAAGGGTGAGAAGATACCTAGGCTTGAAAGGTTGTTTAAATATCATGGATAGTTTAGAAACAATAGCCCAAGAGATTGCCCTATGCCAACGCTGTGCCTTGAGGGAACATTGCACCCAACCTGTTCCAGGGATAGGGAACTTACACGCTAAGTATGTGTTAATAGGCGAGGCACCTGGAAGGGAGGAAGATGAAGCAGGCATTCCCTTTGTGGGCATGTCAGGTAGGAGACTGGATAAGCTAATAGAGTTAGCCAACATAGATCCAAATGAGTGCTACCTAACCAATGTCTGTAGGTGTAGACCACCTGAGAATAGAACTCCTAAGAAGAAAGAGGTCAGAGAATGCCAGAAGTTCTTATGGGCGGAATTAAAAATAATTAAGCCCAAAATAGTAATACCTTTGGGTAGTACAGCTTTAGCTTTATTCTCTGAGTATGGTATTACTCAAATGCATGGTACGGAGTTTGAGTATGAATTTGCAGACTAAGAAGTGTTTTTCTTGTGGTTTAACCAAACCTCTCTCCGAGTTTTATACTTGGTCTGGTTACAAGGATGGTCACCAAGGTACGTGTAAGCAATGTATTCGTTACTACCAAGAACATTACAGGAAAACACACTTACTAGAAAGGAGAGCTACAGAAGAAGCTTACAGAAAAAGAAATATAGGCATTCTTAGACGTGCAAGTTTAGAACGTAGGGCTAAAATAAGACTTGAAGTATTAGCTCATTATGGTAAGGGTAAGTTAGCATGCATTGAGTGTGGATTTGATAACCTATTAGCTTTAAGCATAGACCATATAAACAATAATGGAAACAAACATAGGAAGATTATTGGTTCAGGACATATAGTGGAATGGTTAAAAGCTAATAACTTCCCAGAAGGTTATCAAACTCTCTGTATGAATTGCCAATTTATAAAAGCAAGGAAACAAGGTAAGAAAGATGAAGTTTAAAGTATGCCCTATGTACCACCCTGCGGCTGCTTTACACGCCCCACGTCTGTTAGCTACAATGTTACAAGATTGGGAACACAGACCTGGAAGCGTACCTCATG
>Ga0172381_10005685_pt1 | contig 12598 bp, 17 predicted proteins | sample Leawel6488metaG_FD_119754 | JGI IMG/M metagenome (GOLD analysis project Ga0172381, IMG submission 119754) | Leachate microbial communities from a municipal landfill in Southern Ontario, Canada - Leachate well 64-88 metaG | ecosystem: Engineered > Solid waste > Landfill > Unclassified | place...
ACAATGCCCTCCTTTAGTCCACGGGATATCCTTCCACCCTTGAAGTTATCCTGTATCCAGTACGGCGTATGCCTGCCGGCATCGATGCGCCTGGTGTTATCCTTGATCCACTTGTTAAAGGCCTCCGGCATCGCTGTCACGGGGTTCTTTGGCTGCCACTCATCCAGCTTGTCCTCGGCCCTTGCCTTAACCCTCTCGGCCCACTCTTCCCGGCTGATCATGATGGCGATCATCCTACATCGGCAGTTACTTCCCCATACGCAGCGACCATTCCTGCGGACGTACATAATGTGGTTTCGCTCCAGCTCTACGTCATATACCCTACCCGAATAAGGCACAAGAGCCTTATTAAATACCGTGGCTGTCTCAGAATAGCACTCCCGGATCGACCATATGTCAGCATTGCCTATATAAACTCCGTTGCGATGCTGTTGAGCGACGCCCTTTACTTTAACCAGGCTAAAGCTGGGGCGCCTTCCCATTTTCAAAATCAACTCTCCAAGGTCAGATGCCATCTGATTAGAAGAGGTAGAATAATTCCGCTCAGCCCTATTTGAAGAGCATAATGTGCCTCTATTCCCGATAAATGGCCTATTCTTCCTGCTGTGTCCGTCGCATGACACATATGCACTCAGGAATATCTCAATCTGCCTCCTGGATGCCTGTTTAATCTCTGCCGGCACATGCTTATCAGTACACTTGCCGAATTGTTTCAGGTACTCATAGAGTTCAGGAGAAGAGAGATAAAATCCCTCCTTCGTGGGTGTATGCTTAAATGGTAATTTATCAAGCAGGGAGGCAATTTCGTCGTAAACTTCAGGACTCTTATCCTTGATCTGAGTAATCTTGAGCTGGTTTCGCCTGGTCCAGAATAGCGAGCCGTCAGAAAGATAGTATGCCATAAACTGAGCAAACAGATCAAAGCTCATGGTGGTATTACCAATCGTTATTGAGGCTATATCCTCTGCCTGGTATTCAGAACTCCTGTAGAGCCCGCCGTTGAACTTAGAGTAATCCACTGCCAGCTTATCAGTCCGGATCCTGCCATTGGTTTTATCCAAGTAGACCATTCTGTGATCAGGGGTGACAAGCATATCCAGCGATCTGTTACTATAATGAACCATGTCCCCGTCAAAGGCATAGTTGAAACTATTGATAAACCGGACATACTCGGGCATTCGTGTCTTAGGATTCAGGCTCATAATCCGATCATCAGGAAGCAGGTCCTTAAATAGCTTCCAGCCTCTTTCAGTCATTACCTCAGTATCATCAGAATAACAATGAGGATGCCAGCCAAGCCACCTGAATACCTTCGGATAACGCCCCTGAAGCACGTCACAGATGTCGCTCCACCCTGGTATGATACCACCCTTGCCATCGGAGCAGGTGTGATTATTCGATAGCTGGATCTCGTAACCTACTATCAGTGGGTTATTCTGGTAGCTCTCCCATGTAGCCTGACGGTATGCCCGGTTGATCTCTGTCGAGGCAAGGCGCAGCGCATTCTTGTAGGAGGACCGGTACCGGCCCGTGCCTGGTTTATATTTCTTGGCTGCCTCACTCAGTTCCAGCTTACCGGTTTCAGGGTTCCGGACCCGGCGGAAGAGCCGGTCAGGATCCTTCAGGAACTTCTCCAGCTCGCGGGCCAGCTGATCAGAATCCTTTCCCTCGATCATTGCCTGCTGGATCATTGCTTCCATCTCGGTCTTGATCCCCTCTGTGGCTTTCCATATACGGTCAGAGACTTTCAGGCCGTCACGCTTCTCATTGAAGAAGGCCTTGGCTGCATCCTGGCGGACGCTGGCGGTGGCTTCTGCGTGTATCTGCGCCAGGATCTTTTGTTCTTGCTCCATCCTGATGAGCTTAGAGGATGTGTCCTTCCATACCTGTGTCTCTGCGGCGCTCCATGCTGCCTCAACTCCATTGAGTATTTGAGATCCTATTTGATGACGGGCAGTAGCAAGCATCTCGTTAATGGCCCTTTCTATTGATGGGTTTTCCCGCAGTCGGAACATCTCATCAGAGGTCATGATCTTCTTTATCTGAGGCAAGGAGATGGTCTGCTTGTATACATTTTTAATCAGCTTCTGGATCTCCTTATAGATCTTTGCCTGCTGTGCCGCTATGCTTGCTTTCTCAGGGTCAATCATAGTACTTCTTTTTCGGGATCATATAAAGTTTCAGAGCCCTGTATTTGGTGCCATGTTGACGATTGATGATGTTGAAGTGTTTCTGCAAAAGCACTCGCAAACCGAAAATACTGCCGGTCAGTACGTCGAGCCCCATTGCTTCAACATATGCGGCATATGGCATACCGGCCACGATGACGGCAACAAAACCGGTCATATATTTTTGTGCTACCTCATTTGCCAAATTCTCACCCCTCTGAATCCCCTTTAGACCAGAAATATCTTTTGGCGTCTTGGTTTTACGTGGGGTTTTGGTCTCTCCTTTTGGTTTATCGCTCACTTCAGTAGCGCCACCCGTACCCGTTCCTTTGGTTATAAAATCCTGGTGAACAATCTGGCCATCATAGTAAAGCGCGAACCCGATAGATGACCGCAGGTTGTTTGTCTGGTCCTTGTAGGTATTGGTGGACCTGGCCCGGTTGACTGCTTCCGTACATGCCATAATGTAGGCCTCAGTCATATCAGCGATGATCTTATCGTGATACTCCATCAGCCGGCGGCGCAGCTGCTCAGGTGTTGTACGGATGGCAAAGCCCATGACTTAGATAGTCGGCTCAGTTACTTCGACAAAACTATCCTCCTTGCGCTCCTGCTCCATCTGCTCGAAGTCGGCATCCACATCACTGGCAAGGCCTGAGAGCGATGCAGCGAGCTTGCGGGAGATAAGAGGCTTCTGACCGTTGGCGGTGGTCAGCATCTCAACCAGGGACTGAATATCATCGATCATGTAAGGCTTGATCTCAGGTGTGATCTCAAGGCTCTCGCACTCGGTTGTCAGGGCAGTATTGAACTTCGAGACAAAGGCCTTGATCACATTGCAGCGCCTCTGCAGGTACTCATCGAAGATCTCCTGCTTATCTGCTACCTTCAGGTGAGCATCGAGGAACATGAGCTTCAGGGCTATGCCTGAGATGTTATCCAGGCCCTTGACTGAATCAAACGAGATATCCGGGGTCTGCGTCAGGGTGTAGATCAGGTTCAGGAGGGTCTCTTTCTCCAGCTTTATGCTTTCGGGTGCATGCTCCCAGGAGAGGTACTTGGCCTCGGATCCATCCTCACCCTCGATGATGGCACCGGATTCACCCTTCTTGGCAAAGCCTATGAGCTTGCCCTTGATAAAGATCTTCGGGCTGGCGTGATAGTCATTGGTATCAGCAAAGTTTGAGAGCAGCTTCTCAAGGCGGTCGATCAGGGACTGCACATCAGACCACTCAACATCTTCCTGGCGGGCGTAGACGATAGGGATCTTGCCAATAATGTTGGGCTTGGGATAGCCTTCATCAACGATCCACCCGCTGTCATCCTGCTTCCATCGCATGTTCCTGTCAGCGGTGTAGGTCTCAAAATACTTAGTGCTCTTACCCTCCTCCTCGGCAATGGAGTACTCCCGGGAGAAGGCTACCATATCACCGGTCTCATCAAAGAACGGGAACAGGGCATCATCTAACAGTGGGGAGAGGATAGCACAGCGCAGGCGGAACTTGCTCTTGAAGCCGTAGGCCTCATGGAATTTATTGCCCACGGCATTGTTGAGCATATCCTTGACCTTGCTGATCACAGAGGTGCCGGTCACTGTCTTCTCTACCGGTACCGGGAACCATAGCTCAGCTGCCTCGGTGCAGGAGAACACTGTGCGGGCTATCTTCTTATTCAGGGAGTTGCTCTTGTTTGCCTTCAGAATCTTCTGTACGGCCTCCAGCACCTGCTTCTCCTTCTCGGTCTTGGTCTCGGCGCTGATCAGAACGTCATTGCCAAAGAGGAAGGCTGCAGCACGCTTGACGATGAGCTTCTGCAGGCTGACCGGTATCCTTCCTACAGGCTCAAGACGGGTAGAGCCCTCGCCTGCCTCTCCTGATACATTCATGGTGGTGACACTGGTGGCGGTGTCCTCGCCAGCGTCAACCTTGACCCGCTTATCAGGACGGAGGGCCGGATCCATCACATCATGCTTGGTAGGGTCGATCTGTTTCTTGTATGTTGCTGTCTCCGGAGGCTCACTCCCGCGGCCTGTCTTTAACTCCCGGATGATCTCTTCAGGGTTATCGAGCTGCAGTACTTTGGTGATGTCTTTCATGGTATAAGTGTTTTATAGTGATTCACATTTGATGTTAAAAAAGGCCTGCTACATCCTGGGCCTGCTCTTTGTCTCTGAATTCCACGGTTCCTGTAACGCAATCCTCCGCGTCATCCCATTCATTCTTACCTACCTTCATGTAGCTGGTCAGCGAGCGGTAGAAGTCAGGCCAAAGCCGGTCCCACCCACGGGGAAAGTAAGTGAGGTTCTGCACCTCGGCAGAGTGTGAAAAGATCCTCACGTTCTTATTGAGCCCCTGGTGAAACCACTTGATGCGGGTCTTGTTATTTCCCATGATCCGCAGTAGTTTCTCTACCGCCCGGGCAAAACCCCTTCCGCCGTTGTTGCTCTCTATGACTGCCACCTGTATATCGTGCTTGGTCAGCATCTCTGCCATCTTTGGCTCGGTGTACTCCATGGCCTTCTGTGTGTAGAGCACATCGGTCACGAAGTTGCCTATCTCGGTCTCGATGTAGCAGATCGAACACAGGAAGTCCTTCCCCTCGTCAGCTGTATCGGTGTAGTTCTTGCGGGTCTTGCGCCTTGTGGCCGGCAGGATCTCGTATTCCTTGAACCCTTGCTCATACATAAGGCCCTGGAGGGGCTTGGGGTCCTGCATATACTGGGTGTCAAACACAAAAGAGCTCTTATCCCTGAGCTTCTTCAGCTCTTCAAGGTTATGCTTAAAGGACCAAAGCGCCTTCTCTTCGCCGCCGTCAATATAGATACATGGAAGTCTCAGAACCTCCCAATCATCAGGCTCCTGTCTAAGAAGAAATCCGCAAAGATCCTCCTCATGGACCCGCTGCATGATGATAACGATAGGAGTGTTACGGCTGTTTACTCGGCTTCGGATAGTGGTTTCAAACTTATTATTGACCTTATTCCTGATCAGCGGAGACAGGGCGTCATCGGGCTTTATGGGGTCATCTATGATGATTGCGCCTCCAAAAACCTGATTGTCTGAGATTGTGCTTTCAAGATCCTCGAGCTCTCCATCCAGCTCTCTCTTCTCTTCTTCTTCCACAAGGCCTGCACCAAAGCCGGTAACCTGCCCACTGGAGCTAACAGCATATAAGCCTCCGCCATCCTGGGTGTACCACTTCTTTGAGTTGGTTGATGTCGGGCAGGCGCGGAAGACAGATTGATACTCAGGTGTACGCATGATTGCCTGCACCTCCGAAGAGTTATCCCTTACCAGGTCATCAGAGTAAGACAGGTGGATGAACTTTGCCCGGGAGTTTAGCGCCAGACCGGCAGCAATGAAGTTCTTTACGGCAAGCTCTGTCTTGCCATAGCGGGGAGCAATGTTAATTATCAATCTCTTGGTCTCTCCTGACAACACCCTGTTTAGGGCCTCAGCAATCTTTAAGTGATGCTCGCCAACGACAAACTTACGCTTGAACCTTACCTTAAAAAAAAACCTTGTAAAGGTCAGTATGTCCGCAAGCAGATAGCTTCTCAATATTTGATGCTGGGTAAGGCTCATATCTCTGCGGTAAGCTCTTTAAGAAATGCCTGAGCCTCCTTTAGCGTCATAGGTTGGTCAGGGATCAGGTCCTTTCCGTTCTTGCCAGTCAGTTCTGTCGTCTGTCTATTTCGCCAGTTTTCAGGATCCCGGTTTGTCTGGAAGTGAACAATAGCGGGAAGGCTGGGGATGATATGTTTTTTGATAACAGTCCGCTCCTTGATCTTTGGCGTTGTCTTGCCGTCGGGCCCCGGCTTACCTGAATCAATCATCACTGTCTTGACCTCTTCATAATCATAGCCATTGATCAACTTGTCAAGGCTCTTCTCACATTGAACCAGCTTGGTGGCTGTGAACGTGTCACGCGCACGCGCGATGCCGGCTTTAAATTCTTTATTTTCTCTTTGCCAGTGATAATAACAAGGCTCTGATATACCAACACTTGCGCAAATTTCGGCAATGGTATAGCTGTCCTTCTCAATGAGGCTAAAGATCTTCTGAGCTATCTTCTTGCTATACTTTGCCATGGTTTACGGTCACTTCTGTTCCAGTTCCACCTCTTTTTGTTTCATTTCAGCCGCTTTCTGTTCCGCTTCCCGCTTCTTTTTTACCTCATCCAGCTGCTCATCCGTCAGCCTTGAATAGTAGTAGCCCTTGTCAGCGACGTTTACGCCACAACAGTGTTTGACCTTCTTTTTGCTCCCACACGGGCAGAGATCATTGGGGAGTATTCGCTTATGAGTCAGGGGTGCGCCATTGCCCCGTACAAATTGAATGGCATTTGATGCTGGTATTTTCATCCTTCCACGTTTTTATATGAACTTGAATTGAATGTCCGGTGCTCTATCAGCTCCACATCGTAGTACCAAAGACTTTCAGTGAATGGCCCGAAGGTCACCAGGTACTCCCATGATCCGGTCAGAAGGCTGTACTTGGCATCAATGACAATGCCTTCAGGGCTCTCCGGGGTGATGTGATAAACCCGGTCTCCGATGTTAAAGCGGGGAGGCTTAATCATGATCTTTGGGTTCTTTAAGTTGTACCATGAATCCCCGGTCCTTTAGCTCGTAGAACAGCTCATTGAGCCGGTCGGGGTCATCACTCTCGACGATCAGCAGGGCTGACTTGGGGCCTTCTCCCGGTGCTTTCTCCGGCGGAGGGGTAAACTCTGTGGAAACTCCCCACTCTTCAGGCTTCACTTCCCACTCCTTCTGGATTGAGGCTATTGCATCCTGATCCCATATAAGGTTGTTTCGGGCTACAGAGTTATCGCTCAATGCCAGCTCCCTGCCTTTCTTTGTGTCAAGGTCCACGTCTTCACGCTTGACCACAACCAGCTTTTTGCCGTCGGTGGGAACGATGATCACGTTTTCGAGGCCCAGGTGAGCTGCTGTCTCAACAACCGCATTGCCGCCAATGATTCTGTTGTTCTTGTCAATGACGATTGATCGCCCGAGGCCCAGCTCCGAGATAGACTTTTCGAGCAGCTGCATGCCGTATTCGCTGTGCTTGTTGGCGTTCAGGTCATCAGGGGTGAGAGAGCTGATCTTAGCTTCGATAGTCTTAGCCATTATTCCCGTTTTTGCTGCTTACGAAAATAAGCAATATGAATCACTATAATACAGAAAAGGGCTGAAAAGTTGTCAAATAGTTGTCGCAAAGAATAGAAAAGGGCCATTTCTGGCCCCTTGTTATACTTTTCTGTCTCTGTTTAGTTTCTTCTTACTGGTGACATGCCAGCCATCGCAGTGAAAGCAGTAGTACTTACGCATCTCATTGCCTTCGAGCTTGGCCCTTCTTATAATGTCATCAGCCCATTCCTCCTTCAGTTTCTTCTTGTGGAGGCATGATCTTACCCATGACATTATCTCCTGATCGGTCATTCTCTCTTTGTTCGTCGATAGAGTTGAATACTACTGTTATGCAAGCAAAGCACAGCACAATCGTAAAGGCCGTGCCTGCGGTCTTGGTGTCACCATACAGATAAGCAAGCCCTGCGACATGTGCGCTGCTGAATATCGCAATGAACAGTGGCCAGCGAAAGCGGCGGAGTAAGGATGTTTCTTTCATTTCCTTTTCTTTTTCTTTGGTGTGAATTTGCTGTTACGGCGGATCTTATATCGCCTGTTCTTTGTATCCAGAACATTATAATCAGGAACCAGGTAGAGCTCATCATTGCCTCCTGATTTCAGTATTGTCTTCTGGCTTCCGAAGTTCTTCTCAATGTATTCCGCAAGGTTGCCGTTTATGGCAGCTTCTACCTCACTGATAGGGGTAAGTGTATTCTTTGCACCTCCGGCAGAGACCCATACAGGCATGTCACCACCCCAGGCCTTCAGTTTCAAAACTTCTACCTGAAGTGTTGAGCGGGAAGATCCTGTGAGGCATATATGACCGTAGTCGCTCATAACCTGCCTCCTTCCTCAACTTTAGCAGTCCGTCTTTCAGCCATCAGCATATCAATGACTGAGTTTACCTCATTAAGGCATGTGTTATTCCATATGGTTCCCGGATTCGGAAGGAAGCAGTACTGCCTCCATTCGGGATACCATAAGATCTTCGCAATAGGTCTCTGAGATGATTTGTTGATGACCGATATAACCTTGGTTTTAGGCTTCTGCTCGGTGACCTTGAAGACCAGGTACCTGGTGTCTTTGATTATCATCCCCGGCCTCCTTTCTTGCGGGTCCATTTGTACATGACAAAAAGGCCCATGAGTACGCCAAAAGTATAACAACCCATTGACCATAATGCCATTTTAATACCGAAGTCATTCATTTCTTTGCCTCCTGCCTTACCAGGGGAAACCGGATGATTATCTCATTGTCGGTTACCTCTGCAGTGAAAATTGTGGTGCCGGTACGGAGGCTGATCTTTGACAGGTCAACCTTATCCCCTCCACGAGGGATGATAATAGTGTCAGGCTGCCCGGGCTGACCTTCCGGTGCTGGCTGTCCTGCCGGATCGGCTGGCTTACCCTCTTCCGGTTTTGGGGCTTTCTTGGGAGGCTTACTTCTCTCGTAGGCCGCACGCAAGCGGGCTGCTTTCTGCGCTTTCTTCTCCTCTTTCGTTAGGGGTGGTGGCTCGGGTGCGGGGGCCGTAGATGCTTGCGCCTGATCCTGTGACTTCATATAGGCCTCTGCTTCCTGTGCGGCCTGTTCTGCCTCAGTAAGCTCCTCCACTGCCTTCAGCGGGCTCTTGAAACTTTTAAGCGTCTCGCCAGACTGTGACCAGTCATGCATCGCTTCCCATGCCTTACGGGGAGTCTTATGAAATTCTGTCCTGCGCTTGATGAAGCTCAGGTAGATAGGGCTGAAGCCGAATATTTCAGCAGCTTCTTTGTTCATGAGTTTTTCCTGTTCAAGAGCCTGCAGCACTCTCTCTGCTACTCTTTGCTGGATTTCAACGTTCATTTCCATGATTTAAAGATAGTTTAAGTGTATTACTATGATTCACATTTCTGCAAAAATTTATCCACCTTCTGGGCTATACAACGAAATCTGGGTGTGTAACGCACCTCGTTTGCATAGTGTTTGAAGTAATGGTAGACTATTGATTTACTGCGGTCAAGGCAGATACTTATCTCCTCCGGGGTCAAATCAGCACGCCTGCCGTAATGAGAGAAGATCATGCGTGCAAAGACATAATCATCAATCCGGCTGTGCGCCCGGTATTGGTCGATGGTCATGCCTGTAGCCTCATGGATCGCTTCTTTGATCCGTTCAATAGCGGCCGCCTTCCGGTCATCGAGAGCAGACTGTTCTTTCTCTGCTGACTGGTAGAAGATCTGCTTGCCGGTCACAAGGCAATTGTACCTCTCTGTCGAGGCCTGTTCGCTTTCCTGCCAGTCAGAGAGAAGATAAATGCCTTCACACTGGTAGGTAAGAGCCTCGAGGCGTTCGTGCCATGGAGGCAGTGAGATGTCGCCACCGGGCAGATCAAAGGGATTTAAAGCCTGGTGTCCCAGCTTCGTGATCTCCCGGGATGCTTTAGTGTACTCCTCCCTGAGCTGATCGGGAGGCTGGTTGGTGTTTCCGCTGATGAAGAGTTTCATGATGAAGGGGTCCTTTTATTAGAGTTTCGATTCAATTATCAGCTTTATCTGGCTCACTGAGTCATCTTCCAGGAGCATCTCCGCCCTCTCCCGGGTCAGTGGCAGTGGCAGGGTCCAAACGTCGGGGTCATCATAGAGCTGCGCCTGGTAGAAGATTCCTTTTCTGCCAGCGAGGCTCATGAGTGAGGTCTGAGCATCATTTTCCGGGGCTTCCTCGGCTTCACATTCCAGCACGTCACGGTAGAAGGCCTGGGGATCTTTGTCAGTGATTGCCCTGATCATAGCGGATTGTTTTTGGGGATGAACTTCTTTGGCATCTTCATTGACCTTAACCCAACGGGGCGAAACACAATCTGACTACCCTTGAACAGGTGGATCTCACCCATCGTGTCTGTGAACTCAATCATTGTCCGGTCCACATCTGTTATCTTACCGTAGAGCTTTTTCGGATAACTTTTGATGATATTCCCGTTTGGCATTTTTATGGGTTCCTTTAACTCCCAGAAGCCAATAATCTTCCCGAAGATCCGGGCTTCCATGTTGCGTCGTGCTTCAGCTGCGTTCATACTGCCTCTGCCCTTTCTCTTTTTCTCTGGCATAGCTGGCCGATCTGGTGCATATTACTCTCAACCAGACTAACTATCTCGTTATGATACCTGGAGGGAGCGTTATTATTTCCCCGGGCCTGAACGACCTTGAGACTGCGCAGGGAAACTTCAATGGTTTCAATAGGCTTGTCTCCTTGCCTGGCAGAAAGGATCAGAGAATCATCGCGTTGGAAGTACTTACTTCCGAAGACGCAATGCCTGAGCTCATCACCCTCAATCATAAACTCTTCTACTGATTCCAGGGGTTTGACCGTGATCTTGCCGTCAGTGAAGCGCAGGCCAAAAAACCGGCTTCTCTTTTTGGCATAAACCTCTTGCTGTTTATCCAGGGTAGCTCTCATTTGCTGTATTTCCAGCTTTCTCTCCTGCTCACGCTTCTTCCTGATCAGCCGGTCATGTTCCCTTTTGAGATCTTCAGGGCACACATAAATGGAGTTTAGAATGTCTCTGCCGAAGAACTGAAGCAGGTGAACGTAATCCATCCACGTGCCTGCGTTCTTTATCTTGTACTTATTTCTGATGCAGATCCTGATGGCTGGCCACAGCCGCCTGACCTCTGAACTGTCGCTGCTTATATAAAAATCCAGCATCGATACCTGACCGGTTTTCAGTAAGGTTTCAGCAAAACTGTCACTCAAGATCTCAGCGAAGAGCTGGTGCGGGGCTATGCCGTGGAAGGCTCCCCTGAACCCGTTACGCCTGACGACCGGCAGAACTTTCTTCTGCGGGTAGATCTTACCCGGGTAGATGTTATATCTCATTGCAGAGCGATAGGTCTTGAGTCTTACTTCGAGTTTGCTGTCAAAGAGCCACTGGTCATAGTACTGGGAGAATCCCATCACCGATAGTGACATTGTGATAGCTTTCCCTTCTGGCGTGATCCAGTGCTGCATTACCTCCTTAGCAAACCATTCAGGCTTTTGGAGTTTCTTGAAGTGCTTGCAGATGTAGATCATTCTGATCACCTGCATGCCGCCGGCGGTAGTGATCACTGCAAAGTATTCTCCTTCACGGGTCCGGGGCCGGTAATGTGTCATCATCTCAAGGTGCTTGCCGCACTTAGGGCAGGTGCAGCCGGTCAATGCCGAGACCAGTACTGCTGTATCCTTCCACTTGTGGCCGCACTCGAGACAGTATAGCGTCTTACGAGACCGCACGGCATACCTGGTGATGCAGTTCTCATAGCCCCACTGCTTTATCTCCTTGCTGATCTTCGGCAGGGATTTACTCAGGGATACGACCTTCTTTTGAAGTTCTGTCTTGGGGACCATGATCAAAAGAGTGATGTCTGTTCAACCCGCTGCGGCTCTTCTTTCTTCTTTGCTGGCTTCTTACGCAACCGCTCGATCTCCCCAGCAACAATCTGCTCCCGGGCCTCCTTCTTTGCATTCTCAATCTCTTCAGGGGTCAGCTCCGGCTTGTGGTTCACGACCACATTGCAGCTAACCTTCGCACCTGGCTGAATGTTCTCTTCGTCGTAGTAGTGAATTGCCATGCCGAAGATCTCGGCATCAGCAAAACCATTGCAGCCGCTTTCCTTCACCTGGTTAAGGATATAGGTTATGCAATTGTCGATGCTCTTTTTGGGGTTGGCCATCTTTTCTGTGAATACTGGATCCGCAGCTGCGACACTGGCCAGGTGGTCGCTGATTACCTTCTTGAAACTTTCTGTACTTTTCATACTATAAATCGCTTTAATTCATTGAATGATGCGCAGTCTTTTATGATGTGCCTCCATGCCTGAAGCCTCTGGATGCTCCCTACCGGGTCATCTGAGATACCGCATATCTGCCCTCCGTTGCATGGCTCCTTACAGACCTTGCAGCACCCCTCACATTCGGAGCTGAAGTGACACATCATGCACTGCTCTTCCTTGGTCACCGGGAATGGTATTTCGGGATGACTGGACACTGAGAGTTAACTTATAGGTTAATTTTCGTCTGCAAACATGTTATAATCAGCATCCACATAGCTCCCGCTTATCTCCTTCAGATTCTCCCGGTCCCAACCTGTGAGTTTAACCAGGCTGTCTTTGAGGTACACCTTCGTGTGATTGCAAGCACAGGAGATCAGCACCTTGGTTGCAAACCACCTCGCATCTTCCGTGCTGTACTTGGTGCCGGATCTCAGGCCAACCTTGTATAGGTCACAAAATTCATATGTCTGCTCAATCATCCGGTAGCTGCTTTCAAAGTCAATGATAGG
>Ga0172381_10005687_pt1 | contig 12596 bp, 9 predicted proteins | sample Leawel6488metaG_FD_119754 | JGI IMG/M metagenome (GOLD analysis project Ga0172381, IMG submission 119754) | Leachate microbial communities from a municipal landfill in Southern Ontario, Canada - Leachate well 64-88 metaG | ecosystem: Engineered > Solid waste > Landfill > Unclassified | place...
AACACGCTTAATTTTTTCTGCCTGCCAGTTAAGGGAATAATGTCTTTTGAAACATTCAATTATTATTATGAAAGCAGCAATTTCGGAAGCTCATGGACTGGCCCCTTCAAAGGCTATTATTCATTCAATGAAGATGAATTTCCATTGTTATTTATGGGAAGATTAAATGATGAGGGTAAGATTTTTGGGTTATCTGTTGATATGAATGTTGGATTGGCATTTTCATCAGGATTCAGTATTGTTCCAGGAACTTTTGGTTACAGGGAAGAAGGCAGTCCCCATATTTCATTAAGAGTTGGAGAGACCCAGGTTTTGTCCAATTATTCTTTAAGCAGCAGGTCATATTCTGTTAATATTAAAGATTATGTTGATTCTTATCTTTCTGGCTGCAGCCACTCATGTGATATTCCTATTTATTTAGATTCTAATTCTTCAATGAATATTAGCTTAAGCCTTTCAGGAAATTATCAGTTGCCTGATTTTCAGATGTATTCCTTGACTTCAGGAATAACAAAGCAAAGCTATTCAAATTCTTTATCTAGCCAAGATTTATTCTTTACAGTGCTCAAAAATGATTCAATTGCTGGAGTTTCTGCATTTTTTGACTTTAAAGATTCAATGATATCAACAGAGTACTTGGGCATTAATTCAAGATTAGATGTTAAAACAATGCCTATTTATGGAAACAAGGAGTTGTTTGTAATCTCTTCATCAATAAGGCATGGGAATTTGTTTGATTTAATGATTTCAAAAAGCACTGATTTGGGAGAAACATGGACTGGCTATGAATCAGTCATTAATGGCAGCTCATTTTCTACGGGTTTAAACCTGCCTTATAATCCTATGGTTTTAAAAAATAATTACCTTCATGGATTTGTCAATAGGACTGTGTATTTTAACTATTCACTGGATTCAAAAGTTTTGCTTACTCAGGACTTTAGTGATGTTTTCACCCAGGATATTTATTACAGCAATCTAACTAATGATTTGTATATTGTTTATATTAACTTAAGCAATGACAACTTATATTTTGCAAAAAACAATGATTACTCTAATGCAGTTAGCATAAATGAGTCTTTGGAGGTAAGCTATTCCTCCCTTTATGACAATTATCTTAGTGCAGGTTCAATCATTGAAAATGAAAATGGCATCCATATATTAATTGATGGGGCGCATAGCGGAGTTAATGATTTATATTATCTTAATAGTTCAGATAATGGGGCAAGCTGGAGCACTGAATTTTTCCATTCATTCACTTTTTCAGGAAATGTTTTGCCTTTGAATTTTCTTATGAATGGAAATAATGCTTTTGTTTATTGGAATATTGGCTCTGATGACCCTTATTATAATTATATCAGGTTCATTGATGGAGAATGGGGTGAGGTTATCTCAGTTTCAGGCTATTCGAACTTTGTTGCTGATAATAATGGCTCAAAGATTTATGCAGGAATTAATAGTGCTGAAAGAACAGTATTTATTCCAAAATACACTTATGGTTTCATGACTGTAAGTAATGATTTTGGGTTAACCTGGTCAACACCTACTTATGCTTTCAAGGATTATAATACTAAAACCTTGGCTGCTTTCCCTAAATTCTTCTTTGACATGCCTTATATTTACGGATTTTATTATAATTATAACCCTTTTCCATCTGAGCCAATTAATTACATAAACAAATTTTCAGAACTGCAGTCAATTAATCCAAAATTATCAATAAGTACTGATATTGTTTGGCAGGCAAGCGGTGCACAAAGCGGGTTAATTAATATTTCAGGATTTTCTTCAACAATTAATGATTACTCTGATTCTTGCATTGGAGAATCTTGCGAGATTCCTTTAATTTTTAATTCTTCAACTAATAATAATTTTGAATTGTCTTATTTTGGATTGACTACTGAATCAACTAAGTGCTCAATTTCTAATCCTTGCGATGACAATAATGTCTGCACTTACAATGATTGCATAGATAATGCTTGCCAGTTTTTGCCAATACCTGAGAGTAATGTTACAGGTTGCGCTTTGTCAGTAGGGTGCTTTAATGAATACAAGGGAGAATATGGTGTTAGCTGCAGGTGCTTAAATGGCAGGTGCAGGGATTCATGCGGCGATAAGGTTTGCAAGGCATGGAAATCAGCGTTTTTATGTTCAGAGGATTGCTTAGGCTTTTTCCCTGAGCAAATAATAAAGCTTGATTTAGTGGATGAAATGAGCGGAGAAAACGCTAATTATGGCCTATGCGCTATGGATTTTACTGGTGATGGAAAATTAGAAATAGTGGCTGTAAAAAAAGGAGTTAATTCATATAATTTATCTATTTATAATTACACTAATAATGAACTTGTTTTTGAAAGGGAGAAACTAATTCCTCATTCAGGAGAGGTTATGCCTTATATGGATTGCGGAAATTTGTCCAACCCTGAAGGATTAAAAGTTGTTGTAGTGGGTTCTGTTGAAGACTCAGCATTTATTGATATAATTAACATAACAACTGATTCAATTAATGTTGAAAACTCGTCAGAGTTTTACTTGCTTAATAGCTCAGGATTTGAATTAAGTGATGCTGGCATTTACAGTTTAGTTATAGGTGATTTGGATGGAGGGGATAATGAGATTTATTTTAAGGGAAGAGGATATTATGGATCAACTAGGTATTCATTGCTTTACAGGTATAATTACACTGACAATAATATAATTCTTGATGATAAAATTGACATTGAGAGCAATTTTGTTGGTGGTGAAATGATTATTTCAAGATTTAATGATTCAAAGGCATCCAATGAGCTTATTTTTTCAACATATGATTCCAATTATAATAATTTGAAGTTTTATTCTTATGAAAATGGATTAATATTGGATAATTCTGTTCAGGTTTCTTCACTGCTTCCAGCTACAATATCAAGAACTTCAATTAATTCAATTGATGTAACTGGTGATTCATATGATGAAATATTTGTATTGTATGACAGTTCAAATAATCCTTCCATGTCAACATTAAAGGTTTATTCAATAAATTCAGGAGTTTTAAGCGTTTTAGACTCTGATGAAATCTTTATTGATTCAAAAGATACATTTTCAGTTGTTTTAGCTTCTGATAACTTTGACTCAACTCCTGATACAGAAATAGTTGCTTTCTTGCTTACAGGGAATTGCCCCCAAGGAATTGATTCTTATTTCAGGGTTTATAACTTCACCTCAGGCCAGCTGAATCTTAAAAATCAGAGAAAAATAAACGATATTAATGGACTAAAAATAGGCAATATAGCTTCATATTTTTTAAGCAACTTCAAGAGCGCTGATTTAAATGATGATGGAATCTCTGACTTATTGCTGAATGGATTCTTATCAAATTATCCATGCTCATTGTATGCTGATTATTACAATTCTTTCGTTTTTTACCAATACAGGGATGAATAAATAGAAATATTTTTAAATAAAAATTTTTAACTTTAAATAATGATTACTGAACAAGTCACCATATCTAATTATGATAATCCTTTAATAAACTACTCTAATGATTTTAAATCAGCCACTTCTTTAAATGAATTGGATAACTTAATCAATGCAAAAGAGGTTTACGGAGCTCTTGAAAACATTTGCCAAGAGGATAAGGTGTCAATTGAAAGCAGGTTCATCACTCCTTTAATGGAGCAGATTACTACTTCGTACGCTTTGCTTAAACAGCAGATTAATGCATTAAAATCAAGAATTTATGAAAATTATGCTCAAGAAATCAGGTCAAATTTAAGCAGCTTAGCTAATAAAAAAGGCCAGGAGTTCATAGTGTCATTTAATGATATTGCTAAAAAATATTCAGAGCAGAATATGACTATTTATCTGAAGCAGTTATGCAAAGAGCAAGTTGATGCTTTGCTGAAAAAATATGTTTCAGAAACAAGCTCTTTGATAGAGTCATTTAGCCAAGTTTTAAGCTATTCATGGAATAATGTGAACTTTGTTGAAGCTAAAAGCAAATCAACCACCCAAAGCAAAAAGAATAACAATGCTAAAATATTAACTCTTCCTGAGCCAGAGCTGCGTTGCCCTACTTGCGGAAAAGAGGTTTACATTGTTAGCCATAGTGAAGGGCAAAGAAACGGGGATTTAATCTGCATAGACAAGTATTCATGCGGGCATCGTTCAAACAATTAATTCAGCATTAATCTTTTTAAATAATCTAATGATTAATACTTTTATGGATTCAAAGTTTAAGAGTTTCTTATTGGGTTTGGCAACATTGATGGGCACAGTCATAGGCGCTGGTTTTTTGGGCATTCCTAAAGCTTTGACTCTTAGCGGATACTTTGAGGGAGCAATATTGATGATACTTGTTGCATTCTTCATGTTCGTGATGTGCTTATTCACAACTGAATTAACCTTGAACACTAAGGCTGTTTATCAAATGCCTGGAATGATCAGGAAATACTTAGGAAAAGGATGGGGAATATTCACTAGCATAATCTTTTCATTGATAAGTGTGGGAGCAATCATTGCTTATTTGCTTGGAAGCTCAAAAATATTGTCAAACATAACAGGGTTTAACCAAGTTTTTTGCATGATTGCTTATTTTGTGGTAATTTTCATCTTTGTTTTCAAAGGGCTTAATAGCGTAAAGAAAGCGGCTTTTTTTATTGAATTGTCACTTTTTTCGTTCTTGTTAATATTGGCTTTTTTTTTAAGGGGGGATTTTGCTTTTAGCACTTTATCTTTTCCAGCAGCAGGGAATTTAATAATTCCTTTTGGAGTAATTCTATTCAGTTTCGGAGGATACAATATCATGGCTCAGGTTGAGCAGATTACTAAAAGCAACAAGGATTTAATGGTTAAGATAAGCTTTTACGGAATACTGCTGTCATTCGTTTTCTTTTTCTTATTTGCAACAATTATGCTAGGAGTTTTTGGAAGTCAAATTTCAGAGATTGCTACTGAAAGCTTAACCGGAGTTGTGGGTTTAATTGGCAACTTAATTGCGTTGTTTGCAATGACCGGCTCTTTCATAATGAGCGGCTTATTGCTTAAAGACATGCTTGTGAATGACTATAGCCTTAACCCTAATATTAGCAGTTTTATTGCAATGTTTTTACCTTTAATTTTCATAATTCTCTTCGGCCCTAGCTTCATTAATACTTTAGCCTTCACTGGAGCTGTTGTTGCTGGAATTTTTGGAGTAATACTGTGCATTACTATTATTTATGAAAGAAAAAAGATAACTAAATTTTATTACAAGGCGCCTTTTGGCAACTTTTTGCCAATAATTACTGCAATATTTTTCTTAATTGGAATCCTAGTGACATTGCTATAATTTTATAAAATATTGAAGATTTATTTATTTAATGAAATCTATCACTCCAGTTATCAGTGTTATATTATTGGTCTTGCTCACTATTGTTGCTAGTGTCAGTGCTTTCTTTTTTATTAATTCCAATGTTTTGAACCTAGAATCGCAGGGTAATCTAGATAATTATCCAGGCAGTGATAATTCAAGGCTTAACTTAGTAAGCATTACAGGGAGCAAAGCAATAGTCAGGAATGATGGTTCCAGTCCAGTTACAGAGGTTGTAATATTTGTCAATGGGGAATTGCTTAACTTCACTCTTGACACTCCAATTCAGCCTGGTGAATTAAGGGAAATTAACTATATTTCCCAAGGAGTTGGAGAGGATTTGGAAATAAAAGTAATATATAATCATGGAAAAATTACTCAAGCAACAAGCCCTGCAAGCAAGAACACTGAAAATAGCGGGTTTGATTCAAATCTCACCCTTTTTTTTAGTTCATGCCCTGTAGGCAGTGAAGTTGTAAACTTAAATGATAAAAGAACTGGTTGGTTAAGCACTGATTCGCATACTTGCGGATGCAGTGTTCTTAGCACTATTAACAGTTTAATAAATGGGGATTTTGAAAACGGCAATGATAGTTGGGTAATAATTGTAGGGCAAGCAGGAGCTTTTGCTGATGAAATCTATGAAGGTGATTATTCTATTGGTGAATATTCAGATTATGATTCTGGAGTTACTGTTTCCAGTGTTGCTCAACTTGTTAATGGAACTGTTGATTCCATAAATCTTCATGCTTTTTATAATTCCAGCTCAACAGGCCAAGGTTATTCTGGCATTTTTGTATATTATACTTCAGAAACTCCAGGATCTTCTAAAACACTAGCTTATATTATTAATGGCAGTGGAGATATTTTTTCTAATTGTAATTCCACACAAGGGAATTTTTTTATAGATTGCTCTTATAATATCACTTCAGATAGTTGGCAAAGCATTAACATTACTGGGATTTATACTCATTTTATTGACAAATTCCCTGATGCTGATACTTCTGAAGGGGTAACATCTATTATTTTATGGACTCAAGCCTTAGCGCCTAGTTCATTAATCATTAGCCATTATGATACTATTGTTGCATTATTGAGTAATAATGGAAAATATTGTGAATATGATAATTTTTACAATTATGCAAAAGGTGTTTGCTATCAGGGGAGTTGTTTAAAAAATTATGTTGAAAGTTTCACAAGTGACACTTCTTATTTAATTAATGAAAATCCAGTATTTACAGTTAAATTGAAAAATTTTAATACTTCATTGACTACTTGCACTCTTAATATTGGCGGAAATGAGTATGCCATGGTTGACACTGAAACAAGCGCTTCTTATTCTTTCTCTAGCCCTTTAAGCAAGGGTGAATACACTGCTAATGTAAGCTGCATTAGTGATTCATTTCAAAAAAGTCTGGTCAATTACACCAGTTTTTTAACTAAATTAAAAGGGGAATATGATTATCCTGAATTTCAGGATTTTTTGAACCATTATTCTTTGGTTGGTGAATTCTTTAGCGATTATTTTGGCAAAGAATTATTTGTAATAGATTATAATTCTAACGTCACTCATATTCTTTCAAGCAATGGGTCTTACATCACTAATCTTTCTTTTGACCCTTTTGTGCCTCAAAATTCAATGCTGCTTGCGGATTTGGATAATAACGGCTTCAATGAATTAATATTAACTGATAATAATAGGTTATATGTTGTTAATAACACTTTAAATGTTATTGTTAACATTACTTCTAATGGTTCAGGAATTGATTCAGGAATCGCTATAGCTGATGTTAATGAATCTAACGGGCTTGAAATAATCTCAAACAATGAATACTTAACTGTTCATAACAGGACTGGAGGCTTGTTGTGGTCCACTGAGTTCGGAGGTTCCATGGCGTATCAATGGGGTCCTGTTTGGGGTCCAGTTGTTGCAGATATTTCTGCAGCCAATCCCGGGCTGGAAATATTAGGAGTATTAAGGAATGGTTTGCATATGTATTCCACTAATGGCACCCAACTTAGTTATTTTGATGCAAGTAGTTCTAATGGTTGGCTTATTTCTCCTGCAGTTGCGGAGATAAACAGCAGCTTTGACGGGCTTGAAACAGTGTTCATAGCCAATTCAAATTCAAGTGTTATGAGCATTTATTTATTAAACAGCTCTTTTGGAGTAATTTGGCAATACAATTACACTTTTGACAATGGAAATGGAGGGAAAGATTATTTTTTGGACAAAGTTCCAGAGCTTGCTTATATTGGTGATGTGACTAATGATGGCAATAATGAAATTTTAGTTTCATTCCAGAATGAAAGCGAGTGGGACCCATATTATCTTGATGATCATTTGCTCATCTTTGACAAGTATGGCAATCTTTTAACTGATTATGTTGAAGGAACCCAAGGTTATATTAATCCAGTGTTATTGGAGCTAGATTCATCAAATCCTGGGCTTGAAATCTTGTCAACTGAAGAGGGAAATTTTAGGATTCTTGATTATCAGGGCAATGTTTTGGAAATAATTGGCGGAGGAAATTGGATTATGGGTCCAAGTGTTTTAGCTGATGATATTGATGATGATGGTTTTTTAGAATTAGTCATATTCAATTCTGGCGATGAATCGCTGCAAATTTATGAAACTGGTGCAAGTGCAACTAATAATATTTGGCCAATGCATAATCATGATTTGAATCAGACAGGTTATCAGGGTTAATTTGTTACTTTGTTTCTGAAGATTTTTTCTCCTGGAAGTATTTTGACATTTGAGCCTATGAGTATTCCTGGCTGCGCAATCATTGAGTTAATGCCAAAATTTACATTGTTTCCTGTGAATATTCCTAATTTTCTGAGTCCTGTGTCAACTAGCTGGCCTTTCTTTTCAATGAACATTTTAATGCTTTTGTTATCATTTCTTAGGTTTGCTATCTTTGCTCCTGCTCCAAAGTTGCAGTTTTCTCCAATGTATGAGTCTCCAATGTAATTAAAATGGGGTGCTTTTGTCTTAAACCCTAAGGTTGAGTTCTTTATCTCGCTGTTTTTCACAGTGTTCTCTCCTATTAAGACAGTTGTTTCTCTTATGATGCTGTTGATTATTTCGCAATCAGGTCCAATATAGTTGTTTCCTGTTATTACTGTGCTTCCAAGTATTTTCGAATTCTCTTCAACAATAATTAAGCCATTTTCAGGGTAGAATTCCACATTTGGCCCAATCATTACATCTCTTGCAATTAACACGCCATTCATTAATTCAGTGTATTTGCTCATTGCGTTGAATCTTTTGTAGTTTTTGAAAAAGAATTTTGTAAGCGGAAGTATTTGGTAAGGCTTGCCTAAATCATACCAGGTTTCTATTTGCTCGCACACTAAGTCATCTTTTTCGATTAAAATATTAATTGCATCAGTTATGTAGATTTCTCCGTTTTCTTGGGGTTTTAATAATGAGATTAGCTTAAAAATTTCTGGCTTGAAGATGTAAATTGCTGCATTTATTAGGTTGCTTGTTGGAGCTTTTGGCTTTTCAACAATTTGGGTGACCATTTTTTTATCATTGGTCATTATTACTCCGTAATTTTCAGGGTTATTTACAGGGAATCCTCCTATTACTGATTTATTGGTGTTTTTGAAGACATTGATTAATTTTTCAATATCGCTTGCTTGGTAATGGTTGTCTCCCATGAGTCCAATGAAAGGTTCATCTATGATGTTTTTAATTGTAAAGAAGGCATCGCCAGTTCCAAGTGATTGCTCCTGAACCATGTATGTAATAATTACGCCATATTTTTCGCTCATTTCGTTTTTAAAAATTTCAAATAAATCATTAAAATTTTTGCCTTTTACTATTATTACATCTTTTATTCCAATTCTTGATAGTTCAATTATTTGGTATTCTAAGAAGTATTTTCCAAGTATTTTTACTAAGGGTTTTGGCACATTCTCGCTTATTGGCCAGAGTCTGCTTCCTTCACCTGCGGCTAATATTACTGCCTTCATATATAACCTATTAAACAAAACAGTGTTTAAAAACTTGATTTATAAGATTCCTATAATAATCATATTAATTTTTGTCAAATTTAGCTAAAATGCTTCCATTTTTAATTATAATAGAATAAAACTATTATAGTTATTTTAATAATAGTTAATTTTTCTTGTTTTTTGCATAAATTTATGCTAATATTTTTAAATACACCCTGCACTATAGATTAAACTCTTATGATTTTTCTTAAAAACTATTATTAAGATAAGATTTAAAAAAACAAAACTATTATAATTAAATCCATAATGGTTATGAAGTTATTCAATGATAATAAGCAAATGCTGCCATTAGTTTCAACTGTTGGCTGGAAAATACTTTTATTCTTAGACAAAGAGCCATCTTATTCATTAAAAATTGCCAAAGCCCTTGGAATACATGAGCAAAAAATTTACTACCATATAAATAAGTTATTCAAAACAGGAATAATTTCAATAGTAAAAGAAGAGAAGATAAAAGGAGCAAAAGCCAAATTTTACGCCCCAACCGCGAATATTTACGGCTTAAGCCTTAGCCTTAAAGATAATGAAATTAACTCAAAACTGCTGGAGTTCTTTAATGAATTTAACCAAAAAGGATTTAGCGGAGAAATAGTTGTAGGAAGCCCTGAACCCCATGGTATCTTAAAAACCTGGGCTAAAGATGCATATTATTCAGCAATGCTCTCATTTTTCCTTGGAAACTATCTTGCGTTTAACACTCCAGATTCAATAGTATTAGACACTGATGTTAAACTGAAATCTGACTATTCAAATAATTTCATCTTAATAGGGGGGCCTGGAGTTAATGTAATAACCTTTGAATTTAATGAGCACTTTATAGTGAAATTCCAAACAGATTTTGTGGGCGAAGCTCCAAGTGCAAACTTTGGTAAAGGATTCAAGAGCAAAAAAACAGGAAAAGAATACAATTCTTCCTCTATTGGAGTGATTCAAAAGATAAAAAATCCAAATAATACTAAAAAAGCAATAATAGTTTTTGCAGGAGTTGGAAAATTAGGAACTTACTCAGCAATTTATTCATTAATAACTTCACCACTAGAAATACTAAAGGATTATTCAAAGGACTCGGATTTTTATAGAATCGTGCAAGGCAATGATTTGAATGGAGACGGAAAAATTGATTCATTTGAGGTGCTTGAATGAAAATATTAAAAAAGAACTTAAAAAACAATGAAATAACCATTAAAACAGAATCGCTTGATGATTTATGGTACTTATCCCAAATAATAACTCCAAAAACAATAATTAATGGAAAAACTTACAGGAAAGTTGAAATTAATGATAAAACAAGCGAAAGAAAGCAAATATTCATTGAACTAGATGTTGAAAAAACAGAATTCAAAGAATTCAGTGACATATTAAAAGTGCTTGGAAAAATAATTCGCTCAAGTGATGACAGGGTACAAAAAGGAGACTATCATTCTTTTAACATTTCAGTGAAAGATGAGGTTACTATAATAAAAGAATGGAGCCAGGTAGACTATGATTATTTAACCAAAAGCTCTAAAAAAGATTCTAATTTAATGCTAGTTGCAGCTGATTATGGGGATGCAACAATAGCTTACTATCATGATTACTCAATTGAATACTCAACAACACTAAGCGAAGAATTAGGCGGCAAAAGAGAAATAACTGCGTATGAAAAAAACAAGGCAGAATTCATTAAAACCTTATTATCTTCATTAAATGAATTGGCAAAGAATAGGCAGGCAAAATCAGTTCTGATTGGCGCAACAATGAGCCTAATTGATGCTTTAAAATCAAAAATAAATGAATATGATTATTTGAAGAATAAATCAAGTTTTGTAAAAATTAACTACAGCAACAAGAATGGAATAAAGGAGCTGATTAATTCAGGTGAAGCGCAAAAATCAATTGATAAAACCCAATATTATGAGCAGCAAGTAATCATAAATAATTTAATGGAATTAATATCTAAATCAAAGAAATCAACCTATGGCTACAAATTTGTTAAGGAGGCAATCAATAAAGGAGCAGTTCAGGATTTAATACTTTCAACAAATTTCATTAAAAAAGCCAAAGAAGATAATTCATTTAAAGAGCTTGACAGCTTGATAAAATTATCCAATAGCTCAAATGCTAGCTTAAGCATTGTTAATTCAGGCTCTGAATTAGGTGAGCAGGTTGACAATTTAGCAGGCATAGCAGCAATACTCAGATATGACCTCAAAGAGTAAGGTTTAAAAAAAGAAAAATGCAGGCTTAAACTTAATGAAAAATCAAAATATTCAACAAGAAAAAATCACAGTTCAAGATTTAGAACAGATATGCAAAAAACTAGATATTGTAAGATTTTTTAATCAGGATGAATTTATTAATAATCCTAAGGGATTATTAATTAAAAGAATAAAAGAATACCTGTTTGATGATAGAGATTTTTCAATGAATAAATATTTAGAAAAAGCTCAAAATGCATTTCATAATCAAAATTATCATGCAGCACAAATGTATATGGATATCTATATAATGAAAGCTTATACTAACAAAAAACTAATTCAAAACATTCAATATTTTGCACTAAAAATCTATGAAAAATTGAGTTTTAATGAAGAAAATGCAAAAAAAATGTTAAGTGAAACAATTCAAATCTCTAAAAAACTTAATTTAATGGAGTTTTAATAATCTTTTTAAAACAAAGCTTTTTTGATTAATTGATATGATTGACAAGGAAAAAGTCAGGCATGTTGCAAAAATTGCAAGGATTAATTTAACTGAAGAGGAAGTTGACAAATTTTCAAGGCAATTAAATGATGTTATTGAAAGCTTTGCAATACTTGATGAGCTGGATGTTGAAGAAATTGCCCCAAGCTTTCATCCAATAAGAACAGAGAACATATTAAGGGATGATGAAGTAAAAAAATGCTTAAAAAAGGATGAGATTTTTAAGCTAGCTTGCCACAAAGAAAATGATTATTTCAAAGCCCCAAAAATAGTGTAAAAAAAATGATAAACATAACAAAAGATAATATGCAAGAGTTCGCATTCGAAGATGAAGGAGATTTTGAAAGCGATTTACTTTTCAGCACTCCTGAAATTGAAGCTGAGCAATTAATTGATTATTATGAGCAAAAATACGGTTTTAAAAAAATAGCAGGTTAAAAAAAAACTATGAATCTAACTGAATATGTAAATAATGTAAAAAAAGGCAAATTAAGCGCTTATGAAACAGTGAAATCAGCAATAAAAAAGTGCAAAGAATTAAATGAAAAATATAACTGCTTTATAA
>Ga0172381_10005688_pt1 | contig 12596 bp, 12 predicted proteins | sample Leawel6488metaG_FD_119754 | JGI IMG/M metagenome (GOLD analysis project Ga0172381, IMG submission 119754) | Leachate microbial communities from a municipal landfill in Southern Ontario, Canada - Leachate well 64-88 metaG | ecosystem: Engineered > Solid waste > Landfill > Unclassified | place...
CTATAAGCAACTTCATCAAGGCAATAAAATTCCTTAAGCTTAAACTCAAATGTAGGAAAAGGATAGAGAATAAGAACACAACTATCAGTTGATATTTTTGTTGCACCTGCAGTGCTCCCTACAACAGAAAAACCATAAGAAATAGTTCCCCGTTTGTAAACATCCTGCCCAGTATCAGTATCTCTACATAAGCGAGAACCATCAATAATAATATCTCCGGCTGTTGCTTCCCCACCTATAAGAACTGCCCTTAAAATAAGATAAGCTGCCAAAATAAGAAGAGCAATAATTAAAATAACAATCAGACTTTTCTTAGTGCGATTATTATATTTAAGTTTAGGCTCAGATTTAAGATTAGATTTAGAATTAATAGTCTTAACCTTCTTTTTCTTCAAAGTCTTCACCATCTTTTAGATAAATAAACCAAGATAATCTCATATATAAAGTTTATCTAGGAGAAATAAAACTTGTTTAAAATATTTTTTTAAATAAATCTAAAATTACCTATTACGCTTTTCTAAAAATTCTGCAACTGCAAGTTCTGTAACCTCTAGTTCGAGTCCATGTCGATTCAAAAAACTGCCTGCAACTCCCTCAGGATCCCTTATTAAACCTAAAAGCAGATGTTCAGTACCTACATAATCATTGCCAAATTGTAAAGCCATTCTTTCAGCATATTCAAGAGCTCTTTTTGCTCTTGGAGTTAAATAATGAATGCCTTCAAACTTTGCATCAGGACTTTTACATATAAGTTCCCTAATTCCATGTTCAATCTGCTCGATTGGAGCGTTTATTTCTCGAAGAATATAAACTGCATTACACTCCTCTTTTCCAACAATACCAAGTAAAATATGCTCAGTAGAAATACTTCTATGATGATACCTTACTGCTTCATCATTAGCAAAGTTCATTACAACTTTCGCTTCTTCTGAAAGTTTTTCATATTGTTCCATAAAATTAAATGTGGAGTATCAAATATTATAAATTTAACTAAAATAAACTCAAGATAGAACTCTCAAGTATCTGATTTTAAAATTACCTTTTATTTCTTGATAGCTTTTTTTATAACATCAAAACCTTCTGTCCTTTCCAGAAAAGGTAAAAATGAAGCTATTTGAAATACTGTTTCATCTTGGTTAAAAAAATAATGCATTGGTCCATTACGAAATACAACTGCATGTGGATATTGCAAAATTCTTTCATCTCTAAAGTATGTAAGCCCAAAACGAGAAACCATTGCAAATTGATCTTCAACCTTTTTATCAGAATATTTAAAAGCATCTCTAAGACTCAACATAGAAACATTAAAAGATTGATTAAGTAATCTTTCTATCCATCTTCCATCACTTATCATTTCGTCTAAAGATATCAATCCAGAAGCCCATCTTGAATTATATCCGGTTCCAAGGGCCATAACCACTTCAGCATATCCTGACTTTTCTCTAGGAGTCCAAGCTTCTGCAACTCCTTCTAACTGCATAGAAAAATGACTTCCAGTACCTTCTCCAGGACCAAAAACAACAGTGGTAATCTTTCCGCTTCCGAGGGGCTTTCCATTATAGGTAATCTCAGCTTGTCCTTTTGCACTGTATTTATAAGGGATAGAAATACTTCGATTAGTAGGCTCTAGAGCTTGTATATTTTGAACATCAAAACCTGCTCCTAATTCACTCATTCTTTTTTGTAACTCTGCTTCTACAATAGGATTAATTGCATCTAAGTTTAATTCTTTATTTGTTCCAAAATATAATAAATTTTTCATCCTAATACCTATTCACCAGAATTCTCCCAAGGGGCTATCCTATTAATAATCTAGCTATTTTTAAAACTTTCTAAAACTCCTGGGCGCATATATAAAAAATTTAAAGAATGATTCCGATTCTCCCATAATTAGACATAATATAAAACTGCCCCCGTCGGCGACGATCCCTGTGTGGGAAATAATGGGGACTTGAAAAGTTATTATTTATTATAATAATGTAAAGAAGTAAATATGATTTATGAATATTGTCAATTAAACTAATCTAAATAAAAAAGTCTGCCTTTATCTAGACTATAGAAAATGTTCAAGTTATTTATTTCTTACTCTTAGAATCCTTTAGTGCCTTTAATCTTGCCAATTCCTTAGTATATTCCTCTTTGAAGATTGTTGAATCTTCTTTTTTACCTATTTTAACAAGTTTATTTTTCCAATTCATTTCACTTGCGCAGTTAGGACAAGTCCAACCACCCATAAGAGCTTGTTTGCCAGTTACAGCATGTTGAAATGGTTTTGTAACGTATCCACAATTTGGGCATTTCATAGAATAATATAAAATAAGATATTAATAAATCTTTAGATACAAAGACAGTATTAATTATCCTTCTGCCGGAGATCAGATGATCTTGACCTGATGGAAAGGTTATCTTACCTAAATAAAAAATAAATAATAGATTTAATGAATTAATAATTCAAAATTTTCAATATCCATATAATCTAAAATAATAGGAATTATAGAATCTGTTTCAGCTTTGGTATAATTTGGAGATTTTGATAAGAATATATAATCAAATTTTTTTACTTCATCAAATTTATCTAAAGGTATTATTTCGAAAGGAATCTTAGGTTCATATCCAAAAGGTAATTGAAATAGTTTTGATTTAAATGAACTACTTTTTAATTGTTCTAAACTAAATTTTCGAAGTTGGATATGTAAATGATGATGCCCATACCCATAATCTTTTGGAGGGATTATGTAGTAAGGGAATAAATCTGATCTCCAAGATTTATTTATAATAAAATGTAAGTCTTTTAGCCACCTATTTGCAATTGCATAAGCTAGGTAATTACCACAATTTAATTTAGTAGATCCTTCAAAAGTAGCTATAATCCTTTCATTTAGGGGCTTATGTATTAAATCAGTTAATATATGGATATAACTACAATCTCCGAGTCCAAGATCTGCATGGGCATCAACATGATAAACAGAAAATGGGGGTATCAGTTTATTTTTTTCTATTAAAATACTCCATAAATTCAAAACTTCATGATGATGTTCAACAACCTTACCCAGAATTTTATTTTGTTTATCTAAATGACATTTATTTTCTAAAAAGTCAACAACATTTTTTATAGACCAAGGTTTAATATTCTTGTTGCATAATCTCTCACCATTATTATCCTGTCTAAAGTATTCTGCTCCGGTCTGAAAAAAATCCAAATCAATGTCAAGTATATTCATAAAAGTATTCTAAAAAGAAACTATTAAAATCTATCACCTTACGAAAACCTTATTCTTCCATCCACTCCAACGGATATACTATGTCTCGACAAGATTTAAAAATAGGCTAGATCGCGCACACAGTCACATGAGGATCGATCATTATAGAAAAACATTATTATTCCCGAGTCCCCTTGAATTAGACACTTTGGTATAATGCCCCCGCCGGGATTCGAACCCGGGTCAAGGCCTTGAAAGGGCCCTATGCTTGGCCACTACACTACAGGGGCTTATTATATATAATTAATATATATTATACATAAATTAAACATAAAATTGGTTTAAAAACCTATTTATTAATGTAATAACCTAATCGAAAAGATTATCTCATCCACATTTCTTCCCTTATCTGAGCAATTTTAATCCCTTTTATTTTAGGATTTTCAACGCTAAAATCTCCAACACTTGTTCTTCTTTTATTATCAATAAGATAATTCCCTTTTGAACCTACAGGAGTAAGAGCAAAATAAGTATCAACATCTTGCTTATTAGTTATAAGATTAATAAAAAAATCATTTTTCTCGATAGTTCTTGGATAATACATATTTTTTCCCTGAAAGGTCATATAAGTTTCACCATTAAGAATACTTAAAGAAGTTCCATCGCAATTAAGTTTATCAAATGGTTTTAAAACATCAACTACAATTTTATCACCCTTAAGGCCAAGATTATATTTGACTATATGAACATATTGACTTGAACTTAAAATAGAATAAGAATCAGGCTCGCTAAAAGCATCAAGGACAGGATAACCTGAAATAGGATCAAACATAAACTCAGTTCTAGAATTTGGTGGAGACAGCGGAAAATGAATTATTGCTACTTCTTCATTTCCAAGATAAAGAGTTGCATTTATATTTTGACTAGAACCAGTTTTAAGTCCATTTAAAAGAACATCTATAAACTTTATATCTCCTGGTTTTCTTTCTTCATTATCTTCAAGTTTTCCATTAATAACCAATTTTGAGTCTGTTATCCAGAATTCTCCATCCTCAGACAAAGAAATATTAAAATCATCTTTATCCTTAAAAAATGCAGTCTTTTTATTTCTTCCAGAAGCTTCTATATTATCAAATGGTCTTTCAATCCTGCCTGAAGAATCTCCAAATATCTGCCTGGATTCAGGAATGCTTTCACCACCATAAAATTGTCCGCTATTAATTGTGATTTGATCATTATAGTTTTCATTAATATGAATATTAAGTTCATCAAACTTAAGCTTTTTTATTTTTAAGTCTGAAGTAAATATTTTTCCTTTTTCTTTTCCATAAGAAAAAATATCCTTAAGATCTTTTTTTAAAAATTCAGAATCTGTAAGTTTTGATTTTGTTAAATCAACTGATGAAAGGCTTCTATCATCTGCTTTAAGTATATTTTCAAGTACTCCATTTGTCCTTTGTTTATTACTATCAGTCTTTATATTATCCCATACTTGTTTATTATCTTTAATTATTCTTCTTAACTGTTCTTCATAAGTAAGTTGTTTTGCAGTAAGTTGTTTTTTTAGTGCATCTTTTGACTCTGATTTAAGATAATCTCCTCTTCTCTCAGGAGTAAATCTTTCCCAATAATCCTTAGTATTAGTTGCTCTAACTAAATGCTGAGTGGTTATGGTAGGAGTAGTATACGGAAGATCAGGAACATCTACAAACTTGTTTAATACTTCATGAAAAAGAACTACGCCCCCTTCTGCACTAACACTTCCAAGAAAGAATCCAGATATGACTACCGTGGCAAGTATAAAAAATAATTTACAAAACTTTTTTTCACATCTCTTTTTCATAATATGTAGTTTTACCTCATTAAGGCGAATAATTAAAAATCTTTGGGAATTTTCATAACATTAAATAGAATAAACTTGTTTAATAATCTAATTTATTCCTTCCACATATCTTTTCTTATTTCTGCAATCTTAATTCCCTTGAGTTGAGGATGTTCAATACTATTGTCTCCAACACTAATTCTCTTTTTGTTATCGAGGAAATAATTTCCAGCAGTTCCTCCTGGAATAAGTGCAAAGTATTTATTAGGATCTTGTTTGTTTGTAAGTTTATTAATAAAAAACTCATTAGATTTTATAGTTCTTGGATAAAGAGTTTTTTCTTCTTCAAACTTAATATCAACACTTCCATCCCCAAGAATAATTCCTTTTCCACCACCTTCAATATGAGAAAATGGTTTTAAAGTATAGACAATAATATCATTTCCATTAATTTCAATATCTTGTTTAATAAACTTAACATTCTGACCATTAACCACATCATTCACAACATATCCAGCAAGAGTCAAAAATGCAACAACAGTTCCAACATTTGAAGAACTAGTGGTAAGCAGAGGAGTTGTTGAATCTGCATCATTTGTAACAGTAGTAGTTTCAGAAGAAGGAGAAAGAACTCCTGCAATAGCAGCATCATTATTAGTAACAAGCGCTCCTGCTCCTGTTGAACTAGTATCTGCAACACTAGTTGAAGGATAATCAGTCTTTATTGTAAATACCTTTAATTCTGAATCAAAAGTAAATGTAGCTTTGCCATTAGGGCTAGGACTTGTTGTATCAACAGTAGTGTCAGAAGTTACAAGTTGAACCTGAGCATTTTCAACAGTTACAATACCTTCTTGAGCAGCAGCTTGCATGTCTACTGCTGAGATACCTGTTTTTGATTTTTGTTCAGCATCACTTTGGAGATTTGCCTGCATTCCTGATAAAAATTCTTTAGCAAGACCAACCATTTGTTGTGCCATTCCAAATGCTTCTTTCATCTTGGCTTGTGCACCTCCAGCTTCTCCAGCTGCACCCCCAGCGCCTCCTTGAGACCCGCCACTACTACCCCCAGTTCCGCCTTGCTGCCCCCCAAAAGGACTATTTAAAGGACTATTATCAAAAGGAGACGACTTCTTTACAGCATCGGCAGCTTTACTGCTAAAATCCCCACCAATTTCTTGCGCAGTAGCAGATCGCCATTCTCCACCATTAAAACGAACCCGAGCATTTGCAGTATCAATTTGCACAAAACCATCTTTAGTAAAACCAGTTTTAAAATTTTTTAAATCTTCAAGAGGTATAGAAGGTTTTCCGCTAGCTGTACCTTCTGGATAAAATTTTTCAGTAGTTAATTCAGATTTAGAAAAATCAGTATCTTTTGCTACTTTAGACTCTGGAAAGATTTTTTCAAAAGTTTCTCCTGCTTTTTCACTTTTTCGTATTCCTTCCTTATTCCAGATATCAGGATTTTCTTTAATATAATCTTTTTCTTGACCAACTTGATCAGGAGTTACCTTACCTTCATCCAAAGCACTTTTTAATTGGTCTGGATGAGCTTTCATAGCATCTTTTCTAGTTTGTTTAACTTCAGGATTACCCCAGTTATCTTTTAAATTAGTAGCTTTTAGTAAATTCTCTTTAGTTACAGGGTCAGTCTTTGTAATACCTGCTGCTTTAGCTGCAGCTTCATTTGGATAAATCTTATTATCTGAACCATAAACTAAAGCCCCTTCTGCACTAACCTTTTCAACACATCCAATTATCATAAACAAAAAAACTCCAACTACAAATAGTCCTAAAAATAATCTTCCATGTTTGTTTTGCATTTCTTTTTTCATCTTCTCTGTAATATCTTACTTGAAATTATTTATCTTTTTACACTTAAATTGTTAATATTTATTCAAAAACTCAAACAAATAAGGTTCATAAGATGTATAATTTTCAGTAAGTGTAACAAGAGTTGTTGAACTTCCTTCTCCAAAGTCAAGGAAATCAACATACAAGTTTCTTTCTGTTGCCATATCAACAACACAATTAATGCAGAAGAATTTATTATCCTGCAAATGAGTAGTAGTAATGTAAGTTGAAACTTCTAAAATATCATATAATGAAGAGTTATAAACAACAGGCATAGTCTTAAGTTCAATAACACTCATCTTATCTCCTTTTTTTAAAGTAAGAGGCATATCAATAACAAATCTTGCTTTACCTTTTGTAAGCGTAGTTGTAGTTTTTGGATCACTAACAGAAACATCAAAAGTTTTAAAAGCTAATTTATCAACGCATGCAGTCATTTTATCATTAACAGAGTCAGATAATTCTTCTTGAACTCTTTGTTTATCAGGCATTAAATAATTTCCAGAATAATAATAGTAAGGAATAAATGCCCACCCCAAATCATAAGCCTGAACAGGTTTGGTGTAAAATCCACCCTGAATTCCAATTGTTTTAAGTGAATCATAAGTACTATCTTTCATGCATTCGCCGACAGAACTTTGCAAACTATTAACTTCTGCTTTTGTTGCAACATCATTAAAAGTAGGATCAAGAACCTGTTTTGAAGATTGAAGAGAATAATAAATGATAACGACTGCAATAATTATTAAAATTGCGATTATAATAAATACAGTAACCTGCGCAGATTTGTTTCTACCCTCTCTTTTCATAAATAAATTTATGAATTAAACTATTTAAATATAACGCTAGACCAAAATATTATATTTTCAAAATAAATTAGAGTAATAATATAAATTAATTCTCTTAATTTTATTCTCGATTAATAATAAAAACCTACCTTACACTAAATTAAATTTTTACAAATCAATTTCAGCTAAATCCTATTTAAATCAAGTTTTTTGTAGACTAATTTAAAAAACTATTTTTTATAAAGAATTATTATGATTAAAATTAGAGTCTAAAAAAGTTACAAAATAAAAAATAAATATAATACTGGCTAAAAAATAATTATAAATTAAATTATCTTCTTCTAAAAGGGAATGCAATAATTCTTCCAGCACCACCAATAATTCTTCCACCGCCACCAAGAATAGCTCCACCAGCCCTTCTAAGAGGCTGTGCCCTTATAATTCCACCAACAAGTCTTCTAACTGGTTGTCTTTCTGCAAAGAATGTTCTAATAGGTCTATTCTGTATAATTCCACCGATTAAAGTTCTAACAGGCCTTCTATTTTGGAAAAATGATAAAACAGGTCTATTTTGAATAACAGTTCCAACACCCCTTGCAACAGCTCCAACACCTCTAGCTGCAAGTATTCCTGCGTTTAAAACAGGTCTGCCTGGAATAAATCTACATTTTTGACCATCACATTGCATTTGACTTCCACCTGCTACTTCTTCACTATCCTCTATATCATAACCCTCAGCTGCTTTTGAATATGGTTGTGCGGAGATTTGACCATTATTTATCTCAAATAATTTTTGATTTTGGTTATTATTAACTGAGATAGTTCCTACAATATTTGCACTTGCAAGTGAACCATCATGTCCAACATCTTCAAAGTCTGAATACAATTTAATATCTGAATTAACCTTATTTCCAAGAACAATACTTGGAGAACCTTCACTTGGTTTAATAAATCTAATCTCACCATCAACTATGTTTTCATTAGATCCTGTTGTGGGATTAAATATTGATTCTCCAGAATTTTTTATATAAGCAAGAGTAGCATCTTTTCCTTCACTATTTTTACCCACAGCTGCAACCTCTCCATTTAACAATTTTACTTTATCCCCTTCAGGTTCAAAAATAGAATCTCCTTCTACAGAACCATAGTAAAAGTTATCACCAATTTTAACAAGAGCAGTATTTGTAAGTCCAGCAACACCCCATTTTTCATAATTTGCTTTTTGCTCAGGAGTTAATTTAGATACATCTAATTTTCCAATTCCAAAATAAGGTTTACCTTCTTTACTCATAGATAAACTTATTTTTCCACCTTTTCCATATAACACATTAACATTTGTTTCTTTTCCATCTTTATCAACATAATTACCAGTAGTTGGATTAATTGAACCTTCAAATCCAGGATCAATAGTCAAAGTTCTATAATCAGCTGACTTCCCAGTTTGTATAGGGTCATAAACTAATTGAACATTTTGATTTTCATTATTTATACCTACTAAAGAAATTTTACGAGCGTCAGGATTATTTACTGGAATTTTAAATTCTTTACCTTTATCGTCTCTAACAATTACATTATTTAAATTTTCATCAAGGTCAAAATTTGCATCACCAAGCTCAACATTTTGAATTTTCTTATATTTACTTTTAAGTACAGATTTAAAGAATTCATTTTTATTAGTACCAAGATTATCAATAAAAACCTTTCTTCTGTCTAATGGAGTTTCTTTCCATGCTACTTTAAATTTATTTAAGGTATCTATAGAAAGACTAGGGTCATTGAGTCCTTTAAGCAAAGTGTTTATGCTAGTTCCTGCATACATTGTACTTACATCAGTTGCAGCCAAAACAATTCCAAAACAATTTATTACAACTAAACCTAATATAATTACACTGAATAATAAACAATTCTTCTTCATTTTCACCATTTTTTTGTCTCTCATTTTTATTGTTTAAATTTTTACTCTTTATATTTATTTAGGAACTCTAATGAATATTGTCCACTAGCAGTATAATTCTCAGTTATAACCAGAAGTGTTCCTGCTTCTTCAAAATTTACTAGGTCAACCATAAGATTTCTGTTTTCTGCTTCTTTGGCAATACAAGTCAAACAAAGATTTTCATCATTCTTAACAGCTTCATCAGCAATATATTTAGCTAAGTCTAAAATATCAACTAAAGGTAAACTATAGGATTTGGGAGTATCCTTTAAATCAAATGTAACAGTTCTTTTTTCTCTGCTAATACTAACAGGCATATCAATAATAAAATTAACATCTCCTTGAACTATTTCTACATTAGTTTTAGAAGTTTTATAATCTAAAGTAAAATCATTTTTATCAAGACTCTCGAGGCATAATGGAAGATTATCATTAACAAATTTACCTAGTTCATTCTCTACTGTAGCAATACTTGGCACAATAGCAGTTCCTTCATAATAATAGTAAGGAATAAATGCCCATTCCATATCAAAAGATTTTTCAGGAGCATCATAATAACCACCCTGTATTCCAATAGCATTCAAAGCTTCTATTGTAGTAATATCACTACAAGTTAAAACAGAATCTCTTAATGTATCAAATTGTTCTTGAATAGCAGGATCTGAAGAAAATTGTTTATTTGAGTCAGTAAGATAATAAGCAACACCTGCAACTGCAACAACTACTACGACAATTATAATAAATATAGAAATTTGTGCTTTTTTAAAATTAAAACTTGAATTCATAAAATTATTCACACACCCTTTTTTCATAGTAAACTTTACAATTTAAACTATATAAATCTTTCTGTAAATTTTAAAAAATAAAAATAAAAATAAAAATAAAGAATAATAATGCAAAAAATCGTCGATAGAATTCCTAATAAGATAAATTAAAATAAATTATAAAACTATTTAAAACAATCAAATAAAAACCTCAAAGGTAAAGAAATTTAAACAAGAGACTTTATTAAAATCCTAAATTATAATTAATAATATTAATTATTAAAAAATATCTAAGTCAAGAATAGTTCAGCGAGTAAAAAGCATTTTTTGGGCGAATAGTTCAGCTGGATAGAATGCGACCTTGCGGAGGTTGAGACCAGGGTTCAAATCCCTGTTTGCCCATTCTTAATAAAAATGCTTCTTAAAAGAAAAAATAGAATTTAAAATTATTGACAATGGAGTATAATTCTCTAAAAAAGAATGTTTAAGTTTATAGATACTAAATCTAAGATAAGATTTAGATAATCTATGCCCTTTCTTAAAAACAAACTAAGATTATTCTTTCTTTTGTTCTTCAGGTGATTCAATTATTTTATTTTGCAGACTGATTCATACTCTGTGTAATCATTTGTTGAACGTCCATTCCAAATAAACTTAAAACCCAAAAGATAATATATTTTACAGCCATATAAACTAAAATAAATACAACCAGAATTATTATCTTCTTAACCCATGGATGTAATTTTAAGAGAAATGGAAATCTTCTGCAAAGAAAATGATCTAATTTTATGTAAATAGTTCCCTTTAAAAAAATAAGAAGAAATATAACAACTCCAAGTAAAATAATAAAAGATAAAGGCATGCCGAGTTTATAAAAAGTGTATAACATTATAACTAGAAACAAAATCCTTAGATAAAATTTCCAACCAATTGACTTCTTTTTCATAATACTATCTAATAAAATAGGTTGATAAATGTTTGGAGATAATTATTTCTATTTGTTTTTATAGTCCAAACTGAGCCTTTCTTTGGGAAAAGAAATCTTTTAAATTAATTTGTAGAACAACACCTGCATCAACTTCCCTGTTTACTAAAACACCAGTTTCATGATAGCCTCTTTTAACCGCAGTTGTAACGAGTCCTAAAACTTTGCCTCTATCATTAGTTTCTCTTATTTTATCAAATATTTTTAATTGCTCTTCTTCTATTCTTTTAGTAAGTTCATCAGTAATGGGCAAATTATATTCAAGCAGTTTAGATAATTGAAGATATCTAAAACCTTCAAGTCTCTGTTGCAAAAAATCAACTGATTCAGAATTTCCAATATAAAATTCAAGTCTTGGTTTTTCTGTTGGAATCACAGTGCAATTGCTTCCAAAACAACCAGAAGACATAGAGTCTTCAGGAACACTAATAGGCCTTTCATGAAAATAAAGAAGTCTAGTCCAGTCAGAAGTCCAAATTCCAAAACCATTATCAGCTCCAGCTGAAAAATCCCTTTCCCAAAAAGAATCAAGGTCTAAGGAATATGGTTTATCAATGCCTAAAAGAAAATTTCCAAATAACTCTTTACCTATTGGAAACCCTGTGTTTGGAGTTATAATTCCAGCATAAAGAGTTTCACCAAGTGAATAATGAGCAGGAGTAACTCCGTGCGAGCATTGTTCATAATCTCTTGTAAGTGCACAAATAAGTTCTCCAGGAAATTTAGAGATCTTGTCTTGAATAGGGGCAACTTTTTCTTCCAAGAGCTTTTCAGGAGTTATTTTTCTTTCTTCACAAATTCTCCTTAATTCTTCAAATTCACTACTAATCATAAATTAAGAACCTACTCTAACTATAAAAAGTTATTTCAGCTCTTTTCATTAGAACCTAGTAATAAAAATAAGTTTAAGATCGTTTTTAGAATCTTAACTTCAATTAGTTTTAAGACCTAATTATAATTAACATCAAATAGTCCGGCTCTGCTCATTCTTCTCATTGCATTTCTGTTAATGTTTTTTAAAAATCCAATAACATACATATCTGCAGGATCAAGCTGCTCAGAAAGCACACAAAATTCTTGAGCTTCTTTCAAGTTAAGACCATATTCTCTTAAGTTTTTTATTTGCATTTTACCTCCTAAAAAATCTAAGAAAATCAGTTATAAAGCCAGTGCGAATTTCAGCTACATAACTAAACTTCACAAAGTTTATAAAGAAAAATGAAGATAAAATACTATGGCTGCGC
>Ga0172381_10005689_pt1 | contig 12596 bp, 25 predicted proteins | sample Leawel6488metaG_FD_119754 | JGI IMG/M metagenome (GOLD analysis project Ga0172381, IMG submission 119754) | Leachate microbial communities from a municipal landfill in Southern Ontario, Canada - Leachate well 64-88 metaG | ecosystem: Engineered > Solid waste > Landfill > Unclassified | place...
AAACACTTCTTATCCCATTTTTTCCTCTATTAATTATGTCATTAACATTTAAAACCCAATCATCAGGTCTTGTCCACATATATACATATAGACCTTTTCCTTTTAAAGATAAATTGCTGTTTTTTTCTAAAAAATGCAAAGGAAGTTTCCCTTTGTAAAAATTTCTCAAGTTTTGGTCATTTTTTACTTGGTTGGGTATTCGTTTATAAATTTTCATCATCCCACTCCTTTGGATAATTTTTTATTATTGCAATAGGCATATTATTTTCTAGAGATTCATCAATTTCTTGATCAATTTCTTGATCAATTTCTTGATCAATTGATCTGTTTTTAGTTTTAATTAAAACTGGCATTTTATTCTCCTTTTTGTTTGTAGTATGTAGTTATTATTTGGGATAAATTATTATTGTATTTTTCAACTTCATCAAAACCATTCATAATATTTGGAATTGGGTATAAGTTCCACACCCAATTTTTTATTCTTCCATTTTTGTAAAAGGGGAAATAAAATAGATACCATTTTCTTCGTAGTTCTTGTAACATAGTTCCTACTTTATAGTATGATGCTTTGTGTACTTCTACCAAATCCTTTTTGTTGATTTTACAAAAGTTATCTTGTTGCCAAAGGTATGTGAGAATCCCCCATGTACCCCAACTTAATCCCTTATCTTCATTTGCTGTTTTTAAATCATCTATTCCAGTAAAATTATTTTTATATAAAATAGTATTTGATTCTGGAATTTCATAAATGTTTAAGTTATTCATCTATCTCTCCTTTAATAATATTGTTGAAATATTTGTTTGCGTAAATGTTTAACATCATTTTCTTTCATTTCACCGGGGTCACTTTTTTTAAGCGTGACTATTTGCACATCGTAAATAAAAGAGGATAAATCATGAGCAAGTTTTCCCCCTTCTTCAATTGCTTCTGGGTCATACATTATGAAAGCTTGTTTCATTTTGCGTAGAAGTTTTACCTGGCTAAAGGTATATTGAGTGCCATATGTAGCTACGAACCCTTTTCCCATTCTCCATACATCCGTGGGACCTTCAACTATTGCCACCCGATCTCGAACCGTGTCAAGGTTGTAGAGAGTCTGTTTTATAGGAATAATGGACTGGTCATTAGGAAGATTTTTATATCGCTGTTCGGACTGGTCTGTGATGTCTCGACTTGTAAAAGTTACTAACTGATTTTTATAGAATACAGGAATAATTATTCTGAATCGCCAGTTCCCCAAAATCCCTCCGTCTCTTATTTTGTATTCTTGGCTTATCTTTTCGGGGTCAAAATTTCGTTTTTTAAGATAGTTGGTAACTGCTGTATTTAATAAAGCTTGACTCTCTATGGGAAAGTCAACTTTATGAGCGCAGGGAAGCGCAGGGGAGCTGGAAACAATATAATTCGGGTCAATGTTAGAGTATTTTGCAATGATCTTTTTTGATTTTTCAAAGGAACATTTTTCAATCTTCATTAGAAGCTTTGACAGTGTTCCCTTTTCCCCACATCGCCAGCACGAATATGCTTTGGAATCTTTATTAATTCCAAAGTGATTCGATTCATCATCACAAAATGGGCACTGAATGCCAATCCAGTTTGATGACAAATTTTTTCCCTGTTCAACGTAGGGAATTTGTTTGTCGTCAAGATATTCAGTTAGATTGAATAAAGAAAAATCCATTGTTAATATTTTTCAATAAATAAGTGAAGGTTTTTATCTATTTGGTCTAAAACACTTTTTTTAATCGCCCATAAATCAATAACAATTACTATTTCTTTATCGCTACAATTTACTATTGGATTAGTAGTAATAGATAATTTCATAGTATCACTCCAGTTTTTACTTCTATCAATTGTACCAGAAACAATAAAATATTTATTCCATACTACATCCCAATCATCATTGCTAAATTTGTTTGCAAATTTTGAAGCTACCCAACGTTTAAACCCTACATCAATTAATTTTTTGAAAAATCCAATCCTAAATAGGTCATATTTAGAATAATATGTATTTGTTCCAGAACCGGAAGCTTTAACAGTGGGTTTAATGTACCCAAACTTCACCCATTGGCGTAATCGCTCTGTTTTTATTCCTAATATTGTAGTAACTTCATTAGTTGAAATCATTATAACCAACCCTCATCCATATATAAGGTTACTCTTGAACCAAAATGATTGATAAGATAATGATGCGAGGGGTCAAAGAAATCTATCACAAGAGCCGAGTCTTTGCTTTCTGTTTTTCTTAGAACACGACCTATATGCTGTAATACCCTCAATTCGTCTTTACCCCCTGCGGCGTTGATCATGACATTTACAGTGGGTATATTAATTCCTTCACCCCAAGCACTGCTTGCAATAACGCAATCAATGTCTCCATTGATAAAATCTTGCTTCACTGTTTCTCGTTCGTCTTGCTCTGTTTCCCCATAGATAAACTTAGCATTTATTCGAAATACCACGTCACACAATCGCTTTAATTCTTCCCCATGTTCAATTCTATTGATTAATATGATAACAGTTAGCCCTTCATTAATGTATTGTTTCGCAGTTTGGCAAATGAGTCTGTTTCTTGTGTTGTTCTCAACAATTCCTCTTTGATAAACATCAAAGTATGTTCTTTTTTCTTTTATGTCATGATTATATGGAAGTTTAATAAGTCTAACTTTTGGCATTGCTATTATTCCTTTTTCTATTGCATCGTTTCTTGACAATTCCCCGATAACTGGACCAACTAATCCTTCCATTGTTAGCAGGGATTCTTTATCAGTTGGAAGTGTGGCTGTGAAACCCACACGGATTGGGCAGTCGAGGTGGCTCAACACTTTTATGTATTGAGTTCCATTTGCTCGTATATGGTGTGCTTCATCTATAATAACAGCATCAAAGTATTCGATGTACTCTTTTGGATCAATTTTAGTAATGGATTGAATCGTTGAAACAACTATGTTTCCATAGAAATTATCAAATTTATTATTCCCTCCTATTAACTGTACTTTTCCAAGTCCATATTTTATTATTTTATCTGCTGTTTGTTTGTTTATGCTGGTACTATAGGAAAGGAATAAGATTTTAGTATCTTCTGGTAGAGAGGAAATTAACCCCATTTGAATTTCTGTTTTTCCTGAACCTGTAGGGGATAACACAATTCCTCTACAAGAATCCTTAATATTAGTTAAAAGTGCTAATTGATCTTTTCGTAAGGTAATTGGTAGTATTGGGTCCTCAAATTCCATGGGATTTACTATTTTATTTATTATAGTACAAGGAATATGATTTTCAAATAAGTATTCTTGAATCTTTGGAATAAATCCAGTCCAGAAGTAACAGTAATCTCTTCGCTTGGTATTGAAAAAAGTTTTATCATACTCTGATCGTTTTCTACTGCCAAAGGTACCCTGACGCCAATATTCTTTCTTGCACGTTAGTAAAGGAGCAATGGTCTCGGCGTGTTCGGTAAGGATACGAGAATCAATGGAATCTAAAATTTCTATAATTATCATATATTCCTCTTAAATTTCTCCTTAGAAAGAATTGGTGAAGGATAGTGGGAGAGTGTATTCCTTCAAAATACAAACCTCCCGATTGATTAGTTTTCTCTCTCCCCTATCCAACTATTTATGATTCCAAGTAAATTAAATACATTCGCAATTCTGCAAACACGTATTTAATTGTTGACCAACTTAATCCCTGTGATCGAAAGAATTTCTTTAGCTTTCTTAGTGTGAGCTTTTTATGCCCAGTACCCTTAACAATAAGCTTTTCAAGCTCTTGAGGGGACTCTAAAAGCACGTTTAAAACTTCTAAAGCTTCAACTGATAGCAATTCTTTTGCTTCTTTTTGAATTGTGAGAGTTTCAGGTGTTACAGTATTTTGAAGAATCCCCCACTTGTCTACTTCGTCAATTGGCACATAAGTGCTTTCATCAAACAAACTTGCTACTTCCATAACTCTATAAATATTCATTTTCTTCTCTCCTCTATCAAAAGAAATTATTATCCCTTTTTCTTTATTTTTATCAATGCTGTATGACCATTTAATCTTTTTCTCCGAAGATTAAATATCCCTACTCTACAATCTTTGCATTCCTCTTTCGTTTGTTTTTGTAAGGATGAAAGGCAAACTGTGCTGTCTATGAAATGGTATAATCGTGAACACCAGAATCTGTTTGCTACAATGAAATTATCACAAGCGAGTTGGTTAAGTGGAACAAAGTTTTTTATTGTGCCACAAAATCTTGTTGTGTTCCCATTATCATCTTTTTTCCTACTTTTTGCATACGCCCATTCATTGCAGATTTGGCAATACATAGTAGTTTCCCCTTTTAATTTATTTGGATTTAAATTTTTCAGCGACAGATGGAGAGAATTTAAAACAAGTGTTACAGATATAAACTTCCTTATTATCAATGATCAGTTTGTTAAGGTTTTCTTTTTTTGAGTAGGCTTTGCAGTTTTCGCAGATTGTGTAAATCTTTCGGCATTTGAAACAAAACAAGTAATCCCCTACTTTTTGTAAGTCATAGGGTCTACGCCAATCCCCACAACCCGAACAACTTTTCATATTTTGTTGTAATGCCATTTTATTGCTCCATAAATAATGATTGTTGTTAAAGTTTGATGAGTTTGATGATATAAAAGAGTTTAACTAATGTCAATAAAATATTTTTAGATGTTTTTAAGCCCTTCTAAGCCCTTTAAAATTTGATCGTTAGTTAGAAATAAACCCAGTTCATTGAGCGAACCCATTGAATCTCTGGTTATGATGATGTGGTCAGTTAAGTGAATATCAAGCAGATAGCCAAGCAATTGAATATGATGCGTCAATTTTATGTCATCTTCAGATGGCTCAGGAGTGTCAGAAATATGATTATGGATAAGAATAAAAGCTGTACAGTTATTCACTAACAGCCTTTTAAACACAATCCTTGGGTCAAGTGCTACATGTTCCAGCCCCCCTATTGCTACGCACTCCCGAAATATTTCTTTGTTATCCCCGTTAGTTCCTATAATCCACATTGATTCTTGATCAGCTTTTCCAATTTCTTTCAGCTTTTCCCATACGTCAATGGGTCCAGTGATACTCTCATTACTCGCACTTTCCTTTACGCAAAAGTTTTTCATACCCCTCCTTTTCATCTTCCATTCGTTTAATTGTTTCCACAACCTCATACGGGTCAATAAAAACATTAATAGTTTTTAATGCTCCTGTGCAGGGACATTTTAGCAATTCTTTAGTTTCAATTTTATTAAGAATTTTTGTTAAAGGAAACGTGAGCTTCATATCGCAGTTTTCACAACGGAAACTGACGAAGACACGTTTTGGATTAACTCGTCTATTTCTTCTTCTTGGAACATTAGCAAACGCCATTCAATGCTCTCCTTTCTGCAATCACCCCATTTTTCTTTTCTCCGATTGGGCGATTTAATTGAATTGAATTTCCATCATTAACCCCTCTGTTGTATGCTTCGTGGGAGAAGCTCTTTGGATAATGCGTATTAACATTTCTAAGAAATGGGTGATTCTGTTTTGCTAACTGACTCACTAAGTCTTTTTTCACAAGCACTAACCCCTCTGTACCTGTCTCAACTTGAATCTTTTCGCGCCCTTTTCTAAATTGTGCTAGTCGTTGTGTTACTGTCGTAACAGCAGATAAACCATACGTTTTTCTATCAGCTTCTTTTTTGAAATTCAGTTTTGCCCGAAAATAAAGGAAATGACGAATGTATTGGAAAAAGTACATTATCAATTCCATATCTTCTTTTTCTGCTATGAAATTTAGCAAATTTTTATCCGAAGACCCAATCACTTGACCATCAAACACTTTTGCTACTGACCCCGCCAGCGTCCATTCCCATGTCGTATTTCCACGACACATATCTATTCCTGCTTTAATTGACAATTCTTCAATGTTAGAAAGATCAAGTTTTGCTTTAAGGTGGCCATGGGTGATGTTATATTTTTCCATCAGCTCCCCTGCTTTTTCCATAGCCAGGGAAGCTTCATTTTCATTAGTGCTTTCCCCTAATCGAAGGAGTTTTTTAATTTTATCCATTATCAATTGTTTTTCATTATCCATATCAATTCCCCTTTCTTTATTGAAGATATTTCCCAAACACTTTTTCTACCCTCTCACCCTTATCAAGTTGTACCATTTCAGATTCTACCCTATGAGTAAGAAATTGAGTAATGATAGAATGGGCGTCCCAAGCATTTACATGCCCTTCCAATAACATTCCCTTGATTGTCTTTCCTGTTTTAGTTTGTGGGAGAACTTCAAGCTCTTTGCGATAATTTTCTCCAAATGGCAGTTCATCCCATAATACATTAAAAGTTGCCGCTTCAAGTTCTCTGTTTGCCCATTCTTGCCAAACCCCAATCTGTTTTGAGTAATTTCCCATACCTTCGTTCAGTGTCGCAATCATTCCATTTACATCGAGACGAGTTTTATGCCGACCTGATTTTTGAAACATAGAACGAAATGCCATCAGCCCGTTACTACACACTTTTTGGAATGCTTCAAAATTGATTCCTAACTCCCACTCTGTGTCGTAAGAGTTTAGGACACTGATGCGAGGGGAAACTGGATCATTGCCCTTTTTGATAGGCCATTCAACTTCGGGGAAAGTTACCACACAGCGCATTTTTGCCCCATTACCAAACAACCGAATTGAAAAATCAGGTTTTCCATATTCTTTTGTTTGGTCAGTCATTTCTTGTACTTGTGAAACAACTTCCTCGTGCCGAACAATTTTATAATTGCTTGACACAAAAGCATAAAAGTTTTCAGAATTTTCTTTGTTTTGTCCTATAACAGCAAACCGATCTTCAATCAGTTTTTTCTCTCTTCTGCCATAAAATGCAGGGGTCGTAAAGACGTTTGGAAAATCAACGCCTTTAAATTCACTTCTGACTTTATCAATTATTTCAATATTCATGATTTTTCTCCTCTCTTAGACTTTTTTCCAGGTTATTGTTTTCTTGATTAAATCCACAGTGTAAATAAAATCAACTCCATAATCAGCATTTGGGGGGCAAGGCTCATAAGCCCCACATTTCCAACCCATCCAATTTCCATCAAGTGTTGGGGTGAACAGTTCTTCAAGTGTTTTTGGTATTTTTTCAAATGTATTATTGGCAAAAGAGTATTTATCACCAAACTCTTTTGCACCAATAAGAATAAGCCACCCTGCCGCTTGTCCTGCATTATTTCTTATTTTTCCTTCTTCAACCCACTTTAGAAATTGCTTTAAAGTGGGCAGAGTTCCTTTTGGATACCCATCTGAATGACGATAAAACCACAGTTCATCTTCATCATCCTTGATTATAATGTTTGCTCTTGTTGACATAGTTTTTTTCTCCTTTCTCACTTTTGTTTTGAATGGATTACAACTTGTAGGGAAAAATTCAGAACATCAACGAATGCTCTTGGAGGGAAGAATGTTTCCCCAAGAGGATATTGAACTGTTCCTTTGTTGTCGATTATCTCTACAATCCTGTACCCCTTCCCTTTTTCGTAAGATAACAATAGTTTCCCTTTTTCTTTTGCTTCTTTCGTAGAGTTGGCTACGTCTTTTCCTAATACATAAGCCAACTTTTTAAAAAGATTTTCTGTGTTGTATTTGTTCCTTTTACAGTATTTAGTTTTTAGCATTATTTTACCTCCTTGAATTTTGCCCTTACTTCATAGCAAGTTGTTAATGACTAAGGTAACTGTACATGGCACAAACTTATTTACTCGCTTTAACGACCTCTATCAGTTCAAGTTTTTCGCAACGGGCCTTTCCGTCTGTATTATATGGGACGACTACCGAAACAAGATCAATCCATCTAATTCTGCATTTCCAAATAACACTATTGGGATAGTTTTTTTTACACCATTCTAAGGTTCCGAAATTAACACCACACGCACAGTTTATCGTTGGCAATGGGTTTACCACCTCACTGATATACAACCCATTTTTTATTACCCATTTTTCTGGAATTTCAAAATTTGTATTTCCGATAGCCTTATAAACAATAATTCCAAGTTTGTCTTTTTTGAAATTTTTCGTAATCCACTCGGACGATGAAAGAAGTCCTTTACTGCAACTCAGATTAGCAGAACTCAGATCAGCAGAACACAGATTAGCAGAACTCAGATTAGCAGAACGCAGATCAGCAGAACACAGATTAGCAGAACTCAGATCAGCAGAACTCAGATTAGCATAACGCAGATCAGCAGAACTCAGATTGGCATAACTCAGATCAGCATAACTCAGATCAGTAGAACGCAGATCGGCAGAACTCAGATCAGTAGAACATAGATTGGCATAACGCAGATCAGTAGAACGCAGATCGGCAGAACTCAGATCAGTAGAACATAGATTGGCATAACGCAGATCAATAGAACGCAGATCAGGCTTTTCGGACTCGCCCCTCAACCATTTCTCGTGTTCTAAAAGTATTTTTTTTACTTCTTTTTCATCCATTATTTTACCCCCATATTTACAGGTTCCCCTTCGTAATGCAAAATCTTTGTTGCCGGGTCTTGCACTACGAGTTTCGGAAAATCATACCCGTACTTTTTATTTTGGTAGTAGTTGGGATTCTTAGAATCCGATACAACAGTTCCTATAGTTGTTTCGCAAAGATCGGGATGATCAGAACTGAACATTGCTACGATTTGTTTCCGTGTCCATTTCCCTTCAGCGATTTTCGCTTTTGCGTATTCCTTCGCAACACTAACTTTCCCTTTGCCACCCGTTCTTGCTTTTTTTGTTTTTATGAGCTTTTCACCACCCTTTTCTTCTTTCTTAGCCACACAAAAAGCAAAATCGGGGTGAGGCTCAGCTTTACAGTTCTGGCAAACGGGGTCATTGAGGTCACAAGCCCCAATTGGAGCCCCTTCACACTCTGGGACGTATTGAACTTCGGAAGGGTTCTCATCCCCTTTTCCTTCTTCTACAGGGGGAGTTTCAGGGATAGGCTCAGCTTTTACTTTTTTTTCTTTCGGCTGAGAAGTTTCAGTTTTTTTTGTGGCTTTTTTACCCATGATGTTTCTCCTTTTATTGATAATTAATAAAAAATCAAGTCTGTTTTTCTTATCTCATAAAAAACGTATTTTGTCAAGAAATATTTTTAATAAATTATTAAATAAAATTAATACTTTAAAAAATAAATTAAAAATTACACAATCCTACGATATGTTTTTTCATCCTATAAGCGTAGAATTTCATTTTTCCCTCCTTTTTAAAATTTCGTTTAGTATGCAATCGGTACATTTTATTTAATATCATAGTTAAATGGAAAATCTTTTAATTTCTCAATCAAAGTAGGTTTTACTGTTGACTCTATGGGTGATCTCCACCCAAAACAAAAACGTTTTGTATGATCATAATATATAACATTATCCACACTTACATTATGATCCATGAGCCAAAGCATCCCATCACATTCAGTTTTTGCATTGGCTATCGTGTTATAATAATCATCCTCAATACGTTTCCTTTGTTTTTGTAATTTCTGCACATTTCTTGAATCATCTCCTGTCGTTTGTCGCTGAATATATAATGGCAGCAGTTCTGCTTTTTCTTTTTCAGTAAGTTTTTCTCGTTCAGGAGAACTTTTGTCAAACTCGACTGGTTTAAGTCTTAGCAGGTAAAGTTCATCTTCTTTCAGATATTCTGAGTCAAGGCATGCGAGACAAAATAACCCTTTGTTCTCATGTCCATAATACTCAGCGCCACAGTAACCACATTTGTAAGTTTTCTCGCATATTTCAATCATTTCTGGCACTATATTTAAATAGTGTCCTTTTTTAATATTTTTATTAGGAACAATTTCTTCATACCAGTTGAAAATTCTTTTCCCATCTTTTGTATTCCACTGATTCCCAAAAATGAATTCAGTTTCCAGTTCAACTTCTCTACTTTCTATAGTGCCTTTATTTCTTGTTTCAATGACGTTAAAAAGTTCAACATTATTGATCATTCGATTTATTTTTATTTTTTCATATTCAATTCTATCTTCTTCCTTTGATACGTCTAAATGATACGTATGAAGATATGTTTTAATTGGTTCAGGTTTAATTCCTTTGATTGGTGTTTTCATATTATTTCTCCTTTTCTAAAGTTAGATTTTCTTGTTAGGAATTAATATTTAATTTTTCTGCGGTAAATAGAACTAACTCGTAATCCTCTATGTTCAATTTCTTCAGCAAAGCTTTTGGCTTCTGACATATTCAAGCAAACTTCGTGCCAATTACAATAACCCCCTTTATTGTTTTGAAGGCTGTAATCAGGTTTAAAATTATGATATGTAACAACTAATTCAGTCTTATAAACATGATTGGTTTTCATAATTTTTTTCCTTTATAAATTTTTAAAAAAATAATTAATGATAATTAACTATATACATAAATTTTTAAAATTGTCAAGAAAAATCTTCAAAGGTAACAGAGTTTCCCCTATGAATCTATTTAAAAGCAGATTTCTTGTACCCCCATTCCTTTATCATCATTTTCTGATGTTCTGGATCATTGCACTTACAGGTCCCATCTTCTCGATAATGAGAAGGACCCATAATAAAAAACTTACATTTTCCTATATCTGATTGTTTAATTTGTCTGGTCAAGGTAACTGAGCCGTCCCCATGTAAAGTTCCATATTGTATTTTTTCTTTCATGTAAGTTCTCCTTTTGTTAAAACATTTCTTGTTTAGCAGATAGGCATTTTCAAATCTATTTAAGCATATACCCGTTTTCCAATACACTCTTTTTCTGTTATTTTCATACTAGTTCTCCTTTTCGGTTTTTGAATTTGGTTTACGATGCAATTTCTCAATGGCACGATTAACTCGTCTTTCCTTTAATTCAAATTGTTTTGCGTATGGACTTTTTTTCATTTTTTCTCCTTTCTAAAGACTAACAATTATTTCTTCTTTATTTTCAATAAGTTTTTTGTTCATGGTTAATTTCATAGCAGTTCTCCTATTCTTTATCGCTATTATTAACAGATGAGTAACTCCCGAAGCTAAGATTCGCATTGAATCCTGCCCCATTTTCTCGTCTTAGGATTTTCTTGACTTCATTAAGATTTTCCCGAAAGATTGTCAGTTCCCCATGCTTACTATCATTCGAGCGTCTGCCTAGATATTTTTTGACTGTTTTACTTGCACAAGAGAGGCAGATTTCATACCCGAGATCAAATCTTTCCTGTGCAAATTCTTCTTCACAAATTGAGCAATTAGGCATTATGAACCCTCACTTTATATGAGTGGGCGTTAGGGGTAGGAGAAAGTATTAATTTACGACACTCAATTCCTAACTTCATGCAAATCATCTGAAATGTTAAAGCAGAATTGAATGTAGGAAAGAACGCTGTTTTAAATTCTTTCCCAAACACAGAGAAATCCCCGCCTAACTCGTTTATTTCTTTTTCAATTTGCTTCCACTCTCTTCTCATAATTTAGTCCCTCCTATGATTATTCGTTTATATCAAATATCTCAACAGCGATAGGATCTGCCCAAACAATAGCTGATCTATCAGTTTGGAACCTTAATTGTTGTAATAAATCAGTTAGGACGTAATGACATCCCTCTGTATCGTACACTAGGATGTCATCAGTATTTGCATGAACACATGCTTTGGTTTCTTGTGTTGCTATTTCTTGCAAGCACAGGTTAACTGTATCAATACGTTTATCTCTTTTTTCTTCTTCTGTTAATTTCATAGCAGTTCTCCTTTTGTTAAATTGTTTATTCATCCTCAATCCTACATGGGATTCCCCTATGTAGGAATTTTGTCTTGTCTGTATACAGATGCACTATGCAAAAAATGCGTAGCACTATGCAGATTTTGCATAGAGTACGCAAAAACGCGCTTTGCAAGAGTCGTTCCCTTTTTTTGAAAAAGATTTTTTATCATGTTGTATTATATACATATTTTTACAAAAAAGTCAAGAAAAAAATGGGCAGGGAACTACAGGGCAGGGAAAAAATTTACTGATCAGAAAAAAAACTACTGCTTAAATGACTCTACAAGCCCATAAAAAACTTTTTGAATAGTAGTATACATGGGATTAAGTAAGTATCTGTTTTTATTCTATTTGATATTTTTTTTAAAAGCTTTACAAGCTATTTAAATGTCAAGATTTATTTTTTAAAAAATAATTATAAAACGGGCTTAAAAATTGCAATATTATTAAATTATTACGCTGATTTTTTGATGATCGTTAGTTTTTAAAAAAAAATTGATACCCAGGGAAACTAAAGCAATTTATTTTAAAAAAATAAAAATAAAGTTTGACAACACCCAAAAAAAGAATTATCTTATAACTGTAAATGAGTGAAGAGGGGTTAACAATTTTTAAAAGAAAGGGAACTACTATGACAAAAGAAAATGAAGTCGAATTCTTGATCGAATTAATAAAAAAGCAAGACAGGGAACGACAAGAAATGAGCGCAAAGCACGCGCTTGAACTTATAAATTTTTTTATACAAAGGGAAGAATCATGAATAATCTTGAGTATTTTTTGAACGAACTCGAAAAAAAGAGTTCGTTCGAACAGTTGCTCGATGAGCTAGAAAAAGCTTATCGAAATCTTGTTGAGTTAA
>Ga0172381_10005690_pt1 | contig 12595 bp, 12 predicted proteins | sample Leawel6488metaG_FD_119754 | JGI IMG/M metagenome (GOLD analysis project Ga0172381, IMG submission 119754) | Leachate microbial communities from a municipal landfill in Southern Ontario, Canada - Leachate well 64-88 metaG | ecosystem: Engineered > Solid waste > Landfill > Unclassified | place...
AGTTGATTCATATGAGTTTTTAATGCTGAGGCACAACATGTCAACAACCAAAAAATTACGTGAGACGTACAACGAGACCCAGCACAAAATCGTCTCTTATCTCAACTCCGGCATTACCATGGGCAAGCACTACTTCAAATCGAAGTATATTGCAAAAGACCTTGGTCTCTCGCCAAAAGAGGTAGGGACGAACATGGCAATCCTTTCTGAGATATGCAAGGAACTGGATATCATCCGGTGGAGCTACTCGAACAGCACAACCTGGATGGTCACGTCGCGTGCCATCTGAACACAAATCCTAATCTCTTTTTATCATGACGAAAGTTCTTGAGTTTGAATCCGAGATAGAATTCGTTGCAGATATCAACGAACAGAAAGACTGCCTGATGTCTCAGGATCCGACGCAGGATGATCCCGGGGCACTCTGGTTTAACATCGACATCCCCAAGGGACATGAGCTGAAAGCCGGCGACCGCGTGAAGGTCACCGTGGAAAAACTCTGATTGCATACAGGGGGGAATTCCCCCGATCACGTATCCGGATTCCCGGCTACCCTGATGTGTACATATTGTAATAATCTTTTGGGGTTTCCAGATTGATCTGGTAACTGTCGATATAAGCGGTCGTTATGATCATGTATACCTCCGCTCCGGAGGTTGAAACAACCCGGTACATGGATCCCCGGTTCAGGATCTCCTCGCCATCGATTACCGAACCGTTGTTTGCATAACAGAGAACCATCTGGAAATTCCCGTACTGGGGAGTCCGGTTCGCAATAACCGTGGTGTTGAGCACCCAGACCGGGTACGGGACGCGGAACTTCTGGGTCAGGCCCCCCCGGGACTCATTGATATAGGCAAACGTCACCATCTCCCTTCCCCGGAGGGGCAGGTCGCCGGCACCGAAGGTCCCGATATTATCCGGCATCCGGAACTTCGGGTAGGTGAACGGGCTGCTGTTGTAAAAAATCCGGTAGGGCGGCGCAATGGTCGGTTCCGGTAGTGGCGTGACCACGGTGACGGTTGCCTGTACCATCGGAATCACGGTTGCCTGGGTAACCGGTGTCACACCGGGTGTCAGCGACGGGGTTGCCGTAACAGGAGAGATCCCCGACAGGTAGTGCGGGTTTGCCACGATAGCTATCACGAGGACCATAATGACCCCGGCAACCAGAGTGAGCAGATCTCCTTTTTCCACAGTTAATACTGGCCGTGTGCCTAAAAAAACATGACGATAACTATCTGTATCCTGCAGGACAGCGCAACCCTCACCGGCCGGGCACAACCTTCCTGGCAACCCCGGATCCCAAGCCCGGATACATTCTTATCCTCACTCGTGAAAAATGATGGGTATGGAGTTGCCGGGGCTTCGCACATGGGTAGTATTTTACCTCATCTCCTTCGTTGTCCTGCTCTGGGCAGCGTTCCTCTCCTCCCAGGGCATCATGCTCTGGGTAAGCCTCCTGCTGGTTCTTATCATTGTCGGGATAAATTTCGTAACCGTCCTCAACCAGCTCAAAGCGCATACCGCACGCAGGGAGTTACTGAGCAGCCTGACAAGGGATTTACAGCGAAAGAATCCAGAAGACGAGATACCTGGAGAAGAGAAAAGATTCTGATCTCCCCCATTGGGGGATACGGTTATTCTTTTTTCCTAAATATTTTTTGTACAGAATTGCTGGGCACAAACAGGTTCTCGACCTGTCTCCCGAGATACTCGGTCTTTCCCATGATGTAATACCCGTCAGTGACCAGGGCATCGTGGAAGAGCCGGGCCAGCTCATCCTTCTGGGGTTCGGTAAAATAGATGGTGACATTCCGGCACGTAACCAGATCAAGCCAGCGGGAGATGGGTGTTCCTCCCATCAGGTCATGAGGCCTGAAACGGATGAGCTCCTTCAGGTGCGGTTTTACCTGGTAATTGCCGTCAGGAAGTTTGGTGAAGTGATGGTGGATCTGCGATTCGGAGAGTTTCACCATCGCTTTCTGGGAATAGACGCCCTCCTGTGCTTTTGCCAGTACCACCTTGTCGATATCGGTTGCAAAGATCTGGGCGGCAAGCGTCTTGTCCTGATTCAGGAAGTCGTGGAGGATCATGGCAATCGAGTACGGTTCCTCACCCGTTGAACAGCCGGCGCACCAGATCCGGAGACGCTTGCGCTTTGCGAAGAGATCCGGCAGGACATCCTTTTTCAGGATCTCGTACACGTCATTGTCCCGGAAGAATTCAGTGACATTGATCGTAAGAGCGTTCCGGAGTACTTCATATTCTCCCTGGTTGGCTTTGAGGTACCGGAGATACTCACCATAATTTGTGGAGTTGGTTGACCTCATCCGGGAGAGAAGCCGGCGTTTGATATAGTCTTCCTTGTAATTGTTGCACTGGATCTTCAGCGTCTGTTCAATATGCTGCTTTAATGTATCAAAATCATCCATCAGATTCCTCGTTGACCTGCATTACAGACTCATATACCGGCGAAACCGTTATTACCTGGCCGTGGCCCTGCATGTCACGACCGTTACAGGAAAGCAGTCCCGTCAGTTAAGGCGGAACTCTTTCATCTCCATCCTGCAGCGTTCGGCCATTGCCGAAAGCTCGGCAGATGCACTGGCAATCTCCTCGGTTGAGGCGCTCGTCTCTTCAGCAAGGGCGGCCATGTCCTCCATGCGCTGCTGGTTCTCGTTTGTCAGAGAACTGAAGGACTCTATGCCCGACATCAGCTGGTTGGTTGCTTTTGCCTGGTCCTCCGTGGCCTTGGTGATCTCCCCGACCCCTGCTGATACAATGGAGGATTCCGATACAATCCGGTTGAGCGATTCGACGGTCTTGTTGACGCTCTCAATGCCGCTCTTGATCTCCTCGAACGACTGTTTCATGGACATTGACGTCTGTTCGCTCTGCGCCTGGATGGAGCGGATGAGCGTCTCGATCTGGCCGCTTGCCTTCTTGGATTCTCCGGCAAGGTTCTTTACTTCACCGGCAACCACTGCAAAACCCCGGCCGTGTTCGCCGGCACGGGCAGCTTCAATCGCTGCATTGAGGGCAAGCAGGTTGGTCTGGTTTGCAATATCTGCAATAAGATTAACAATCTTGGAGATCTCGCGCATCTGATCATTGAGTGCAACGATCTCATCCACACTCTGCTTGGAGATCTTCTCCACATTCTGCATCTTGCCGGTGGCAAGCTTGCCGATACCCGCTGCTTCAGCCCCCTCCAGAGTAGCCTTCTCCGCATGGGTCATGACGTCATGGGATGTGCTCGCAATCTGCTCGATAGATGCTGATATCTCAGAGACATCATTGGAGATCTTATGGATACTGCCAATCTGCATTTTTGCATTGTCGGCAGACTTCTGGCTGCTGACTGCAACCTGCTCCGTTGCTTTGGCAATCTCATCCGTACTTTTGATGGTATCATTAATCGTCACATCGAGCCGGGCCACGGCATCGGCAAGGCTCCTTAAGACGTTAAAGATGGATTCAGCCGCAGTATTGTAATCGATCTTCAGTTTTACCAGGGGATCGGCTTCATCAATACTGACGCGGTACGTGAGATCGCCGGCTGCAATCTGTGCAAGCGCGGTCTGCAGCTCCTCGGCACTGACGGACAGCAGCTCGGCATTGGATCTGGCCGCATCCATCATCTCCTTGATCTTTGCTTCCTGTTCGCGCTGCTGCGTCACATCGTTGTACACGCACAACAGGCTCGAGATATCCCCTTTCGCATCCAGAATCGGGATACCATATTGTTCGAGCGTGCGGACTCCCGAGGGGAACTGGATGACGACCTCGCCGAAACTCCTCTTCTTCTCAGTGAGGACTTTCTTCAGGCCTTCGCCACGCTGGCTGGAGATTCGGAAATCCTTGGCATTCATGCCAATGAGCCGGTCCATGGAAAGACCGGTGAGATTGGTATATGCCTCGTTCGCCATGAAGATCTTGAACGACGTATCCATCAGCATGATGGGCATCGGGTTCTGCTTGACAATGATATCGGAGCGCTGTTTGAGGGTGGCGACCTCGTCCATCTTCTTCTGGAGATCCTGCTGGCTCTTCTGCTGGTTTGCAACCAGGGAGTTGATCTCGTCAAGTTTTCTGCGCTCATCGGTGATATCGTTGTACACAATAAGGATACTGGAAATCTTTCCGCTGGCATCCTCAATCGGGATACCATACTGCTGGAGCCGCCGTATGCCGGACGGGAACTCCACCAGCACATCCCCTTTTGACCGTTGCCGGTCACTGATAACCCGTTTCAAGCCTTCCCCGGTCTGTTCCAGGATCTTGAAGTCATGCAGGTTCATCTTTTGGAGGTCGGTCCGCTTGATCCCGCTCAGCGTGACATAGGCCTCGTTGACAACCCGCACATTGAACGCCGTGTCCACCAGGAGGATGGGCATCGGGTTCTGCTGGACAATGATCTCGGAACGGTGCCGGAGCTGTTCAATCTCATTATTCTTTTTCCTCTGGGAGGTAACGTCAGTATAGACAAAGAGCAGGGCCGATACCGATCCATCATCGGCAGTCATCGGGATAGAGTACTGTTCAAGGATGTGAACGCCGGAAGGCAGTTCAATGGTCACTTCACCGAATGAGCGCCGTTTTTGTGTGAGCGCGACTTTTGCACCCTCTCCGGTCTGGGAGATGAGCCGGAATTTCCCGAGGCTCGTATTCGCCAGGTCTTCCTTCTTCAGGCCGCTCATCTGCACAAAGGCATCGTTGGCATCGGTTATGACAAACGAAGGTGTTGTGACCAGCATCGGGACCGGGTTCCGGTCAACCATCGTTTCAAGGGATCTCTTCAGTTCGCTGATGATCGTTTCATAACGGGCCGTCTCTTCACGGAAAGACGGCGCCGGTGCCTCAGGTCGTGGCATTACCAGGGGCAGGGGGACGAAAGCTGGCTGGGGAGCCGGGGGGATCCGGTCTGCGCTCAGTTTTTCAAAGGCTGCATTCACCGCGCTGATAAGCGTGGAATATTCCGTTCCGAACTTCACCGCATCCAGGGGAGTTACCTCTCTCCCGGCCACGGCCGATGAGAGACGTGAGGCAATCTCCTCATTCAGCTGGCGGACATGGGCAGCAATCTCTTCTGTGGAGCCTGATGGTTCAGGTGCAGGTGCCGGTGTTACCGCTCCACTGAAAAGGGCTTTTCTTCCTGGTCGTTCTGTCAAATCAATGCCACCTCTGCGTATCGCAAAAAACCATCTCTGATACCTTTGTCCCTCAAGACAATACCTCTGCTTACTGAATTATTTCTCCACGAGATCTTTAATGACTTTCTCCATATCAATCCAGATGATAAGGTTCTTTTTGGTTTCATCCTGGTCCTCGGCTTTCATCTTGATGATCCCTTTGACAAACGATGAAAATTCCGTTGAGAAACCCTGGCCGATCTTATCTACGTCAGCCTCGGAGACCTGGATGACACTGCTCACGTCATCGACAATGATACCGATATTGCTCCCCCCGGCAGCTTCCGGAACAAGGACAATGATCTTCTGGTTGCTGCGGATTTCCTGGCCGGGAAGACCAAGAAGCGTGTTGAGGTTCATGATATTGGTGATCTCACCACGGAGGTTGATAACCCCGGAGATATAGGCAGGTGCGCGGGGAATCGGGGTGATCGGGATCATCTCCACGATCTCCCGCGCCAGCTGGATGTCAAGGGCATACCGCTCGCCGCCCAGTTCGAATTCCACAATATCCACAGTTTTTGCCACGATTCACCTCAACTTGAACTGTCCCATTAACTTCTTTAGTCTTTCGGCCATGGCAGTAAGTTCGGTTGATGCACCGGCAATCTCTTCCGTGGAGGCGCTGGTCTCCTCGGCAAGTGCTGCCATGTCTTCCATCCGCTCCTGGTTCTCGCGGGTGATCGTGCGGGTGGTATCCATGCCCTCCATGACCCGGGTGGTGGCATCAGCCTGTTCTTCGGTAGCCTTGGTGATCTCGATCACACCCTGGGCAACCACATTTGATTCGGTGGTGATCTGGTTGAGTGCGTCGATAGTCTTGTTTACGCTCTCGATACCGGACTGGATCTCGTTGTATGAGCTCTTGATGGCGGTAGCGGTCTTGTTGCTGTTGTCCTGGATGGACCCGATGAGCTCGCCTATCTGGTTGGTTGCGCTCTTGGATTCACCGGCAAGGTTGCGCACTTCACCGGCAACCACCGCAAATCCGCGCCCGTGCTCGCCGGCCCGGGCCGCTTCGATGGCCGCGTTGAGCGCAAGCAGGTTGGTCTGGCTGGAGATATCTGCGATCATCTTGACGATATTGGAGATCTCCTTCATCCGGTCGTTCAGGGCATTGATCTCCGTGACGCTCTCCCCGGAGATCTGTTCCACCATCTTCATCTTCGTAGTGGCAGTCTTCCCGAGATCAGCAGCACGATTCCCTTCTGTCGCCGCTTTCTGGGCATGCTCCATCAGGGTATGCGATGTGCTCGCAATCTCTTCAATCGATGCCGAGAGATCCGATACTTCCTTGCCGACTTTTTCAATCCCGTCGAGCTGTTTCTTGGATCCTTCAACGGACTTCTGGGTCTGGATTGCCACCTGTTCCGTAGACTTGGTGATCTCGGCAGTACTCCGGCTCGTATCCTTCATCGTGGCTTCCATCTGGATAACGGCCTTTTCCAGTTCGGTGATTACCGTCCGGATAGAGTCAACGGCTTTATTGAAATCGGTCTTGAGCGCCGCCAGCGGATCGCCCTCGAGAATCTCTGCACGTATCCGGAGATCGCCCTGTGCCATGGAATTCACTGATTTGCCAAGCTCTGTGGTACTCATGGACAGGATCTCAGATTGTTTCTTGGAACTGTCCATCAGCTGCTGGATCTCGTCCATCTTCTGGTGTGCATCGGTATAATCCACCCAGACATAGAATGCCCCGTCGATCTCGCCGGCCTCGTCGAGGATCGGGATCGCATTGAGCGTGAGATATTTCTTTACGCCATCCGGGAACTTGACCAGCGCTTCCGTTACGGCAAGTCGTTTTGTCGTAAAGCAGGCATAGAAATCTTCTCCCGAAAGGACCGTGATGTCGAAGTCATAGAGTTTCTTCTTCATCAGTTCTTCATGGGTTCCCCGCCACGCGATCTCGTACTGTTTGTTGATGGAGATCCGGCTCTTGTCCTTACGCAGGACCGCAATCGCGAGCGGGTTCTCCTGGATCATCCGGTCGTTCCGGTATTCCATCTTCTTAACCGCATCCATCTTCTCGTGGAGGTCGGTGTAGTCCACCCAGACATAGAACGCCCCGTCAATCTCGCCTGCATCATCGAGGATAGGAATCGCATAGAGCGTGAGATATTTCTTTACGCCATCCGGGAACTTGACCATTGCTTCGGTGACGGCAAGTTTCTTGGTCTCGAAACAGGCATAGAAATGCTCGCCGGATAAGACCTTGATGTCGAAGTCATAGAGTTTCTTCGCCATCAGTTCTTCATGGGTTCCCCGCCAGGCTGTCTCGTATTGCTTGTTGATGGAGATCCGGCTCTTGTCCTTACGCAGGACCGCAATCGCGAGCGGGTTATCCCGGATCATTCCGTCAACCCGGTGCTGGATCTGTTTGACCGCATCCATCTTCTCGTGGAGGTCGGTGTAGTCCACCCAGACATAGAACGCCCCGTCAATCTCGCCTGCATCATCGAGGATCGGGATCGCATAGAGCGTGAGATATTTCTTTACGCCATCCGGGAAATTGACCATTGCTTCGGTGACGGCAAGTTTCTTTGTCTCGAAACAGGCATAGAAATGTTCGCCGGATAAGACCTTGATGTCGAAGTCATAGAGCTTCTTCTTCATCAGCTCGTCATGGGTCCCCCGCCACGCGATCTCGTACTGCTTATTGATGGAGATCCGGCTCTTGTCCTTCCGGAGTACCGCGATTGCCAGGGGGTTGTCCCGGATCATCACATCGGATTTGCGTTTGGTATCCGCCGCATCCGAGAGATTGTCAATTGCACGGTTGATCTGCTGTGCAATGGATCGTAATCCGGGTTCAACACTCCGTTCATCAATTTTCTTTGAGAAGTCACCATTATTCGCTCGCGCAAGAATTGCCTCTAATTCATTCAATTCCATTGTATCACTTCTTCTGCTATGGTCTTGTACGCCATGCCGGCATTGCTCTCCGGTGCAAAATGAGATATGGGAAGTCCCCGCTTCTGCGCTTCATAAATGAGGGGGGAGTACGGCACGGTATACACTGTCTTGAACAGCCTCTTGATCTCGACAAGCATCGAAAGCAGCCGCTCATGTTCAGCGTTCAGTTCATCCGCCACCTTGATCTCTTCCGGTGTCGGCTCAGGTTTTTTGTAAAAGAGATCCCTTAAGCGTGTGAAGATATCTTTTGCCTCGCTCTTCTCATTTTGGGATGCGGCAGGTTTTGTCCCTTCACCCCACCGGGTGACAATGGCAATATCCGGTCGGATTTCCCTGCCAAGATCCTCTTTCATATCCCCAAAAATTGTCGAGAGTGTCGACACCCCGTCAAGGGCAAATGTCCCGGAATCAAGGGTCACGATGACGCGGTCGGACGCAAAGAGACCATTGATCACCAGCTGGCCCATACTCGGGGGTGTGTCCACTAAGATGAAGTCATACCGATCCTTTACAGAATCAAGCGCTACCCTGAGAATGCCCGCACGCCCTTCCATGCGGTAAAGGCACGGATCGGCACCGACAAGATCCAGGTGGGAGGGGGCGAGATCGATTCCCGAAGGAGTGTTTCGGATAATATCCGACATTTTCGTTTCGGGAAACTCCTCGAACCCGCTCAGGAATATATCGTACATATTCCGGCCGGTTGTCTGGGAACTGAATCCCAGGCCAGCGGTAGCGTTTGCCTGCGGATCGCAATCAACAACAAGAACCTTTTTCCCAGCCCTGACTAAAAAGCCGGCAATGTTAAGACAGGAAGTGGTCTTGCCAGTGCCACCCTTGTGATGGGAAAAAGTAATGACGGGTATGATATCACCTGTGGAGATTTTAATAAACGATGCTATAATAAGGTATGTTTTTTTTTTGGTTGTCAATTGGGCATTTTTTTTAAATATCTAATCGTGATCTCTTGATTTTCCATATTTAAACAACAATTGAAGAGAGCCGGGCCCCGTACGGGTGATGGTTGTTTTTTGGACCGGATTTTTCCGCGTTCATACAAGAGCGGACGCACCTCAACCCGGCCGGATATCAGACAGGATTTTTATGATAGCACGTGATACATCTGGTTAATGTCAGGTAACTCATCCGCCATACTTGTCGTTGCCGTTCTGGTCATGATGATGACACTCTCTGCCGGATGCGTCTCGACCGCGATCGGCGATGCAGGGTATGACAACCGGTCGGTTCGTATGAACATCAGCAACACGGGCGAGCCGGTGGATGTCCACGTTCAGGTGACTATCTACCGGGTTGCAAACCTGACGCAGGAAAAGTATAGTGTGGTCAGTGCACCCGCATCTCTCCTGAAAGGCGATAATGCCATAGCCGTACCGGTGGATCTTTCACCCGGTAATTACAAATTATATATCTATATTCTCAAAGACGGCGACCGCAAGACAGCGGTGATCCGCGATATTACGGTGTGATTGCTTTGGAAACATTCTCAGAAGCAATGATCGCTGCTGCCATGGGCGTGAGACCTGCGGATCTGGTTCTGGAAGATGCCAGTCTCTTCAACCCGTTTACAGCTTCGTGGGATAAGGGTTCACTTGCGATAAAAAACGGACTCATCCTCGGGATTGGGGATTACGAAGGGATAAAAACACGGGACTGTTCAGGGCAGTACATCGTCCCGGGCCTGATCGATGCCCACGTCCATATCGAGAGCTCGCTGCTCACGCCGCCTGAATACGCCCGGCTGGTTGCCCTGCACGGGACAACGACCGTCATCGCGGACCCCCACGAGATTGCCAACGTTGCCGGCAGGGACGGCATAGACTACATGCTGGCTGCACGGCAGAACGCGGCGATCGATATCCGGTACATGCTCCCGTCCTGTGTCCCGGCAACTCCCGCCGATGTCGGGGGTGCCGTGCTTGATGCAGCGGACCTGCAGCAGTTCCTGGGAAGAGACGGGATCCTTGGCCTGGGCGAGATGATGAATGTCCCGGGCGTTCTTGCAGCCGATCGGGCCGTTGCCGGTAAACTTGCACTCTCATCGATCCGGGACGGGCATGCCCCGGGCCTTTCCGGAAAACTCCTCAATGCGTATATTTTTGCCGGTCTCCAGAGCGACCATGAATGTACGACCGGTGCAGAGGCAGAGGAGAAACTCAAAAAAGGGATGTATCTCTACATCCGCGAAGGATCAGCGGAACAGAATATTGAATCGCTCATCTCCCTCGTGACCCCCGCAACGGTCTCCCGCTGCTGTTTTGCCACCGATGACTGCCATGCCGACCTGCTCATGGAGGACGGCCATATCGACCGGTGCATCCGGAAAGCGGTAGCCTGCGGGCTCGACTCCGGACTTGCCATCCGCATGGCAACACTTTCCCCTGCCGACCGGTTCGGTCTTGCAGACCGGGGCGCACTTGCCCCCGGGCGACGTGCGGATCTCTGTATCATCGATGACCCGGAGAAGTTCGTGGTCCGGGAGGTTTTCGTTACGGGTGCGGCAGTAACCGCTGCATCACCGGCCCCCCAGCCCGCGTTTCCCCCAACCATCCGCTGTTCTCCCTCCGGCCCCGTAACCATCCGGATCACCGGCCATGGCATGGCGCGGGTCATAGGCCTTGTACCCGGCCAGGTCGTAACCGAATCCCTCCGTTACGACTGCAATGGCGATGACATTCCGGACCTTGGCCGTGACATTCTCAAAGTTGTTGTCTGCAGCCGGTACCGTGATCTTCCTGCGGGGGTAGGCCTGGTCCATGGCTTCGGATTCCGCGACGGTGCCATCGCATGCAGCATCTCCCACGATGCGCACAATATTGTTGCTGCCGGCACCAGCGATGATGTAATCCGGAGCGCGATACGTGAAGTGATCAACGCCCAGGGAGCCATGGTCGCCATCACCGGTTCAGAGATCTCTGTGCTGCCCCTTGATTGTGCCGGACTTATGTCAACACTTCCCTATGAGGAAGTTGTCCGGAGGCTGAAGGATCTGCATGCAGTGACCGGACGGATGGGGGGCATTGAGAATCCGTTCATGTACCTCTCCTTCCTTGCTCTCACCGTGATCCCGTCCCTGCGCATCACCAACCGGGGTGTCTTTGACTGCACCCGGTTCCTTGACGTACCGCTGTTTATCGAATGAACCGGCAATACATCCTTATGATTCCCAAACCGGGAAGAGTTGCGGGAAGTGTTATGGGAAGAGCAGGATCAGGACCACGCCGAACACCATCAGGCCGGCACCGGATACCCGCCTTACTATCTCTTCTTCCCGGAATACCAGGGCGCCGTACAGCACCGTGATGATGATACTCATCCGCTTGATGGCGCTGACATAGGGAACGATCTGGTCGAGATATGCGGTGTTGATGACGATCGATTCCAGAGTCAGAAACGCACCAATCAGGATCCCTGCCACAAGAAGACTGCGCGACAGGTGACCGGGAAAACCTGCGGCCGATCCCGATCCGCCGGAGATAGTTTGTGGGGTTTTTCCCCGGAAGCAGTGTTTCCACAAGAAGATTGCCAGGAATGCAGACCCGAGGATAAAGAACACCACGCCGGATCCAAAGACCGTGTCGGAGTTGAGCACCACCATCTTGTCAAACCCGATGGCAATGGCGTACAGGAACGAGACCACGAGCATGGCAAAGATGCCCGGGTGCGAGACCATGTCCCGGAACGGATCAAAAATCCGGGTGTGTTCCGCGGATGTGTTGAGGACGTACGATCCGGCAACGATGATGATGATCCCCAAAATCCCGATGAGGGACGGGATCTCGTGAAGCATCAGCGCCGCGGTGAGAACAAGGAAGAGCGGCGTGAACGAGAGCATCGGCACTGCGAGCGAGATGTCGGTGGATTTCAGCGCACGGAACGCGAGCGTGGTGCCGACCACATTGATGGCACAGGTTGCGGCAACGGCAGAGAAAAAGTCCGGGCCAAGCAGGGGAATTCCCTGCACAAGAGCAATTGCCAGGAGAAACACGCCCGTGAAAAGGAAACCGGAAGCGGCCAGAAGGTCGGGTTCGACCGATTGCAAAAATTTCTTGTTCACGATATAGTATGCGGCATCGGCGCACGCACCGATACCGGAAAGAAGTGCCCAGAGCATAGCGGGAGTACCCGAAGATTATTGGCAGTTGATGATTATCGGGTTTGTTGTCAGGGCCTGGACGGGGAGCCCGGATAACCCCAGCTACCGGTAGGAGAGTGCGAGAGACCGGATCCACTCTTCCGTGGTCATGACCTGCGAGAACCGCATCTGCTGGGTCACGAGGATCGCTTTGTGAAGATCGGCAGCGCTGATCGCTCCCGCGCTGTTCGTGATCGAGAGGGTCCCCGTCGCATCAGACAGGAACTTCACCGCATACCCGCGGTGGAATGCCTGCCGGGCGGTCGTGTCGCAGCACATCTGGGTCATGTACCCGGCAATCGTGAGCGTATCGATATCCTGTTCCTTCAGC
>Ga0172381_10005691_pt1 | contig 12595 bp, 10 predicted proteins | sample Leawel6488metaG_FD_119754 | JGI IMG/M metagenome (GOLD analysis project Ga0172381, IMG submission 119754) | Leachate microbial communities from a municipal landfill in Southern Ontario, Canada - Leachate well 64-88 metaG | ecosystem: Engineered > Solid waste > Landfill > Unclassified | place...
CGACCACCGTGACTATTTTTACTTTCCTGGGCATACTAACAGTTCCTTATAGCTTCTTTTTATTTAATATCTCTGCGTACAAGTCTACAACCTTCTTCTCCATAAGACCCGGACCAAAATTATTCAACGCATTTTCATATGCCATTTTACCGTATCGCTCCCTGAGCGATTTGTCAGCGATAAATCTTTTTATGGAGCATCCGTAACCTTCGGGCGAATTCTCGCACAGTGCCAGCCATCCACCATCATACTCCGGAATCGGTTCCACAGGATGCCTGTTAACCACTATGGGCAAACCTGCCAAAGAAGCTTCTATTGTCGTTTTTGATATCCCCCAATAATCACAATGCGACACCATTATATCAAAGTCTTTTAACATACTGCACAATCTATCGTTCGAAATCGCTTTGATAAAACGTATCTTCCCAACGCACCCTTTCGCACTGGCCAGAGCCTCAAGATGCCCATGATATTCTCCATCTCCGACTATTGTATACACGCAATCTATATCTTTTATCGCCCGTATTATGTTTTCAGGGTTTTTCTCCTTTAGCTGCCTATTTACGGTGATCAATTTTACCGGGGCAGAAATGGTGTAATCTTCTTTTCTGCCTATTTTACTATCAGCTACCGCGTTATAAATAAGCCTGACATTTTTTGCACCGTATTTTTCGGCATATCTTATAATAGGCTTATAAACCGCTATGACCCCATCCGACGCCTCTAAGGTAGCCCGCTCTAGCTTGTCGCGGAAAAATTTAACCGCCATCTGCTTCGGACTGCCAAGGCAATCTTTATCCCAGACTCCGTGTAAAGATACCACATAGGGAACGCCCATAGCGTTTTTTATCGACCGGGCAAGGTAGCCTTCTACGAAGTCGTTATAGCATCTGACGAGATCGGGTTTTATCTGCCTGGCAAGTAAAATACCTTCGGCAAGCCACCCCTTAAGCAGGAATTTCTGCCATCCAAGGGTCCGTAAAAACAGTTCAGCCCCTGTCGGAAGGTTGTGGATATACAGCTTCGCACCTCCAGCCATTCTCTTTATCGCGCCAAGTTCCACCCGATCATCATTGCACATAAGTATATGCACTTCTTGAAAAAGATCGCCGGGGTTATAATACCTGTCCGTAACTTCACCTTTTTTTACTATGTCTGACAGACGGTCTGACACTATCACTAAAAGCTTGTTGAAATTACCCGATTCTCTTGTTGTCAAGTCCACGCTCCTATTTTATCACTCCGCGCCTGGCATTTATCTTGATATGTTTATAATTACGAAAAGACATTGAGAATACCGGCTCAATCGCTTTTTTCCATACCGCAATTATTTTTTCATTTTTACGGTTTCTGTGCAAAAAAAGAAAAAAACGATTAAACATCGGCTTTTTCAGAAATAAGAACAAACCTCTCTTGATAAATATTTTAAATAAAGGGGAAGGAATAAACCTTCTAAAAGTCATCAAAAACTCATAATAGGTATAATTATTTATCCCCAGGTTTTGATCTTTGCTCATAAGCTTGCCAGAAGACATGTCGTCCCTTGTAATAATTCCGTCTTTGAGCGCCTTTTCGGTAAGTGCCGTCTTAGGATAAAAAACCAGAGAAAATGACTGCGTCCTTACGTCTTGTGGCAATTTCGCAAAAAATTTCAATGTCTCGTGCTGATCATCTATCGTTTCGTAAGGATTGTCCAGGATAATATCGACCATATAACTCTTAAGACGGCCGCTTTTTTTATAAAAATCGAGTCCATTAATAACTTCAGATATCTTTTTATTACTGATACGCCTGTTATATATCTCGCTATTAACCCTTTCACTTGCGCTCTGGACGCCAAGCTGCGCGTGCACAAGTCCTGCATTCAGCAAAATCTCTACTTTCCTCGCATCATAACTCCACGGACTGATCATACAGCAGAAAGGTAGCCCGATCTTTTTCTTGTATTCATCGCTGAAGCGCTCTATTTCCGACACAGGTCTTGCGAAGAAATCGTCATCATATATATTTATCGCGTTAAGAAACGGGTAACTAATTTTTATGTTTTCCAGTTCTTTTATAAAACAATCTATGCTCTTAAAACGCAAGGGCTTCCCTTTCCCCTTAATGATATCCAAAAAATAAGCGTTCGAGCAGTAAGTGCATCTATGCGGACATCCGCGGGATGCTATTGCCACATACATATAGATTTTTTCTGAAAACAATTCCTGTATATGACTATACCCAAAATGCTGCGGACTCTCTTTTACCATATCCATGGTAAGCGGCAAAACCTTTCCGCCCTTAACTATCCATTTATCTTCCAGACTAAAATCAGGGAAACCATAATTATCAAGATCGGATTCCATAGAGCGCATAGGATTCTTCACTACTTCTGCGCCGCATTTTACCCACAATCCCTCTATCCGGGAATAATCGTACTTTCTCTCAATCGCGTCGAGTAACTCAGCCATTGCCTTTTCGCCTTCTTCTATGCATACAATATCGCTGTATTTTATACACTCCTCCGGCTCCAGGATAGCATGCATACCACCCCATATAACTGGCTTATTGTCGGATGCTCTTAGCATATCCGTAGCTTTTCTCGCCTCATTAAGATCAAGCGTAAACAATGATATTCCATAAAAAACGGAATCTTTCGCTAAGCGAGATATCTGCTCACCGACTGCGGCAGAAAACATCTCTTTGTCGCTTTCGTCATCAGGACGCAAGAATATTATCTGAACGCGATAACCACGATGCCGCAAATAAGAAGAAATATATCTGACGCCCAAATTTATTTTAGAAAATGTTGTCGTTAATAGAGTGACCTGCATATATTTATTTCACCCCTGTTACTATAGCCCATTCCCTAAAGATCTCATAGAATGGCACAATAAGGTCTTTCGCCACTCCGCCCAATTCAAAAACTACAGGCAATAATATTTCGCACTGCTTAAACCCGGATTCTGAGACAATCTCCTTCAAGCGGCGTTGTGTCCAGCACGGCCGTTCAGCGCCTTCTTTTTTTTCTAATCTCTGCTGAGCCCTTTTATTGTAATCGAATATTATCAACCTGCCTGAAGGTTTAAGTATCCGTAGGAACTCGGACAATGCTTTCCCTGTATCCGCCACCTGATAAAAAGCTGCTACAGAAAAGACCAGATCACAGCTGTCGTTTTCTAACGGGATATCGGTAGCCATCGCTATCAGATCCACGTCCATATTTAACCCGTCAGTAGTAATTCCTGCGCTGTCCAGACCTATATACTTACAAGGAGCCGAATCTCTATACTGGGCTGTGCCACAACCTACATCCAGCACAGCATCACCGGCACGGACATATTTTTTCAGATAATATGCCACGAAAGGTATGACTGGTTTTTTAACTGCCTTAGCCATCTAGAAACTTTCTTTTAAAAATATTACTGCCGACTTTACAAAGTCAATATTGATCACTTTAAACAACAGCGCCACGCCCAGGTAAACCATCGTACTGGAGATGACTACAAATACGCCTTGAAATGCCCCAGGCCCGTTCACGCAAAGCATCAAACCATAGGCCACTAAACCCGTTACCACAGATACGGCCGATATGCGCATTACAAATCTCACATCTGTCTTAAGTATCATAGCTCGGCGTTTTTCGAACATATATGACATCAATAACTGCGATAAAAAACTTAAAAACGTAGCGAAGGCAGCGCCTAGTATAGCGTATTTTGGAACCAGTATAATATTCAGGAAAAAATTGATCACGCAAGCCGCTACGGCCGATACTGTTGACAGATATTGTTTGTGCGCCAACCCTAAAGAAACCTCGTAATATGAACTTAACATTAAGAAAAGATATCCGCACGCGACTATAGCTATTACTGGCGCGCCGCTCATAAACTCCGTCGTGGCAACTAGTGCCAATATTTGCCGTCCTAAAACCAGTGCCATCACTATGAATGGAAGCATTATGAATAATATCAACTTTACCGAATAGTCAAAAAGCTTCTGCAACGTTGCCATATCTTTGGTATTGTATAATTCGCTCGCACAATTTGGATACATAGCCCATATCGGATTGACGATGATCTGTATCAGAGCATAACCTAAACTATAGGCTAAGGAATATATACCCACTGCCGCCAATGACGCATATTTTATCAAAAAAAACCTATCCATATAATTAAGCGCCCATATGGCAAAACCTGCCGGAACCAATGGTATCCCGTATTTCAGCAAAGAAGGCAGTATAGAAAAATTCGGCACGCTCATGCCATATGTCTTCCATATCTTGGCCAGCACCCATACCGAAACGATAAAATCGGCCATTATTCCATACAGCACTATGCGATATAGCCCGGCTTTCGTAAAAAGCGCGACCAATATAGCAATAACGCCAAGCGCGGACTGGCTTATAGCTATGAAAGAATATGTCCTAGCATCATTATTGACTCTGAACCATATCCTTTCTGTATTAAGTAGCATATTTATAAAAAGAGTGGCGGCAGCCAAAGGTATCAGGCCTTCAAGCTGCACGGAATTTCCAAAAAATAAGCTCGCGATGCCTGATCTGAAGAAACACAACACAGCACAAACCAGAATAAAAACCACCGATAAAAATATGAACCAGGCCGAAAAAAATCTTTTTTTCTTACCTTCTTCTTCACCCGGTAGGTACCGCACGATGGCTGAATCAGTACCCATCACCAAAAACGGTATAAGCGTCGTCGCCAAGACTCCGACCTGCGACCACGCACCGTAATTTATCGTACCGAAATAGCGTGTTAAAACAGGTATCACAACAAGAAATTTTAATTTAAGCACTATCTCGGCAAATGACAAAAATCTTATGTTTTTAAAAAAATTTCTTACCATACATTTACACCTTGCACGAGACGTATCTTTTTATATGCCAAAGCCAGGACGTTTTCTACACACTTAAGCGGGTTGCTATCAAATCTGGGACGGTTAAATTCTACATACGAGCCTCCCCATTTTTCTTTGAATCTGCGTATTCCGATCTCCTTCTGATCATCAGGCGACGGATTGACACCGGCTAAATTCAAAACAACACATCCGGATCTCTTTGCGTCAAGCAGCATCTCCCAGTGCAGCATATCCTGCGCCGGTATCTTTAATTCAAAAGCACGCTTCGTCAGTCCGGACGCAATCTCGGTAGCTACTCCATTAAACATATACATCCCTAATACGCCCAGGGCTTCCCCTTCCGCGGACTGGGCTATGTAATATTTGTAGCGCTTTTTTTTGTCCTCTTCCCATTGTATCTGCCAATTCAAAAAAGGCCCGGCCGATCGGCCACCACCAGACTGTATAGAGACATATACTTCATAAAAAACACGCAGGTCTTCTAATGATACGGCTTTCCTGACGCTGGAAATAGAACGTTGTGATTTATTCACATTCTTCCTTACAGAATGATCCACACAGTCCCATAATTTTTGCTCATCCTGATCAAGTCTTAGAAGGTAGGTCGCCCACCGGTCACTGGCATAACCGTGCCTCTGGAACACCTTCTCCACGTCAGGATCATTTATCCAAATACTTGTATTAGCCAAACCGCGTGATATTATCTTATTTATTTTTTTCTCGCCGGCATAAGAATGAAGCCATAAAAGCAGCTTATCCAATCCCTCCAAAACTTCTTCCTTATTTTTTGAATAAAATACAGGCCCGTCAAACCATTCAAGCCATCCGTTAACCCTGCCCCTTATCATCTCATTGATGCCGGAAAGCTTGCGCTGCCTGATTTTATCCCACGCTGTCTTATGAAAGACCATAAGGCTCACTACCGGCTCTTCAGTATCACCATCGACTACTTTTAGAAATATTGGTTTCGCGCGCTCTATTTTACCGATAACGACCGCCCAGTACTCGGACTGGCACAGCCCCGCCTCTAAACCAGCAGAATATAGCATCTCATCCCAGAACGCTGGAGCGCTATCTTCACGGCACACTACTCGCATCGCCATTACTTCCCCTTCTCAAAAAGGCTTGGATCCGGAGAGCGCAACCAACCATAATCCTGCGGCTTGTCTCCGGTAAGCAGCGTATAATAAAAACAGAAGCTATCATCCCAGTTACCGTATTTGCAGGCCCAATGCGCCGAGCCGATGCCCGCGACCCGCAGATAATTCCCATCCCGGCATTTGATTATCTGCCCATATATCTCTTCTTCGGTATAGCAATTCAATATGGGCGGCATCACCGGATACACCAGCCTTAGGCAGGGTTCGTTCAGATACATCATTACTGGTTTACCGAAAGACATGGCTTCGAAAGCTATACCGCCAAGCCCTCCCACATCGAACTGGTCAACTATCACGTCCGCTTTTTTAAATTCCTCATACAATCCTTCTCTAGTAAGATGCTTTTCCCAGATAAATCTGTCCTGCACGCCGGATTTCTTTATCATATCTTTAGCAGCCTGCCTATCTGGACCGCGATCTAATATGACACAGTACCCGTCCAGCCCTTCTTTTACCGCCCGGATAAAAGCCCGTATAAATCTATCGTTACCTTTTGTAGAGTTCCGCGCGACACCCGAATCACTAGCCCCCCAGTCAAGATGGCTAGGATGAAAAAAGTATATCGGTTCCCCACGGCCCTTAGATAGACTTTCCGCTGTACCTATATCCCTAGATAAAAAATAGAACGGCCATTTGATAAAAACAAAATTCAACAACCTTAATTTAAGTATATTTTTTACCGAATGCGGATACGCAACAAAAAAATTCATATCCGAAAAACGCAGATACCTCCGGTAAACATACCCCCGGATAGACCTCTCTATGGCTAGTTCTGTTATATCAGATCCGGTGGTAATATTTATAACTGGCGGCAATCTAAGGATTCTCCTTAACGGCCACAGATAGCTCAAGAAACCTATGAGCGACCCAGTAAAACTAAGAACCAGATTGCATTGCCTTGCTAGTCGCACAAATTCAAAAGGATTTCGGTATTCTGTAAGATCGTTCTCTTTAAAATGCTTATTATAAAAAGATATATCTTCCCCTCTTGCGCTTTTAGCGCCGTTTTTAGAGCGGCGTATAGCGCGGCACTTAAACCCTAAGCGGCTCAGATATTCCGCATACATCAGGTCATTAGAAGCAAGGTTGCCTATCAATAATATATCGTACGGTTTTTTATTTTTTTTCATTTTCACCCAGCATTATTTTAAGTCCGTCCCGTAAAAGCACTTTGGGCTTTACAAGCAGCCTACCCATCTTATTTATATCGCCTATCAGGCTTGACGGTCCAGACTCTTTGTGCATTTCAAAAATAGGTTTTTTACCCATAATCTCGCCGATTGTTTCACCTATTTGTCTCATTGTAAGTGCTTCAGGGCCAGCCACATTTATCTTATCGCTTCCTTTTAGCGACATCGCAGCGAATAAAGCATCGGCAGCATCAGAAACGTAAGTCGGATTTACACTGATCCCATCTGGACCATTTAAGTTTATAGGCTTCCCGTTTTTGACAGAATCTATCAGCCGCGGCATCAACATACCCCTATTCTGCGAAGGGCCATACACAAAAAAGAACCTTAATATTATAACATTCATATATTCGGTGTAATTATCCGCTATTATCTCGGAGCAAAATTTCGTACCGGCGTAAAAACCGGATTTACCGTCTGCAATAAGCTCCGAGTTTTCTGTCAACAACTTGCCGTCATTACTATAAATTCCGCCGGAAGAAGCCAAAATAAAGGTATTCGCTTTAGCGCGGTAGGCATAATCTAAAAGACTCGCTGTGCTCCGGGTATTCACATTAAACAAATCCTCCGCGCCGTTCGGAAAATCTCTGAAACGTCCGGATTGTGCCAAATGTATGACAACATCAGTTTTCTTCGGAAAGTTATCACGATTCCATTCCCGGGAAAGATCACACACTATAGCCTTGGCATCAGCTAATGGGAATTTGACAGGTTTTCTAGTAAGCGCACAGGTCGTCCATTCGTCCGCGTGTAAAAGCTTCAAAAACTCACTGCCGATAAGTCCGGTAGCCCCGGTAACCAAACACGTCTTCATCCTATTGCCTTTTATTGTTTTTTAAAAATATCTGCAGCCATAGCTCAAAACATAAAAGCGACCAGATAAACAAACGCCTGTTTTGCAAGCCGTCAGTATGCTCTTTTATCAATTTTTTGGCCACTTTGTGGTCGAAGTAATCATATATCCCCGCTTTTTTATCCAGAAGAAGATCTTCTACATATTCTATGCTCTCACCCTTAAACCAGCTTGCGTCCGGCCCGCTGAAGCCCTGCTTATGCTGATTAACGATCTCTTTGCCAACATATTTCTCCAGGGCTTCGCGCAGTACTATCTTGCCGTCGTGCATCTTTTTAAAATACTTATCCCTTTTAGCAAACTCATTTTCATCCATATTTAATATACTATCAATATCCTTAAGCTTAAGACGCATCGGCACCTTAAGCGCGAAATCTACCAGGTCATTATCTAAAAACGGCACTCTCACCTCAAGACTGTTTGCCATGCTCAGTTTATCGTCGACTACAAACAGGCCATGCAGGAACGTCTTTGCCTCAAAGTAAAGCGAATGATTTATAAAATCCTCCGTATTCCTCGGAACCATTTTATGGTCTCTAAAGACGTCTTTAAATATGTCTTCCGTCCACATACCTTTTGTCTTACCACTTATAGGCGCGAATAATTCTTTTAGTATCCTATTAGGCACAAGCCGCTGCCAATATTTATAATAGCCGTCTATATATTCGTTAAAATTCTTACTCTTTAACGTCTTGTAGTATCGCCACGGATACCCTCCGAATAATTCGTCACCTCCAGCACCGGAAAGACATACTTTCACAAACCGCGAAGCTAATTTTGAGGCATAGAAATTCGGATAGCTTTGGCCAAGTCGCAAGTCTTCGAGGTGCCATACCAGTTTCGGCAGACATCTCTTCATATCGCCGGATTTCAATACCATTTCATAATGCTCTGTCTGGTACAAGTAGGATATGTGCTCTGCTTTTTTCCTTTCGTCGAAAACAAGCTCAAGTCCGGAGGCTGAAGAAAGATCGAAACCGATACAAAACGTTTTGAGTTCTTTAAAATATTTTGATGCCACAGCGGCTATGGAACCGCTATCTATACCGCCACTCAGAAACGATCCTATTTCAACATCGCTTACCAACTGCCTTTGAACAGCCCTGGAAAACAGTCTATCCAGCTCTTTTACATATTCTTCTCTCCTGACAGGCTTCGTATTTTCCTGGAAATGAAAATCCCAATATTTCTTTATGTCTATCCTGCCATTGCCTGCAACAGCTATTCTGGCAGAATGGCCCGGAGGTAATAAACTCACACCTTTAAACAGGGTCTTGTAATCAAAAGTATTCTGGAAGGTGAAATATTCCAATAACACTTCGTGATCGACAGCTGCTGTGAACTGAGGATGCTTCAGGAACGATTTTATTTCCGAAGCGAACAAAAAAACGTTACCGTCGCTCCAGTGATACAGAGGCTTTATGCCATATCTGTCTCTGGCGAGAAATAATTCTTTTTTAATATTATCCCATATAGCGAAAGCAAACATACCGTTAAGCCGATCCAGACACCCCACACCCCATTGCGCGTAAGCATAAAGCAATACTTCCGAATCCGTCTTAGACCTGAATCTATTCCCCAAATTCTCAAGCTCCGCCCTTAACTCCCGGAAATTATATATCTCCCCGTTATAAGCGACCACGAATTTCCCATCGGCTGTTTCCATAGGCTGCTTACCCAGAGGCGATAGGTCTATTATGGAAAGGCGCCTATGCCCCAAGCCTATATGCCCATTGGTATAAAAACCTTCTCCGTCCGGGCCGCGATGGCGGACAGCGTCCGTCATATCTTTGAGAACCCGTTGGGATACAGGCTTGCCACTCAGATTAAAAATGCCAGCTATTCCGCACATATAATATATCCTCTACTTAAATATTAGGTGTTCGGACTTATTATCTTTAACTCTCCAGGATTCGCCACGCGTATGCCCTATCCATTGGTCGCACGGCCCGCAAAGCCTATCCGGATAACCGCCTCGAATCTTTTGCAGGCATTCCGATGACCATAATTCTTTTATAGTCATCTCTGCGGCATTAGCTTCACCCTCGGTATCCCAGATATGATTACATCTGGATATCGATCCGTCAAAAGCTATGACCAGCGTATCTGTAAGTTTGGGGCAAAATATGCGCTCCGTGTCGACAACCCCGCCCGATTTCCCAAATACGCCGTCTTTAGTATGTTCTTCGTATACGCGCACGCTATCAAACCCACACAGATTACCAGTCTTGATAATAGACGGCAAAACTTTGTCTAGCACGGCCTCACCCTTAACAAATGAAACCTGAGTGGTCGGCTTATCGCACTTCTTTAAAGAAAGCATCGCTTTAGCATTCTCAAAACCTTCCTTATTATGTATGCTGAAAGTTGTAAACTCGCATTTCGCCAGCGTGAGGGCATATTCACCCTTGACTAATATGCCGTTTGTCGAAATATGTATCCTTATACTCTTAGCCAAGGCATAATCGATCATCGCGATAAACCTCGGATGAAGCAAAGACTCGCCCCTCCAAAACGGCAGCATTATAGAATCAGAATTATTAACGGCTATGTCATCTATTATCTTTTTATACAAAGCCTCTTGCATAAAACCACTTTTATTCTCAATGTATTTGCGCGGGCACATCGGACAGCTTAAATTACATTCCGGAGTAAGTTCAACTACGACCCTTTTAGGATAAGTCTCAATTTTTGTCATTTCTTCACCAATTTTAAGTAGATAGTATCGGAGTCTTGCATGCCGGACTTCCGCGAATTAATATAGTCTGCCAAGAATAAGATATCACTACCGAAAGGCATCATAATCATCAAATACTTCAAACTTCGGCAGAAAAAGTTTCTTCTCATATTTCTAAATTTAAAAAATGTGGGTTTTATATCATCTATTTCGAACCCTGTATTTTTAGTCACCATAGCGATCAGTTCTTGTAAACTTAAAAAAGAGCAGGAACCGTCGACTTTATAATTTTTATATCCGAAAGCGCGAGAAACAGGATGATTAAATATAAACGCTCCACCCGGTTTTAATATATCTTCCATTTTTTTAAGAACAGCTATCTTGTCCTCCAATCTTAGTATATGCACAAATACATCGTTTGACACAGCGTAATCGATAGTGCAAGCTTTGATTGGGACCATTGAGGCATCGCAATTATATATTTCATCATATCCGCAAGCCTTCGCAAGCTTGGCCCTGCCAGAATCTATCTCTGCCCCGTAAATAGCTGAAAACTGCTTTCTTTTAAAAAACTCGAACCAGGCACCGTGAGACGTTCCTACATCTAAAACGCTTCTGCCTGTGACATCTCCCAGCATCTTATCTAAAACATAACTATAGGTTTTAAAATAATACCGGTTCCAGCATTTTTCTAAATAGTTACGCGCCGTGTATCGCGTCTCACCGATCGCCCTAATATAGTCATAATGTGTTTTTTCCTGTGTCATATGAAAACTCCTCAGGATACTGCTGATGGCAAAAGAGAGCCATTTTTGACATGGTACCTGCTACCGCAACCTTCACATAATAAATCATCTTTCTTTATCCGGGGAAGCCCGACACCGCACTTACACACCCACCCGATCTGTTTTGCCGGCACCCCAGCTACAACGGCATAGTCAGGGACATCTTTCTTTACAACTGCCCCCGCCCCAACAAAGGCATACAACCCTATCGTGGCACCACAAACTATAGTAGCGTTTGCGCCTATAGTGGCGCCTCTCTTTACTAGAGTCTTCCGGAATTCGTCTTTCCGTTCTATAAATGCTCTAGGATTGTACACATTAGTAAATACACAGGACGGGCCGCAAAAGACTTCTTCCTCAAGCACTACCCCTTTATAAACAGAGACGTTATTTTGTATCTTACATTTATCACCTATTACAGCATCGGGCCCTATGGAAACATTCTGCCCTATGATACAATTTTCCCCTATTTTAGAATTTTTTAACACGTGCGAAAAATGCCATATCTTGGTACCATTTCCTATTTCGGTACCGTCATCGACAAAGGAAGTCTGATGTATGAATACGCCTGATTTGTCGGCGGTTTTTTTCTTGTCGACGCCGCCAGACGCAAGGGACTTTTCCGCGGATTCCAATATCTTTAAAACCTTTATTCCTTCAAGGGCGTCTGTCATCGGACTTTTCCTTTCATTAACGCATTTTATGAAGTGTTCCAGCTCAAGACGAAGCGGTTCTCCTTTAGCAATAGGAATCACCTCATGGTCAGCTTTATAAGCAATCGGAATGGTACCGTTTTTCCACTCTATCTTATGCGGATAGAAAAATAGTTTTTCTTTACTTACATCGTCGAATACAGCCATAGCCTCCGATCCGACCACGACCAGTTTCTGATCCTTATAGGGATGCAGCCAGCTTACGAATATATGACCCTTAACGCCACTGGCAAATTCCAGACTGGTTATCGTGGTATCATAAATACCTTTCCCGAAAGAATCTTTACCCGACGCCGATACGCTAACAGGCTCTTCACCCAAAAGCATTAATATAACCGATATGTCGTGCGGAGCAAA
>Ga0172381_10005692_pt1 | contig 12595 bp, 15 predicted proteins | sample Leawel6488metaG_FD_119754 | JGI IMG/M metagenome (GOLD analysis project Ga0172381, IMG submission 119754) | Leachate microbial communities from a municipal landfill in Southern Ontario, Canada - Leachate well 64-88 metaG | ecosystem: Engineered > Solid waste > Landfill > Unclassified | place...
AAAAGTTGAAACATTTAATATTGAAAGATTTAAAGAATCTGTTGCTTGTGGAGTGCCTCTTGACCAAATATTAATGAAAAAGAAACCACCTAAAAAGGAGACAAAAATTACTTATGAAGGTGGAGATTTTAATATTGTATATCGTTTTAAATTAGAGGAGTTGTTGAGTATGCAATTAGAAGTTAATGAGAAACTTGTATATTTTGTATTAAGAGATTTTACTGTCTTTCCTTCTAATTCTATTATGATAAATGGTCAAGTGCCTACATTTGAAGAATTAGAACCTATTATTGGGTTAAAGGAAAGAACCATTAGGAAGGCAGTAAAGGCTCTTGAAGCAAAAGGATTGTTTAAATTAAAACAATCAGGACATAAGAAAGTAATTTATGTAAGCCCTTCTTATTATGCAACTGGTAAGAATTTAGAAATAGATACTGTAAAAATGTTTGATTTAATGTAACTTGATATAAATAATTAATTATAAGGAGGTTCATTTAAGTATGGACATGGGAATTTATAAAATAGAGAATAAAATAAACGGTAAAATATACATAGGTAGTTCTAAGCATATAGAAGAAAGATTTAAAGAGCATAAAGGATTATTGAAAAATAATAAGCATCATTCTAAGCACCTACAAAACGCTTGGAATAAATATGGGGAAGAAAATTTTAAGTTTGAAGTATTAGAACTAATTCAAAATAGATTACTCTTAAAGAGCAAGGAGCAAGAATACGCATTAAAATATTCTTCTTTAAATCCTAATCATGGATACAATATTGCTCCTATTTCAGAACAAACTATGTATTTGATTGATAATAAAGATTCTTATGTCTTTATGTGGAATGATATAATTGTTTACAAAAATGGAAATATAATAAAAGACAATGAATTAGATATATTTGAAAAAGCATTTTTGTATACTATTATTCCATTAATTGATCCTATATCTTATAGAGTTGTATATAAAGAAGAATGTCCAACACATAATACCCTTGCCCAATTATCTAATATGAGTCCTAGAAAAATGTATCAGGTTATTCAGGGTTTAGAAACTAAAAAACTAATCAGACGTATGAAAAACGGTCTAGCTAATATTATATATGTTAATCCATATTATCTAAAAGTAAAACATCTTTCAAAGAAGGAAAAATTAAAAAGGGTTAATACCATAGAAGATATGGTAGTGAATATGTTTAATTAAAAGGTATAAAGATGGATTACATAAAAAGATATTTGTGAATCCTCATTACATATGTGCAGGGGCAATTATTGAAGGTGAAATACCTTCTTATTTTATGTCTGAAATAGAAGATGAAACTATTGAGTTGTTTGATAATGAATAAATTGTAGGAGGTCATTTAATTATGAATCAGGATAGTCTGGTATATAAATTTTATAATATAGATAATGAGTTGTTGTATGTTGGTATTACTAATGATATGAAAATTAGACTAGTAAAACATAAACAAGATAAAACTTGGTTTAAAGAAATATCAAAGATAACTGTCTCAAATAAATTAAATAGAAATGAATCTCATATTTATGAGATATACTATATTGCTAATGAAGAACCAAAATATAATATAGATTTTATTGATGGTGGTAAAATAAATTTTACAATGGACAAATTAATATTTAATGATTATATACCAATTCAACCAAGATTTAGAGCAGATAATAAAATAGTTCGTAGTGACAATAAAATAAATATAGATACTGTAAGTAAATTGTATTTCCAAGGCAAGAGTATAAAACAAATCGGAGAAATAGTAAATAGATCACCTTACACAATTAAAATGTATTTAATAGAATTAGGTTTAATAGATAAACAAATCATAAGGACAAAATTAGACAGATTAAAAGTATTAAATATTGCAGTAAGTAATTTGAAAGAAAATCAAGATATAGAATATTTTATGATTGAAGATATAATTAGAGAATTTGCAAAAGTGTATGACTGTACTTATTTAACAGCTAAAGCTACATACAATAAAGAATTCGTTCGTAGTATTCAAGAAATATTAGATAGTTACGGGTTAGTAAAGATAACTGCTAATAAAGAAATAAAAGAGAAATATAATATTAATGTTTCAGCTAGAAGTTACCCTAAGATTATTATTAAAAAAGAAGAATAAAGTTTGTTTATAGAGAGATTTATTTCAGAGGGATATGCCCTCTTATTTATTATGGTTGTCTTAATTTTGATTGCAACAGGATTAGACGTAATAAGAAGGGGTGTGCCACTATCACATCTCTTCTTTCCATTGTCTCTAAATAGTGGAAGGAGATTGATAGATGGGGTTAATTACTAAAGAAGTTGAAATTGGGTTAAAAAATCAAACAATAAAATGGTATGAAAATAAAGGATATAACATACCAAGAAGAAAAAATATAAATGGAAAATATACTATGAAAATAGGAACTAAAATAAAAGTTAAGGTTGAAGATTTAACTTTTAAGTCTGGTGCTTTGGTAGATGTTAAATGTGATGGTTGTGGTAAAGAATTAATAGGAATGAAATGGGTAGATTATAAAAGATATGTCCACAAAGATGGGAAATATTATTGTAATAAATGTGCTCAAGCAGGATTTAAACAATGGGTTTCTTTTTATGATTGGTGTTACCTTAATTTGTCTAAAGATGAAGCAGATAAAATTATGTTACGATGGGATTATAAATTAAACATTAGTAAAAAAGGAAAGATATTAACTCCTAAAGATATAACTCATGGATCTAATGGATTAAACGCAAAAGGATATTGGTTTAAATGTTTAGATCATCCAGAACATGAATCGGAACAGAAAAATATTAATGGTTTTACAAATTTAATAATTAATAATATTAGTTGTGCTCAATGTAATTCCATTTCAATAACTCATCCATATTTAATTAAATATTTGATAAATAAAAAAGATGCACTTAAATATTCCAGAGGATCAAATAAAAAAGTTCCTATGAAATGTCCTGAATGTGGACATGAAAAGAAAATAAATTTTAACAATTTAATAAATAGTGGTTTTGGATGCCCTAGTTGTTCAGATCATATTCCTTTTACTGAGAAATTTCTCTTTAATTTTTTAGAGCAATTAAAGAAGAATTTTCAAATACAATTAACAAAAATAACATTTAAATGGTGTAATTCATATAGATATGATTTTTATATAAATGATATAAATTGTATTATAGAAACTCATGGATTGCAACATTATGAAGAAAAAAGAGGAAATTGGGGTGATTTGGCAGAAATTCAGAAAAACGACAAAGATAAAGAAGAATTAGCTAAAGAAAATAATATAGAAAATTATATAATATTGGATTGTAGATATTCTGAATTAGATTGGATTAAAAGTAGTATAATGAAAAGTAAATTACCCCAATTGTTAAACTTTAAAGAAAATGATATAGATTGGTTTAAGTGTTACGAGTATGCATGTTCGAACTTAGTTAAAACAATTTGTGATTTATGGAATAGTGAAAAAAATATTGTAAGAATTGTAGAAAAATTAAAATTATGTAGGTCTACAATTAGAAAATATTTAAAACAAGGAGCAAAACTTAATTGGTGTAATTATGATCCTATTAAAGAAATACATAAAATTAAATATTAATAATCTAATAAGGACTAATACTTTTTGTATTAGTCCTTATTTTTTACGATTTTATTTTACTTCTTCTTTCCCAATTTCGTCTAAACTTTTACCTTCAACAGCATATTCAACATATACTTTATTGATCCACGTTGTACTACTACTTGTTGAAATCATCTTATTTCCCTCTCTCATAACTTTCTGAAAGATTGGATTTGATTTATCTAAGAATTTCCCCTTCCATCCTTTGTATTCTACTTCTGAGTTGAACTTAGATAAAAGGTTCTTTAAATCAATATCTTTACCTTGAATTATTTTAGAAATTTTAAAGAAACCTCCCCAACTTAAAGCCTCCATTGTTAGAAATTGCTTCCGAAGATTTACACGATTTTTTAAATCCTTACTTGCCATAAATTCAGGAAAAATTTCTATTAAAGTGTCTATAAAATTTGTGAGATAATTACTTAATTCTTCAATTTCTAATTTAGTTTTAGGAGCATAATTGTCTTTAATATTTTTTGAAAGAACTCCGAATGTGATTACATTTTCCGAATTGGCTTTAATGGTTGTGGAAATTACTTCTACTTTTAAGTCAGATTTTTTCATTATTTCTCTGCATAATTTGTTTGTATTATCTTCTACATTTAAGTATTCCCCTCGACTACGATTTATTTTTAGAGGTTTTGTAGCGTATTCTGAAAAAAGTGATTTTGCTGAATCATCATCTAGCGTTTCAATTATGACAGTTATATAATATTCAGCAGGATTTGGAACGGAATTTGGATTACGTCGATATAATTTCGCCCAACGTGAAAAGGCATTTAAACGGTGATTCCCATCCAAGATTTGTAATTTCTGATCAATAGAACCTGATATTGTATGATCATCTTCGTTAAAATTAATTTCATATCCATCTTTAGGATTTAAATTAAGGGTAATAAAACCACCATGCATTCGATTATGCAAAAGACTGTCAAGAATGAGTTTTATTTGTTTTTCACTTTTCACGGCTACTAATTCATTTTTGCTATTTGTACGCCATCCTCTTTGCAAATCTCCAACGTAAACTGCGATATTTCGGTCTAGTAAATTACTAAGAAATTCAGCATTGGCAACGGTTTGATATTTACAAGATTCATTATTTCGAGAAATTTCTATAGTATTCTCGAAGCACCATTCTTTAGAACTATTTAATTTTGCTAACCTATCCTTTGTCTCTCGTTTTAATTTTCTTTCTTCTTTTTTTTGTTGTTTCTCAGCAAGTTCAAGGTTAGTTTGTTGTTGGTTTTCTTGATTTTCTCCTTGTTCTTTATTTTCAATTTGATTATTTAAATTGCTCATACTTGGGAAATTCTCCATATTTTGCATCCTCTTCATTGCCTCTGCTTTGATCCTTAAATCTTCTTCAGTTTCCTCAATAACTTCTTTACGTGGTCTTCCTCTTCCCATTTCATTGTCTCCTTTCGTTTCATCATATGCTTCATGCTGAATCAAATTGTCATCAAATAATTCTATATTTTTGGCTTCTTCCATATTAACATCCTCCTTATCTTTTTCTATTTTCCTTACCAATGTAAATTTCATAAAAATCATCCTTTTCGCGAATTTATTTTACTATAATTATAGACACAAGTAAAACAAAAAATACCTATTTTTTAATATTTTTATAAAAAAAGAAAAGAGTAAACCCAATTACTCTTGTATAATTCCATTTTCTTTTAAAAATTCATCTTCCGCAATTAAAATAGCTTCAATAATATCTTCGTCCAAAGATGTTTTATCTGATATATATCTAATCATTATATCCATATTTATCTCAGGTTTAGCTAAAAAATTATCAATAATATTACTTATTATTCCCATTCTATACTATCCCCTTTCTCTTCTTTATATTTTCCAAACAATAATATCAGGAATCAATCTAACCTTTTTTATATCTGGATACTTAGTCCAAATATAAAAGTTTTCTCTTAATTCTTCTACTTTAGCAATATTAATTTCTTTATCTAAACTAATTAATTTCTTAAATCCTAAATCATTTGCTAACCAAAATAATTGAGGAAAATTTTTTACTTTCATAGATACTTTTTCATAGATATTGATCTTTTCCCTTAATTGTTTTTTGGATTCTGTCCCTGCGTCAATTTCAAATAATAAAGCAGTATCTATACCATTTTTTTCTAGCACAGTTAAAATATCAGATCTTAATATATACTGCTTCCTTTCTTCTCTATCTAGAAATTTATAGACAAATTCAGGTTTGTATTGTTTAATAAAAATTTTATTTAAATTCTGTTCTCGAAACATTAATGCATAAATCTCATTTATTAATAATTGATGAGTATAATCAGATGGTAATTTAGATATATATGTTCCCCCTGCCTGAATTAATAATTTTCCAGCAGTAATTAATGATTCACCATTTAAAGTAATTGGAGTTCTATTAATAAATCCTAATTTCTCAATTTTAGCTAATCTACGATTACAAATATTTAAACTTTGTTTAGTAGGGAAGAACATTATTTGGATTTGACTTCTAGAAACAATTTGTAAGTCTCTTACAATTCTAATAATCTCTAAATCGCGGTTTGTTAAATCTTGGTACTTTGTTCCTGAAATCAACTTCTTCAACATTAAATCTTTGTTGTTCATAATCATTTACCTCCAATGAAAAGTCTGGTTCAGGTGTATAATCTGATTCTAAAATTTCTTCCATAATTTCATCAATAGAGCGTAAATATTTTTGACTATTTTGCATAACAATGTCTGGAATTTTCTTACGTAGATGTTTAATTGGAGGACTACATTTAACAAGAGAAACGCTTTTATCACTCTTATATAAAAATCTACAGAGTGCATGATATTTTGGTAAATTAAGAAGGGTGTATCTATTTGATATATCTTTATCTTCATCACCTGTTTCAAATTCTTTAAATAACGTCATTGCTCCTCCTCTACCTATTGCAAAGGATACGATTTGAGGATGTACTTCTAACATCATTTTAATAACTGACTGAAGTTGAGTTTGTTCAGGTGATTGGAAGAAGAAGTGAAGTCCAAACCTATATTTTCGCATTTCCGTCAGCATTTCTTCTATTCCTGCTTCATTCGATAGATACATCTGAGGTTCATCTAGAAAGGCAAAGAATGGTCTACGCAGATTGGTATTAGTAGTATCAAATCTTGATAAAGCAGCAATCCAGAATTTAGAGATAATTAATGGTATTAATATTTCTATATTTACTTTGCCAACAGCAACTTTAGGTGCTTTAATTAGAAGTATTTTACCTTCGTCCATTATTTTTCTAAAGTCTACAGTGGATTTATTTTGACATATTATAGATTTTAGATAATCATTGTTAGTTAAATTACCAACTTTGTTTAACAATGGTTTAACTATATCTCTTTTTACAGATGGAGATTGTGCTTCGAATCTATCCCAATATCTAACTACAGACGCATTTTTTTTATTTTTACGTAGAGAAGATAATATTTGTTCACGATATTCTGATTCTGTTAACATTTTAATAATCCCTAAAAGTGTTTTTGGATAATCTGTTTGTTTTAAAATTGCATTAAGAGAATTAGATAATAAATCTTCACTTGCGAATCCTATTTGTTCACCAAAACGTTTTTTAAAGAATGAGATAATTTCAGCATGAATAAAGTGAGGAAATTGTTTTTCAACTTTTTCATCAAATTCTAAAAGATTAATACTTGGAAGAAAATCTTTATTAGAGAAGTCTAATAAAATTACATCATTTAATCTATCTTCAGGGATTGACATTAAAATATTTTCAATTAACATTCCATCAGCAACATCTATAGCACAAAATCCTGCTGTATTAAAATTAGGTAAATTATTTATCCTAGCTATTTGAATTGCATTATTTTCAGCCAACGTACTTTTTCCACAACCTGGCGCACCCACATAGATAAAAGTTTTACACAGATCATCAAAGTGGTCTATAGGATAAATAATTGAATGTTTTGAATTATAATCTTGACCAATTGAAATCCCTTTATCTTTAAGGAGAAATTTACTTGGAGTTAAAACAACTCTGTCTCCTATGTCATATTTATCTGAATCAAATTTTAAATTAGGGAGTTTATAATCTGGAATACTAAGCCCTAGAATACCATTAGAAGCCATTTGAACAGCATAACCTAAACCACCCAAAATAAATTTACTTGTATAAAGTGCAGAATATTTACCTGATTTGATTACTAAATCCTTAATCTTAGTCAATTTATCATTCAATTCATTTAACTCCTTTCATTTCTTCATAGTTGGTATTAAATAACGGATAATCTTTTTCCCAATCAAATATAGGAGTAAAAGCGTATTGTTTTGTTCCAATATTCATCCAACCTTGACCTTTTTCTATCCTAGATAAATAATCAATAATTTTTGGTGGTATATTCATATAATTACTTATTTGTTGAAGTTCTAAAGAAGTTAAATGAAGTATTAAACTATTAGCACAGTTTTTAATAATTAATTCAACATCTTCTTTGTTCATGTCAGTTAAATTTTGTGTACTAATTAAAATACCAACCCCTCTCTTTCTATGAGTTTTCGCTATTGATACTACTTTTTTGATGATAATATCTGATTTTAACACTTCCCATGCTTCATCAATTACGATATAACAATCTTTGAAATCTGTATGCAAAAGGAATTTTTCAAAATCTTTAGAGATAATAATGATATTTTTTGAAGCTAATTTAGCATACTCTCCAGTAATATCAAGAATGTATATTTTTTTATGAATAGATATTTTTTGTATTATACTTTTGATTGCGAATGATTTCCCACTACCAGAAATTCCAAAGACGAAAAATGAAAGATTGAATATCTCTGAGAAATTAATTTTGATTAATTGATTATTTTGATAATCAAATCCAATAATAATTCCTTCATTAGAAACATATCTTATAAATGGATAAAAATTACTAACTGAACTGGTCAGAAATGATTTTAATTCTTTGATATAATCTATTTCTTTATAATCTCTAAAGTTTTTAAAGCAATTGAAATGTTCATAATTGGCTAATTTAAATCTTATCTGCATTCCATCTAATAGTGTAGATATTTGATTGGTTCTTGTCTCTAGCTGTTTAAATGTTTGTCCTTTAATTAAAATATATAAGCCAATCATACAAAGTTTTTCTTCATTTCCCATAAGATCAACCATAGTTTTTTGTAACTTTGTAACTATTTCATCTTCCACAAAAAACTCTTTATATTGGTCTTTTCTAGCCTTCCAATTCATAGTTGCTTCAGTTACATCTAATCTTTTTTTTACAGTCCTCACAGCCTCATTCTGTGGTAATGGGAAGATACTAAGAACAATCTCAGTATCAGGCATCATAAGACTACTGATAAATCCTACTGAAAGCATTTGGGGATATTGAATTACTTTAATAATTTTCGCAAAGTATTCCTCTTTATTTTCTACAATAGAAAGATATTTTCTATGTTCTTTAATTTGAATATTACTATTAGTGGGACATTCATTTTTAGTGTAATCCATCCCCATATTGTGTAAATTTTCATTTATATCAGAATTGGTTATTAAATTATAATTTGATTCGTTTATGTTAGTATCCTTATTAATACTGCTTAAATCAGTTTTACAAGTTATCCTAACTGGTTCATTAAGAGAATTTAATAGGTATTTAAATTTGGATCTGAGCAACTTTTGATCTTCTTGAGTTGCCATAAGATAATTTGATTTTGGGTAAAGGTTGTATTGAAACATTTTGTTTTGTCACTCCTTTCCAGTAAAATTTAAAGAAAGAAACTATTCCTTGGTCTATGTCTGTTTTAGCGAGAATTGCTGTAGGAATACCAATGTTTGGTATAATAAATAATTTTACAACTATAGGTAAATTCATATTGAAAACAGTCAAACTTAGGATAATCCCAGACAGCAAATAAATAGTTTGTTTACCTGTAAGTCCGTAAAATATTTCGTCTTTCATTTCAATAATTTGATTAGTATCAAACATTTCATTAAACATCAAACCTTACCTCCTTCTTATAGATGATCCTATTCCTCTTCCTCTAAACATAGCTCCTCCCATTCTGCCAAATCTTCCATATCCTATAAATCTTCTAGGACTTAATCCATATTTGATCTCTTTAAAAAAAGAAACTGGATTTGGAGTCTGATGTCCAAAACTGACCCATTGTTGTACATAGCTTGGGGCTTTTAACATAAATGATCCAGCAGCGATACATAAAATAATGTGATAAAATGCTCCGTGTGACGATTTGGAAATTGAAGATTCAAATCCTAACCAAATAACCATAATAACTGCATGAATTATTGGTGCTAATAAATTATCTAACAATTCATCTATCCATATTTGTCGCATATTTTGATGTTTTGGGAATAACCACAAGAAGAAAAATATTGGAGCTGTAGCAATAAGGAACATAATTGAAATCATTCTCATGAAGTAAAACCATATAAGATTAATAAGTATTAAGGCGAAAATTAAAGTGAATATGATTAAACCTAGACCATATTGAGGAGTTAAAGTTTTAACCATATCTGCTTCTGTCCCACCAAGGGAAAGAATAGCTACTGTGAATTTATTAGTGACTTCTATTAGCATTGGAAGTGCAATAACTGCAATATTTATAATTACCATTGATTGAGCTATTTTCACAATATATTCAATAGTTTGGTGTTTACTACCTCGATTCATTATTTGCATAATGCCAAAATATACAATTCCAGCTATTGTAAATGCAAATATTATTTTTAAAAAGAAAGAATATAAAACTAAAATTGTGGGATTTTCTGCTAGTACGTTAGGAGTATGAAGGAACAGTTGTGTAAAGTTTCTAACTAGTGAATCAGTAATAAAATGTTCAAGTCTTCCATTAACCGTAGTAACATCAGGTGCGTTAAATAATGCATCGTGAACACTTTGAGTTGTTTCTGGCGAAGGGGCATTAAATAATCCGTCATGTACTTTATTAACTGTTTCTATTGATAGCGGAGTCATTAAAAATTTTATTATAGAATCACCCAATTCCCCAACTAAAGGCATTTATATCACCACCTTTGTAGTATTTTAGTAATTATTCTAATTAAAAAGAAGGCATTGTAGGAAAGATTCCTTTTAATATTGTCCATAAAACTTTTATAACCCAAGGTCCGACAACAATAGTAATACATCCTCGAATCACAGATTCTTTTAATTCTTTTGCTTGTGTTTTCCATTGTCCATTTCCAATGATGTCCATAATTCCAGCCCAAACAATCATTAACATAGCCAATCCACCACCAATTGCTGTTAGAGCTAAACAAATTTTTGTTGACCAACTTGCAAATTCAGCCATAATTTATTGACCTCCTTTTGGAAATCTGATTTTCAAAAAATCTATGCTTCTTTATATAAGAAGACTGCACTTTTTGAATTTTGAAACCCTTGATATTAAAGGGTTGTAGAGTTTGGGGTATGTTAATGGGAACATAGGGAGTTAACATACCCTTCTTGTCCTAAATTTTATATTTTCCATGTATATTCGACATTTTATTTGGGCATGATACAAGCAATGAATTAAATTCAAAGGAGTGTATAAATATGTTTTTAGCGTTAGGAACAATAGTTGGTGTGGGATTAGTAAGTTATGGAGCTTATCAATTAATTGATATAGCACAAAACTTAGTTAAATTTATTCAGTGATTTAGTGTCTCCATTCATTGTAAATTTGTTTGATACTTTTAATAACTGATCCAATAGACCAGTACACCCCAAATCCGAACATTAAAATTCCAATCAAACCTAAAATTAAACCTAAAATCCACCATGATGGAGTAAGTAGAATTGTACCAATGTCAAGTAATGCAATTGCTACAACCAAAAATATCATACCTTTCTTTTCTTTAGTCATATTCTTTTCCTCCTTCAATTTTTTTGTTTTATCAATCCCTCTTATTGAGGGATATTTTTATTTACTTTTAGATGGTAGACATTCTAATGGATTTATAGAGACAGTGCCATTATTTGTTCGGATTTCAAAATGAACATGTGACCCTCTTGATAATGATCCAGTATTGCCAGATAAAGATATAACATCACCTTGTTCCACCTTATTTCCAACTGTAACCAATAACTTGCTATTATGTGCATACATTGTTTGTGTTCCATCAGAATGATTAATTTCAATAACATTCCCAATCATATCGTTAAATTCTGCCCTTACTACAATTCCTGATTTTGAAGCATGAACTGGAGTGTTTTCTATAACTGCTATATCAATTCCATGATGAAATCCATTAGGTGAAGAAGCTCGTGAACCAAAGGGACTAGATATTGACCCATTTACAGGATAAATCCAAGGAGAAGATGACGAAGATAACCATGTATAGGTTTTGTTTATAATAATGTTTAGAATACTTTTAGCTTCTATGGTAGTTAATTCTCCATTAGCTGATACTGGATGAGGAGTTAATATACAAAATGTTAAAAGGATGAATATTGCTGATTTTTTATTCAAAATTAATCTATTTTTCTTTTTCATATCTTCATTTACCTCTCCCAAATCCTTCTTTATTGAGGGATATTTTTTTGTCCTAAATCAGAAAGATAATATGTCTCGCTGTTTCCGTCTCGTCTTCCCTTGCAACATATTTCTGCGACATAAAAACTTTTGATAATATTCCTACAAGAGTAATAACTAAGTCCAGTTAATTCAGCTAAATTTGAGATTTTAATAGCAAGTGTTTCGTTGGTGATATTATTTTCTTGAAGAATCTGCAATACTTTGATTTCTGATTTATTGAGTTTGTCAGTTATCAATCTATTCAACTCCTTTACTAGATAGTGATATGTTTTATTTTAGTAGTGAATGTTTGTACTTTATGTATTGTAATAAATGGTAAATAATAATGTTGGAATACTTATATCTCTATATAGAAAAATGTATAATCTAATCTTCTTACAAACTAATATATATAGATAATTATATAATTTGTTTGGTTT